>Ga0157360_1000040_pt1 | contig 76636 bp, 66 predicted proteins | sample AttlaeALBM1_FD_111483 | JGI IMG/M metagenome (GOLD analysis project Ga0157360, IMG submission 111483) | Fungus gardens microbial communities from leaf cutter ant in Ribeirão Preto, State of São Paulo, Brazil - Atta laevigata ALBM1 | ecosystem: Host-associated > Fungi > Mycelium > Unclassified ...
GTGTTGATCGAAAGGCTCATCGGTTTCTCCTGATACTCGCCCAGATATCGGGCCGCCCAGAAACCATAAATCGCCAAATGGCTAAGAGAAGATTACCAGAACCACCACACAAAAAAACAGAAGGGGCGAAGGGCGTGGTCTGTCAGGCACATTCTGATGCAACATGCTCCGGAGGGCCTTGGATATGACCTTCCTGCACGAAAAGAAGCTTGCAAAACCTCTTGCCTGTAACTATTACGTGGTCGTGATATTATCGCTATGTTAATTTTTGGACGATATTATTCTGCGCGAAGTAGACGAGAAAAATATAGTATTTTTTTCACTCTTCAAAAGCGTTGGACTGTCGAATTATAGAAGTATTTTTGTTTGTCTTTGATCGATTGGGCTGAATGGTAATGCCGCGACTTCCTCTTGGACGATTGCTTCATATTTCTACCATTCTCATGACCCTCTCACTTGCCATGAATGTGCATGCGCTTGCGAGGCATATCGGACAGGATGATCGTGCAGATCCTGTCAAAAACACCAGCGATTCTGATGTATCCGGCAATGGGGGAGACGCAATACCCAGTTCCGGAGCACACGAGATTCAGGAGTCGAAATCAAACCGGCGGGGCGGATGGCGTTCTGTTCCCGGATTGAGCGATGCAACACAGACTACTCCACAAACTGAGCCTGTCGACGCGGCATTCCTCAGGAATGATGGTCATGCCACATCTTGTGAAGGGGGATCATGTCTGGATGGCAGTCATGCCTTGTCGGGCGAGTTGAGTTCGACTGATCAGGCACAATCTGAAATCGTCAATACGATCCTTGCCAGACAGGGTTCGGTTGATGATGAGCAGAAAAAACTCGAAGAACAGAAGCGTGTGCTGGATTCAGCTCGTATCGTTTTGGAAAACCGTATGCGTGCGATCGATAATTCCATGGCCGAGCTGGCCGAAAAACAGGCGCGCCATCGTGAAACAATGGCCGCCGAAACGTCCCGACTGGTAAAGATCTATGAGGAGATGCCTCCACGGGAGGCGGCGGCTGTTTTCAACATCATGGATATTCATGTTCTGGTATCCATTGCCAATAATATGAACCCCAGGAAAATTTCCGCGATCATGGGGTATATGTTCCCCGAACGGGTCAATACGGTCTCCCAGTATCTTGCCGGTGTGCGCAATTTCCATTCACAGAACAGTTCATCTGACAGCTTGTCGCATCGTTCGGCTTCGGCAGGTGTGCTCTCCTGGCTGCCCCGCTCCGAGTCCGACAGGGGGGGCGCGTTGCGAGAGTAGCCGCCAGTTTTTATGGGATGTCTGTTTTGTCCGGCAGGCACGTCCCGGTTTTCAGTTTTGCCTTCTTCCAATGTTTCTCTAGCGGTAAATCAGAATGCACCCAGCGCTCAAAGCTTATCAGGCCGTGGCAGAAACCTCTCTCTCGGGGCGTGAGGCAGAGGCCGCCTGTTTTATGATGATGATTGACGAATTGTCTCTCGCCGAGCGTCACAAGGACCAGGCGTCGCGCTTCAAAGCCTTGGATCGTCATCAGAAACTCTGGTCTATGATCATGAAAGCCAATATCGTTGATGGGGGGCAAAGTGCTGCAGATGATCGTGAATTGATCGTTTCGTTGGCAGACAAGGCCCAGCGCTATGGGATTCAGGCAATTCTTGAAAGCGATCTGACGCTGCAGCCTCTGATTGATATTGCGCAAAACGTTCTGGATGGGTTGCTGGCACAATAGTGCAGCGGAGCTAGGTTCTGGATGATGTTATTACGATAACCCATGCCAAAGAGGTTGTGAAAGATACAGATTTCTGTGCATCTGATAAAAAGTCAGGCCAATCGTATTTCCGTTAACCGATAATCAGGTATTTTTCCCAATATTGTTGGGGTTAGAAAAAGTCCATTTCTCCGACAGGACTGTGCGTGTCTTTTTCCTGTTTGAGAAAGACCCCGCGTATGTTGCCAAGGCGCACATTATTCAGTACGTCCTCCAGATTGATCTCAGTATTCTTTTCCCATGGGGTCACTGTCACAAGATTTTGCAGAATAAGTGTGATCGCATCGACAAATTGTGTGGCGTGGTCGAGTTTTTGCAGGTTGACGATTTCATCTTCATGAAAACGGGTACCGAGGGCTGACCGCTCGATGGCTGCCTGTACAGAAAGAAGATTTTCATGCGTAATAGAAAGTTGCTGAATAATATTCGTTAGGACTTCACGAGGCTGCGTATTCAACAGCATGGCTCCTGCATGGTTTTGGGAATAAACTTCTGTCTGTTATCAGAACATTTCAATGGTTGATGCGTCTGTCTTTTTCCATTTTCTTTCGAAATCAGCTTCTTTTTTGTTGTATATCTGTTCCTGTATGCCGATGGCGCGGCTATCTTCGACCAGGTTTTGTTGAGCGCGCCCTTGTGTCGGCCAGAATCTTATCCGGCGTGCCTGTCTTCCTCCCAGGCTTTGAGCCACACATGCAATGCGTTCATCAGCAAGATATCGGGTAACGAAAGTGCTGTTCTCCCGCCCGATATGACCGAGAGAAGGAATGATGGCTGCGCCTCCAAAGGCTTTGCAGAGTAGCCTGTCGCGCCTGCCACCAGCGCCAAGAATGCCATTCACAAGTTTTTCCATCGCATTCACGCCGAAGCGCATGGCAGTATTGCTGTCGCAGTCTTCTCCATTCGGTAGCAGGAAATGATTCATGCCACCGATCTGTGCATGAAGGTCGTACATGCAGACCGAGATGCAGGAACCGAGCAGAGTTGTGAACAGCATCTCTGCGTTATCGGTAATGAGCACATCACCCTGGATGATCGTACGGGTCTGGGCCGATATCAGCATCAGGTAATAGGTCCGAAGACCTTCTCCAGGACTTCGCGGAGTTTCGCAACAGTATAGGGCTTGGCCAGAAAGTTGTTGACACCTGCTTTGATCGCTTCCTGGACAAGGTCACGACTTGCTTCACTGGTCAGAATGATGAAAGCGGTTTTTTGCGTCCTCGGATTTGCACGGACGGCCTGAAGCAGGGCAAGCCCATCCATGACTGGCATGTTGAAGTCGGAGATGACGAGATGCACAGGGTTCTGCCCAAGATAGTCGAGAGCCTCTTTTCCATCCTTGCGCTGGGCAATCTGGCTGAATCCAAGCTGTACCAGGTTATTGGCCAGAACCTGGCGTATGGAGGCCTGGTCGTCGACGATGAGAGCTCTGATTTGAGAGGCTGCAGGCATTTCCTGTCCTTACGACGTCACGATAATCGAAAAAGAGATACGTTTCTGCACGACTTCAGGCTGCATCAGGCTCGCGTCTGGCGGGTGCGTGCGCTCATGGCTGCTGTGCTGATCTGGTTGAGAGGAACGATCTGGGAGGCTGCCCCCAGTTCGGCAGCAACTCTCGGCATTCCATAGACAACTGAAGATGCCTTGTCCTGTGCGATTGTCCACGCTCCACCCTGTCTCAGGGCAAGAAGACCTTCTGCACCGTCCTGTCCCATGCCTGTCAGGATAATTCCCAGCGATCTGTTGCCGAGCTGATCCGCAACACTGTCGAAGAGAACGTCAATCGAGGGAACATGACCATTCACTGCAGGAGCCTGCACGAGGCGTGTCATGATGCCGCCCTCAGTGCGTATGATGGTCATATGCCGGGTACCGCCAGGGGCAATGCGGACATGACCCGGCAACAGTATTTCCCGGTCGCGGCCTTCCTGGATGGAAAGGGGGGCGAGTTTCTTGTCCAGACGTGCCGCAAAACTGGCGGTAAAGAATGCGGGCATATGCTGGCAGATGACAATCGGCGGACTGTCTGGAGGAAAGCCACCCAGGACCTCCTCAATGGCCTCTACCCCCCCTGTCGAGGCGCCTATTGCAACCAGATCATAGGGTTGTTGCCAGTGTCTGTTTTCCGGTGCGGTTGCTGTCAGCGCAGTGGCGCGTGTCTTTACAGCCGGTTTTGATCGCGCTGCCTGTCTTACGATACCGGGCAGACCAGCAAAAGCGTTTGTGCCGGGGACTGTGGCGATCGTCTTGGGGAAGCAGTCGAATGCACCCATCTGTAATGCCGTGAGGGCAATTTCTGCATTCCGCTCGGTCAGACTTGAAACCATGACGACAGGGATCGGGCGCAATCGCATGATCTTTTCAAGAAATTGCAGACCGTTGATGTTGGGCATCTCGATATCGAGCGTAATGACGTCCGGCTGATCCCTGATAATCATATCCCGGGCTTCAAGAGGGTTGGCCGCTTCTCCTGCAATGACGAGATCCGGATGGTTCTGGAAAGCATGACGGATCATTGCCCGTGCTGTTCGTGAATCGTCAACCACGAGTACCTTGACGGGGGGAAGCATCGTCTAGCCTTCCTTCTGGTATATGGTCGGAGCGATATTCGTCAGGCCACACTGTTTTGCATTGGCAACGCGTTCCGAGTGCCCGACATAGAGAAAGCCCCCCGGTTCGATCCGGTCTGCAAGGCGTTTCCAGAGTGCTTCACGGGTCTCATCGTCGAAATAGATGACGACGTTGCGACAGAAGATGACGGAGAAAGAGCCCCGGAAGGGCCATGCAGCGTTGAGATTGAGTACTCTGAAGCTCGGGAGACGTCTCAAAGTATCCGTAATACTGTAAGTACCGTCAGTAAGCCTGAAAAAGCTCGATCGCTCCTTGTCTGGTATACCCTCCAGTTCGTCGGGCCCATAGCTTGCTGCCGATGCACGAGCCACTACATTGCTGTTGATATCTGTCGCCAAAATCCGGAAATCATAATTGGCAATTTCCGGAAAGCTGCTCGCAACGCTCATGGCGATGCTCCAGGGTTCCTGACCTGTGGAACATGCTGCTGACCAGATGCGGACCCGTTTTCCCTTGCGTAAACCCGATGAGAGATCGGGCATGACACATGTCGTCAGATGATCGAAGTGGTTTTTCTCGCGGAAGAAACCGGTCACATTTGTCGTCAGGGCGCAGATCAGTTTCTCCATCTCGACAGTCCCGCCGGAGCCTGCTGTGAAATCGAGATATTCCCTGAATGACCCGAACTGCATTTCTCTTACCCGGCGTGAAACGCGGGAATAGACAAGCGCCTTTTTGGTGGCCGGCAGACAGATTCCCGCCTGGGATCTGGCGATCGACTGCAGCCTCTGAAAGTCCTGATCGGTGTATTCCGGCGCAGAGAGGGTAATACCGTTGGTCATCCTTTTCTTGATTCGCCTACGAGATGTCTGACAACCGTGTCGAGCTTCAGAATGCCGATCATGCGGCTGTCGATCAGAACGAGACCGTGCAGGCAGGCGCTTTCATCCGAGGTGGGCTGGATGTCGCCCGTACTGATATCAGCCAGGTCAATGACACGATCGACGAGCAGACCATAGACGACGCCTTCACGGGATTCGACGATGATGACGACGCGTCGTGCGTTTTCCAGTTCGGCCGGGATATTGAGATACGTCGCCAGATCAATGACTGTCAGTATGATCCCTCTCAGATTGATGGCGCCGCAGACATAGGGCGGGGCAAAAGGGAGTGTCGTGGTTTTTTCAAAGCCGCGGATTTCGCGCACGCTGAGAATGGGGATGCAGTATTCCTGAGCACCCACAGCGAAAATGATCATTTTTATCGAGCTTGTCTCGACGACTTCGCTGGTCGGCAGCTGGTCGGTCATCTTCGTTTCCTGATTGATACTGAGCATGGTCACGATGGCCTAGTTCACGAGCTCGGACAGGCCGAGCTGCGCTTTGTTTTCGGTCTGGCTGAGCGCAACGGCGATCAGTGCGGAAACATCAAGAATAAGGGCAACGCTGCCATCGCCGAGGATTGTTGCAGCCGACACTCCGTAGATATGACGGTAGTTGCGCTCCATGCTCTTGATAACAACCTGGGTCTGACCGCAGATTTCGTCGACGATCAGGGCAGCACGACTGCCTGACTCATTCTCCACGACCAGAACCACTGCTCCTTCGAGAGACTGTCGTATTCGCGAGCCGGCAAGACCGAGTGTGGTGCCGAGAGGCAGGAGTGGAATGCATTCACCACGCTTGGAGATGATATTGGTCCCATCCGGAAGCGCATAAACATCATTCTGACTGACGATGATCGCTTCCGAAACGGCAGAGATGGGGATGACCATTGTCGTTTCATCGGCAGAAATCAGCATGCCGTCGAGAATGGCCAGGGTCAGGGGCAGGCTGAGACTGAATGTGCTGCCCTTGCCAGGAGTGCTGCTGATAACAACGCGCCCCCCAAGACTCATGATGGCCTGTTTCACCACATCCATACCGACGCCCCGCCCGGAAAGATCAGAAACAGTGGAGGCCGTTGAAAAACCGGGGGTGAAAATGAGATTGTTGATCTCGTCTTCGCTCAATGTCGCATCCGGTGCAATAATGCCGCGTTTTACAGCGGTCTCGAAGACGCGTTTGTGGTTTACCCCGGCGCCGTCATCCTTGATTGTAATCAGAATGCGACCTGAGCGGTGTTCTGCGGAGAGCGTGATACGCCCTTCAGACGATTTTCCGGCAGCCAGACGATCTTCTGGTTTCTCAATGCCGTGATCGACCGCATTTCTGAGCATATGGGTCAGAGGAGCTGTAAGCTTTTCGATCAGGGTACGGTCGACTTCCGTTTCTTCGCCTTCCAGCACAAGAGTAACGGATTTCTGCGTCATTGAGCTCGCCTCGCGGACGACACGCTGCATACGCTGGAAAACACTGCGTACAGGCTGCGCTCGCACGGACATGACCGCATCCTGGATGTCGCGTGTCAGGGTCTGCATGCCTTCTATGCTCTGCATCAGTTCGTGATGACCGGAAGTCTCTGATTTCTGACAGAGGGATTGCACGGCAGCCTGGGCGATTACGAGTTCTCCTACCAGATCCATCAGATCGTCGACACGTGAGAGATCGACCCGGATAGAGGCAGACTCTGCTTTGCGGGAGACTGCTGCGGATGAAAGAGCAACAGCGTCCTCCTCACGAGGAGCTGGAGCAGGGATGGCCAACGCTTCAAGGAGTTCTTCGGTGGAAAGATGTTTTTCTGCTGGGGGTGTGGGGATTTCCCGGGGAAGGTTCTCGACGGGCTCCGGATATATGGAAGGTGATTCGAGGAGGCCGACCGTGCCGGGGGAAGGCAGGACTGTATCGGTGGATGACGTAACAGTGAGATCGCAACTATCCACGACCCAGTCAAACGTTTCCCTGATTTCGCTTTCGCTGACGGTATCAGGCAAGGAGACGCGCCAGGTAAGGTAGGAAGTTTCTGGCGAAAGCGCGTCGAGCGAAGGCAGGTCTTGTGTCTGGCATTCGATCGAGGCTGTATCGCCTCTATCATGGGCAAGCGCAGTCAGGGCGACGAGAATATTGCGCGCATCGTCACCACAGCCATACATCGCGTCATGAGGATGAAAGGTAACGATCTTTCTGACAGCAGACGGCATTTCGGATTCATCGCCCCAGTCAAAAGCGACGGGTTCGAATGCGAATGGAACCGGGCAGAATTCCTCGGTAATGGCTCCGGAGGCTCGTGTATCGGAAAGATCATCATTGAGGGGTGAAGATACTTCGCCATTGACAATCCTGAGTTCTGAAAGACTTTCCTCGATACGACAGGCATCAACGGTCTCACCACCTCGTGCTTCGGTGACAAGGTCACTCAACACGTCCATGCTTTTCAGAAAGACTGCAATAATTTCCTTGTCAGGATGGATCCTGCCCGAGCGAACGCCATCAAGAGCATTTTCAAAGACGTGAGAAAATCGGACGAGATTCTGCAAGCCGAATGAGGCAGCCCCGCCCTTGATGGAGTGTACGGCACGAAAAACAGCATTGACTGTATCTGCCTCGGCGCATTCCGCGGCGATAGCTGACAGACCCGTCTCGAGCTCTTGTAGCTGTTCGTCGCATTCCTGGAAGAAGATTTCCAGAATATCATCCATCTCTGAGCTCATTCTGACCCTGCTTTTCTACTGGGTAACGCGTCGGATGGCTGAAACCAGGCTGTCGGAATTGAACGGCTTGATGATCCACCCGGTAGCGCCAGCTGCTCTGGCGCGAGCCTTTTTCTCCTGATCGCTTTCTGTAGTCAGAACGATGATCGGCAGGTGCCGGAAATGATCCTTTTTTCGCACTGCCTCGATGACACCGAAACCATCAAGCCGGGGCATGTTGATGTCCGTAATGATTACGGCAGGGGGTAAGGTGGCAGCCTCGAGAACTTCGAGCCCCTCGATGCCATCATTGCCCTGGATCACTTCGTAACCTGCTCCTTCCAGAGTGGTCCGGAGCATGCTTTGCATCGTCCGTGAATCGTCGATTGTTAGGACACGCAAAATCTGGGTTTCAGTCATGTCATGAGCTCGCTGGTATTGATGCCGGTTGCTGCCGGGGGCATGGAGGCGCCGAACAGGACAAAAGCATCTGACAGTTTTTCAGAAGGATTAACGATTGGACGTGCGCTCGCTAGAAGAACTTGCAGGCAGAGGCCACCAAGATATGTGACGTCGGTTCCGTCCAGAACTGCCGCGGGAGAGTGAGCGATTATCTCCCTGAGGGCGTGAGAACAGGCGGAATCAAGGCGCGGAGGGAGTTTTATGACAGGCTGGTCTTTGCTCTGTTCAGGCAGACTGGGCGTCATTAGAAATCCTCCCACCCTTGATCGGACGATGTGACCTGTAATGCCTGTTTTGAAGAGGTTGGGACGGAAACTGGGCGTTTCGTCTCATTGGGAAGAGGCTTGGTGGGGGAGGGCTTGGCGATCGGTGCCGATGCCGCTTTGCGGTATGACGTTGCCGGTTTTTGGGGGAGGGAGGATGAGTTGGTGTTATTGCCCAGATGAAAGGCTCCCAGTGTCTGCGCGAGGGAACGCGTTTCAGTGGTCAGATTGTGACTTGCGGCTGTGGCTTCTTCGACCATGGCCGCGTTTTGCTGTGTTACCTGATCCATGTCGTTGATTGAATGGGTTACTTCCGCGAGACGAAGGGCCTGTTCTCGTGTCGTTTTGGTCAGACCTTCGATCCGTTGCGCAATATTCGAGATGCTGTCAGAGAACTCGCCCAGATACTGGCTGGTACGATGTACAAGGTTTACCCCCTTGTCGACCTCTTCTGCTGATACAGAGATCAGTCGCTTGATTTCATTGGCCGATTTGGCCGATTTCTCTGCAAGTGACCGGACTTCCTGCGCTACAACGGCAAAGCCGCGACCGGCATCGCCAGCGCGCGCAGCTTCAACCCCGGCATTCAGAGCAAGAACATTGGTCTGGAAAGTGATCCCGTCAATAACCGATATGATTTCACCAATGGCACTGGAAGATTTCTGAATACCGATCATGGCAATATTCGCCTCTTCCATCACGGAGGTAGCAATTTTGACCTGATCGAGAGTTTTTCTTGTTTCCGTGCTTGATTCAGAACAGACATCAGCTGTCATCTGAATGCCGGCGCTTATGGTTCTGACGGCATTGGCAGCATTCCCAAGATTTTCGGCCTGGAGTTCTGTGCGTCGTGCCAGATCGGCAGATGCCATGGAGATCTCGGCTGCGCCGGTTGTAATGAATTCCGAGCTGCGTGCCATGTCTGTAAATGTTGTCTTCCAGTGTGCACAGGCATGATTGAAACTGTTGGCTATTCTTGAAAAATCGCCCGAGAGTATATTGCCTGACAGAGCCTGGTTCAGATCGCCTTTTGCGACAGCATCAAGAGATTTCTCGATCGATGTTATGATAATCTCTTTTTCTTTGTTTTGAGAGATTTCCCGGTTTTTGAGTGCAGACAGTTCATTATTGGCTGCGTCCAGGTGGAGCTTGTTGTTTTTGTTATCAGCGCCTTCTTCGCGCAGACGCAACAGAAGAGAAAAAAGATGCCCGCTCTCATCCCGTGTTTTCGGGGCGCGTGGGTATTCCCCTGTCTCGCCTTTGTTCAGACTCTCGCCAAAATGCAGGATTTCCTCGACCGGGCTGGCTATGGTTTTTATGAGAGCAATACGGAAAAGGACCGTGAGCAGAAATGCGCAAGCAATAAGAGCAAGTGAGCAGGAAAAAGCGTATGGTGAGAGTGCCTCTCCCCAGAACAGCCCGATCTCTCCAAAAAGATGGATGACCAGAACGATTTGTAAACATGACATTGCCGTTCCGATTTTCGACCGGAATGACGCTTCTTGATAAAACCAGGTCTTCATCTCGTGATACTTTGCTGTCCTGAATAGATTCTGATGAAAGAAGAAGCGTTATTGGCAATACACTTTATGATAAAAGAGAGTACGCAGCATTGTCTGCCTCCTGAAGTCAGAAGGGCCGATGCCTCAAACCGTTACATGAAGCCATTAAGAACAAGTTAAGGCATATTGTTGTGGCAGAGAGACTTGCGGCACCCTGAACCAGGTATGAGCGAACAGTATCATGATTTCGATTTCTGGCATTCTGAATGAAATTTTTGACGGTATTGTACGCCAGTGAGGGCTGCCATACCTGAACTGTGGCATACAGAAGAGGCCATGCCATGATCATGTCTGATCCTGGAGAATGGATCCAGGAGAAGAGGCTGTCGGGTGCAATAATGCGATGCTCAGGATCCGAAGCTGCGTACCAGGCCGCCGGCTACCATTTGCCAGCCATCAATCATGACGAAAAAGATGAGTTTGAATGGCAGGGAAATGGTGGCCGGTGGAAGCATCATCATACCCAGGCTCATCAGAACGCTTGATGTTACAATATCGATGATCAGAAAGGGCAGATAAAGCAGAAAGCCCATCTCGAAACCGCGGCTCAATTCCCCCACCATGAAAGCAGGCATAAGAACGCGCCAAGGCGTGTCAGCTGCCTGTAGAGGGGGTGTCATTCTGGCCAGATGATAGAAAGCGGCGAGGTCGTTCGGTCTGGCATGAGCGATCATGAAATGCCGGAACGGCTCGGCGGCGGCAGTCAGCCCGTCTATTTCCGATATCCTGCCATCGATCATGGGGGCTATCCCCCGAGACCATGACTGCTCGAAAGTGGGTTGCATGACGAAAAAGGTCAGGAACAGGGACAGGCCTATGATGACCGGATTGGGGGGAGTTCCCTGAGCGCCAATAGCTCCTCTCAGGAGAGAGAGAACAATGATGATACGTGTAAAGGCTGTGACCATGACCAGCAGACTGGGCGCCAGTGAAAGCAGTGTAATCAGGGCAGTAAGCTGGATGAGTCTGCTGGTCGTGCCGGTACTGCCGCTGTCATGGCCGAGATCGAGCGTCAGTGATTGCGCATGGCCCGGTGAGGCCTGTCCTAGAATGAGCAGCGCCAGGCCCAGAAACGCGAAGCCAAGATAATGACGTTTCATGATGTTTTTTGCCCGACCTGTCCGGCAGGAAAGGCAGACCTCATTGTTGGTTGTTCTGGATAATACCCGGATCACTTGTCTGCTTCCGGTAGAGTTGAGAGAGCCATATTCTGTAGTGGCTGGGTCTCGTTGTCCGATCCGGGCGGAAGCCACCCCAGAAAGAGGTCCGTTTCTCCACCTGTGAGGATAAGTCCGTTGCGTCCATGGCATCTGAAGAGGATGAGACGTCTTTTCGAGTCCAGGGCCAATGTTTCGACAAGGCCAAGCTGCGACGACTGATGCCGTTTGCCAAGCCGCGGTTGTATGTAGCCGATCACGAAGCGCAGCAGAAAGATCAGTGCGATAACCAGAATAAAAGAGGCGGCGTACTGCATCCAGGACGATAGAGTCATCTGGACGAAGCGCCGCAGAGCCTGGACTGGATCCTGTGTGACATAGGCTGCAAGAGTTACTTTTTGGGGGTGCCGGATGAAGACGAGAGAATTTCTGTCATCGTCACGCCGATATTGTTGTCATCGACCACAACGAGCTCGCCCCGTGCAATAAGACGATTATTGGCGTAGATGTCGACGGCCTCGCCAAGTTTCTTGTTCAATTCGACAACGGCGCCACGGCCCAGACGAAGTAGCTGGCTTACCGGCATAGTAGCTGTGCCGATAACAGCGGTAATCTTGACAGGAATGTCATAGACTGCATCTGACCGCCCGGCACCAGTCTGGGTATCTGGTGTTGTATCGGAAGGGGTTTCCGAGGGAGAGAAGGGTTCCGACGAGAAATCTTCGAGTGAGACCATTCCGCTCTCGTTATCCATGGTTCATTGCCTGTCCGTCGTTTCGGGAACGGTTGTCTTCTGATCAATCGAAGCACTGACAGAAGCCAGGATTCGGTCAATGACGCTTTGACGCCATTTTTCGGGATCAACAAGAATCGTGCGCGTTTCAGATTCAATTCTGATAGTGGATGCCACAGCCTTAGCACAAGGCTCAAAACGGGTCTTGCTGTTTGATCCAATGAGCGTTTTGAGGCGCTCTTTGTCCTTTTCGTTGCAGCGGATAACAATTTCTTCCTCGCAAAGAGTCACCAGATCGGCGGCATCCTGTACGAGGTCGCGCTTCAGCCCTCTCAATGTTTCCCCAGGCAGACGCGTGAGCGCAACGAGGAGATCAAGGACGGTTTGAATATAGACCTTACCGATTTTACGAGCTGCTTCCACACGTCTTGTTGTCTCGGTGTCGAATGCCTCTCTGATATCGGCCAGTTGCGTCGAAAATCTGTTTTCCATTGTCTGTTGCGTCGTTCTGCATCCTTCGTCACGTCCTGTTTCAAAGGCAGTCCGGCATAATTCGTCGATTTCGCCTTGCAGAAGAGTGATATGAGGAGGGGCTGCTGCTTCCGGCTCGATTTCAGGCGCAGTCTCTTCCACAACAGGTGAGGCGACCGACTTCTTGTCCGGTTGGCTGAAATCCGTCAGGCGACGAGACAGGGCTGACTGTTCCGATACCTCTGGAGCGTCTTTCCGCTCATTCAGGGACGTATCAGAACTGGTCGCTCTCTTGCCTGAAGAACCGATATCAAAAGGGACGAAATGAGTGGTCATGAAATGAACTCCTCTCCGCCCGCTGTATCATTCAGGTCAATTTCGCCTGCATTGGCAAGGTTTTTGATCGTCAGGACAATTTCGGCCTGAGCCGCTTCGACATCCTTGACCCGTACCGGGCCCAACGACGCAATTTCCTCTATCAGGATATTCCCTGCACGCTTGGACATGCATTGCAGGAAGAGTTTTCTCTCGCTGTCGGATGCTCCCTTGAGTGCGAGTGGAAGTCTCTCCCGGTCGATTTCGTTGACGACACGCATGAGAGCTTCCAGGGATAGTCTACTGATATCTTCGAAGGTGAACATCAGCGCCTTCACCTTCTCCATATCATCATGGTTTTCCTTGTCCATGAGTTCGGTAAAGCGCGTTTCGGTCTTGCGGTCGAAATTGTTGAATACCTCGGCCAGCAATTCATAGCTGTCACGCTTGGACGAGCGTCCCAGGGTAGAAATGAATTCTGAACGCAGCGTGGCTTCAACGCTTTCGATAACTTCACGCTGCACGGTCTCCATGTGCAGGATACGCATCATGACATCCGTTGCGTAGTCTTCAGGCAGCAATGCCAGAACACGTGCCGCATGAGCAGGTTGTAGCCGACTGACGATGACAGCAGCCGTCTGGGGATATTCGCTGCGCAGATAATTTGCCAAGATCGATTCCTGGACATTGCCAAGCTTGTCCCACATGTTGCGTCCGGCGGGACCACGGATTTCGTCCATGATCTTTTCAACCTGCTCGGCATCCAGAGTCTTGCGAAGGAATGCCTCTGTCGTTTCAAATGTACCGACAAGCCCTTCACCACTCTCGAAATTCTCGACGAATTCCCGACAGACCGTTTCGACCATCTCAGCCCTGACGACGCCGAGACCCGCCATGGCGATGGAGATTTCACGAATTTCATCCTCGTGTAGCGCCCTCATCAGTTCGGCACTGCGTTCTCTGCCGATCGTCATGAACAGAATGGCCGCTTTCTGTTTGCCGGTCAGAAGGGGCGCATTCATGCTGTTTTTTCCGTCGGTCTGGTTTTGTCTGGCTCCGGTCTCGCTCATGATGCGGCTTCCGGTTTGGGATCGGCAGCTTCCAGCCAGTTGCGGATAAGGCTCAGACTGCCTTCAGGGTTCTGATCGATACGCTCCGCAACCTTGGCGATAATCGCCGCTCTTGCCTGTCCTTCAACGCCGTCAATTGCGATGGTATCCTGTCCGTCGTGCAGGGTGAGACTGTTGGATGTGTTGCCTTCCAGGCTTCCCATGGGTGAGCCTGTCAGACCTGTACCGTCACGGTTGAGTGACTCAAGCGCAGTCGGGTTGCCCGTTGTGATTGCCGGAAGACCGGTACGTCCCCGGCGTAGCAAAGGGCGCAAGGCAAAAAATCCTGCCCCAAGCACCAGGAGAACAGGTACGATCCATTCCGCAAGATACAGAAGATGATCTTTCGAGAAAAATCCGGGGGACGCAGGAAGCGGTTCGACGCCGCCGTCAGGCATGAAGCGCATCGAGACAACTTCGACCTGATCGCCTCGTGCCTTGTCATAGCCGACTGCTGTTTTCACCAGGGTCGTTATACGGTCGATTTCGGTCTGTTCGAGGGGTTTCCAGGTTGCATTCCCCTTTTTGTCCTGAACATAGGACCCGTCGACCATGACTGCGACGCTGATCTTGGCCACACGGGGATGAATCTGCGATACAACCCGCGTCCGTTTGCCTATTTCGTAGTTATTTGTTTCTTCGTCTCGCGTATCACTGGAGCCGGTGTGGCTGGACTGCCCGACATTGGCGTTAGGCAGATTATTGGCGACAGAGGTGTTGGGAGAGGCTTCGGTATTGACGCTTTTATCAGAACTGGTCTGTTGCGAGCGTAGTACCTGCTGATTGGGGTCATAACTTTCTTCGGTCTCATGTACCTCGTCATTATTGATAACGACGGCGGCCCGGGCGCGTACATGAGCACTCCCGAGTGTTGGAATCAGCATTTCCTCCACGGCCTGGGAAAGGCGGGTTTCTTCCGAATGACGGAATTTCTCAAAAACCGCTTCCTGACCGTCCTCACTATTGGGCTCGCCGGGCTTGGCCAGAACGTCACCTCTGGTATCGACTATGGAAATCGATTGGGGTCTCAGCCCCGGAACGGCAGCCGCAACGAGGTTCTGAATAGCCTGTATACCGTCGGGTGCAATACGCCCGGCACGACCGATATCGATGACGACACTTGCCTGGGATGGATTGGTCTGTACCGAAAACAGATCCCTGTGTGGCAGGACCAGATGAACCCGGACATTGCGAACGCCCTGAAGAAGTCGGATTGAACGTTCGAGTTCGCCTTCCAGCGCACGCGTTTCATTGATATTCTGCTCGAACTGGGTACTGGTGAGCGTGGCACTTTTATCAAAGAGCTCATAGCCGACGCTGCCGCCATTGGGTAATCCGTCCCGGGCGAGTAACAGACGTGCCTTGGCGACCTCATCCGGCGCAACGTAAAGGCTTGCCCCATCCGGAGAGGTAGAAGACCCGATATGGGCTTTTGTGAGATCTTCTACCATTCTGGCCGCCTCGGTCAGATCGAGATTGCCATACAGCAGCGCCGTAGGCTGTTGGGCCTTGCCAAAAACCAGGAATCCGAGAAAGGCAACAAGTGTTACCCCGACAGCGCCGAGGGCGATCAGTCGCGTGCGGCCCAGTGCCCTGAGTGATGAGAGAAAATCTTTCATCGATTTTTGTTTGTCAGGCCCGGGCCATGCGAGAGTCAGTATTCACGATAATCTCCAGAAAAAAATATATTAAATAATACGCCAGGCTAATTGGTAATGATCAGTGATTACATTGGTTTCTGTTTATTTTGGATCAGGGCAGATAGGCATTTGTAGGAGGGGTCTGTTTGAGGGGCAGGTTCAGGCGGTTTGCGTTCTGGTCTTGTGTCAGGCCGGTCGGGCCTTCTGCAACCTGTCGTGCAACATTGGGCATAAGGTCCGGTCGACTCCAGCAATCGACTCCATTCCAGCTTTTCGTGCAATAGGGCTGAGGTGCGGGTGGGCGCTCAGGTGGTGCGCACCAGTCTTCGCCCTGCTGGATATAGCCGGCATTACAGTCACGTCCCGTAAGATGGCGTGCCACGTCATCGACAGCGCAGCCGCTTACCATACTTCCGAGCAGAAACAGCCCGATCATGATAGAAATCCGGGTCGCTGCGTGTTGGTGTCGTGAAATCATGACGTGCGTGCTGTCCTCTGACGCGTGTGCCAGTGACAGGGAGCAGAACAGGCGAAAGCGTAACGGCCAAAAAGCGTACGTCATGATCAGGTAGCCGGTTCTGCTGTAATCTTGTCGATTGCGTTCTGATTGCGCGTCGACTCCGTCTGGATGAGCTGGAAGGCGAGGTCGTAATCTCTCTGGATCTCGACAAGATGGGTGGTTTCCGAGACGGCATTGACATTGCTGCTTTCAAGCATTGCCTGATGCAGCTCCGGTGTAAGAACAGGCTGGGTTGGTGTCGTTGGTTTCAGGAGATACTGCCCTTCAGCGATCAGGGTCTGGGGATTTTTGACAGTGACAACACCAAGCATTCCCAGGGCACCATCCTGAGTGGAAATAGTGCCGTCCTTTGCAATCGTGAAATCCTCATTTTCCTGTCGTAGCACCAGATTGCGGCTGTTTCGATCAAGAACAGGGTTTCCTGAACCGTCAGTAATTGTTCCGTCAAGTCGACGCGTAAACTGACCATTTCTTGTCAGGCGAACACCCTGCGTCGTGCGTACGGCGAAATAACCCTCTCCATTTATCGCCACATCAGTCGGATTACCTGTGCTGCGTAACGGTCCCTGGATGGTGTCGCGAAATGTGGCCTTATCCTGCGCATAAACCTGTTCTCTGTCGCCAGAAATCTGCCCGGCACCTTTCTGATGAACCAGATATTGCGAAAATAGCTGCCGGGAGGTTTTGAAGCCGTCTGTATTCTCGTTCGCGAGGTTGTTGGCGGTAATTTCAAGACCACGTTTCAGGACGTCTAACCGTGAAAGGGCAATATAGGCCGTACTATCCATGATAATCCATCCGGGCTTTGATCATGACGCCGGGGAAATCGACGTGCTGTTTCTTGTTCTGGTGTGCTGGCGGAAATCACTTCATCAGATTGATTGTGCGTGTAAGCATCGACCGGGTGATCTGCATTGTGTTCAGATTGGCTTCATAGGAATGCTGTGCTTCATGTGTATCGAGGATTTCAGTCATTGAATCGACATTCGGCATCTTGACCAGTCCGCTCGTATCGGCAGCAGGGTGAGAGGGGTCATAACGTGTTTCGAAGGCTGACTGATCCTGACCGATCTCCCTGACACCGACAGATGATGCGCCTGTATCGCGATCAAGCATCTCCCTGAAAGTAATGGTTTTTCGGCGGTAAGGGTCGGAACCAGGTGACGTGCCTGTCGTTTCGGCATTTGCCAGATTCTCGGCCGCGACTTGCAGCCGTTTCGACTGGACCTGCATGCCGGCTGCAGAGATTCCGATCGTTTCAGAAAAATTCATGATAAATATCTATCCGGTCGAAGCTATGACGAGCCGAGTGCAATGGAAAACATCGACATGTATGTACTGTAGGTATTTGTGGCCAGACGCTGCTGATCGTCGGTGGCGGTGATTTTCTCAAGCTCTGTTTCGAGATCGACCTGATTACCGTCCAGAGAATTATTCCCGGCATTGAGCGTTATGCTGCTCCGGGGAGCCGTTCCAGCAAGGTGATCCGCTTCTGTGCGCGCAAGAGATACCGACAGATGATCGTTTAGTATACCGGCAAACTGTGAGACATCGTGTGCGGCATAGCCTGGTGTATTCGCATTCGCAATATTTCCTGCCAGAACCGATTCGCGGTTCTGGAGCCATTTCATACGTCTTGTTGCGAGATCCAGTACATCCGTGCCGGAATCATGAGTGGTCAATCGTGCCAGGTCTGCCTGCAGCATGAGTCTCTCACCGTTCCTGTGGCGGTATCTGTGGGACCGCAAGATATTTCTGACTATGGAAAGAGTTTAATGCGCAACCTTTCGCATGAGAAGCGGAACTCTTGCCTGTAACAAAAAATTTCTGACTGTATATCATCGAATGGTATCATTTTGGTGAATGGCTCCGCCTTGAAGATGGCTCTGCCGCAGGAGCGAGAAGAGGCGGGCATGTCTATCATCCAGGCTGCGCGTGCCGACCCGCTCGGAAATCCAGCGCAATGCTGCATCATTACCTGCACGGGTGGCGTCAGAAGCGAGCCGAAGTGCCAGATCCTGCTTGTCCTTTTCCAGTGATCCATCGGGTTGGATCGTTTCTTCTGCCAGTCTCTGGAGCTCAGCTGTGGCAGCCATCCATTCATTCCGGTTTTCATGATCCTGTGCGCTCAGGAGGCGTGCTTCGGGCAGGGAGCTGGTTTTGAGCAAGGCAAGTCCTGTGGAACGATCGCCGTTTGCGAAGGCGATTCTGGCCTTGAGAAGAGTTCGTCTGGCTTGCAAGACGGCAGGAATTTCCGGGTTTTCTGTTTCGCTCAGTGCGCTGGCGGCCAGAGAAGGCTGCTGTTCTGCCAATGCGGCTTGTGCCAGAGAGGCCCCGGCTGCTGCTCTGGCTGGCGGGGATACCAGAAAGGGGACAGCCTGGGAAAGTGCCTTGACAGCATCGCCTGGCAGCCCGAGGGAAAGCATCGTTTCTCCATACGCAGCAAGAAGAGCCGCGCGTTCCTCCCCGGGGGGGAGGGCGGGTATGTGAGCCTTCAGAAGAGCGGCATTCCGTATTTGCCGGGATCTGTCGAGTGTGGTGCTATCCTGGCTGGCGATACCCGTCAAAGCCTGCAAAAGAAGAGTATGGCGAAGCGTGGTATAATGAGACGGCCCGCTCTCAGGGACGCCCTGATCGATAATATCGGCAGCTTTTTGCCATTGTTTGTCCTGGATATAGGCCTCGGCCTGCCTTAATCGCAGTTGTTTTTCCCGACCGGCAAGACGTGCATTGAGCACGAGATCGTCCAGTGCCCTGACCTCTTGCTCTGTTGTAAGGGTTCCGCGCTCTTGATCGATCCTTGTTTTTTCCTCGGCAGCTTTTTCGGCAATAATGACATCACGGCTGTTAGAAAGTATTTTCAGCACATCATAGGCCTGATCTTTTTGTCCCAGTCGCCGGGCTGCAAGAGCCCTGGTGAACTGATAAGCGGGCTGATCAGGCAGATTGTCCAGAACAGGCAGATCGGCAATCCTGCCCCGTCGCGCAATAGCTTCGGCGGCAAGGGGCATGAGGATATCTCTGAGATTTGCAGGATAGGCGCGTAGCCGATTCATATCCAGCGCGAGGCGATGAAGGCTCTGCTCATTACTCTGATCGAGTGCTTCGAGATACAAGGCGCGCCAGAGCTGGAGAGCACGTTGCTGTTGTTGAGGCCAGGGGCCATTCAGAGCGCTGGCATTTTCCGGAGAGCCTACCAGTAATTCGGTTGCGGTTATCAGGAATCTGACCTCAGGGCGACCGATTTCCTCGGGGTCGTCGCGCAGTGCGATCGAAAGAATCCCGCGCGCTTCCCTGAATGCTCCCATGTTAAGAGCAGTACGTGCGAGAGCCAGGCGGGCACCAAAGCGGTCGGCAGGCTGGGAATCAGCGGCTCTCAGAAGATTTTTCCGGTAGCGTTTCAGCAGATCCTGATTGGGCAGGTCCTGCAGATCGAGCCATCTGAGATCGACATCATTGGCATAGACTGCTTGTCCGTCATCTACGAATTTCTGGCCATCCCTGTTCAGGAGCAGACCCGAAGATACGGTCACCAGTGAAACATCAGGATCATGCGCAGCAATGACCACCCCTTCCAGTGTCGGCCATACATCGTAGCCATCTGCGTGCCTCATTGCGAGAATCCCGCCTTCATCAAGCAGGGATGTTCCAATCAGAAGTCGTGCGCCCGAGGCAGGGTCGGCAAGAGACAACACGCGTCCGCTGCGGCGCAGGGGATATAATATACCGTCGGTTACCGGGAGGGGGTTGATCACATGGCCGTCCGGTATTCCAGCTGGAGGCTTGTCGCCCAGAATCCAGCCATTTGCCTGCTGAGACAGATACAGGCGACGCGTATCAGGACGATGCAGCTGAATGACTGTTGCGTCGGGAAGTAGATTGACAGTCAGGGAAGAGAAAAAACCTGTTCCGTGGATTGCTTGCGTGTCCATCGGAAAGGCATTGTCCACCACGATCAGGAAGCGATCGCCGCTTTCAAAGGCTGCGATACCGATTTGGGGAGGAATCGGCAAAAGAATATGATCCACCATTTCAGGAGGAGAATTTGGCATGCCGGATCGGATCCGGGTTTGATCCTGTTCCCTGACGGATGAGGTGGGAACAGTTCCCGGTTTTGCTTGTTGCGGTATTTCAGGAGACTGGGGTTTCGCCTCGCCGGGTGAAATATCCAGCACTTTGGCCCGCCACGAAGCCGGCAAGCCATTTACAATCGCTTCCTGTTGTCCGCCTGGACCGTTTTGTGTGGGGGGTATGGCTGGTGGCGGAGCGGCACGCGCGGAATTCTTCTGATTATGTGCTGCGGCATGTCTGTGTAAAGGATGTGATGAATGTGCTGCGCTTGCCGTTTGAAGGGAAAGAACAGCAAGTAAGGCTATAGCGCCTGATCGGACGCAATGCGTTCTGGTGCTGGACATGCTGATCGTCGGAAACACTATTCGCATTGCCGTTCTGAAATACCTGGGACAGTTTTTTCTGAAAATAGATTTTCAGGGTGTATCAATAAAAATATGTACTTTTCCGGGGAAGTCAGGCGAGGAAGTCAATGGCCTGACTAAGGGCGGATGTTTTTTTATTTGTATCATTCGAGCCCAGGAAGGTGCCGTCTGCGGAAAACAGATTATTCGATACATTGTTTGTGCCGGTCGCGGAATGGAGGGGTGCATTATGACCGTTTCTGGCAGCGCTATAGGCCTCATGTGAGGCGGCAACCGTTGTTTGATGCAGAACAGCGGAGAGTGACGATGCAGCAGTGATGTCCGTCATGATGATCATGCTTCTCCAGATATATGACCAGTTGAAACGATCAGAACAAAGCGAGGTGCCGATCACCCTGATCTTGTGTCCTGTGGAAGACAGGGGAGCGTCATTTATGAGAGACACTTCATTATCCGGCACGGGTCTGAGCTGCCTAGCATGGAAAAACACAAGGAGATATATTTTTTTCAGAATGTGTCGCACCCGACATTCCGTCATATCCAGATACTCTGTTGTCGCCACACGAGAGGGTCTTGTTATCCTTGTCAGATTGCGAAAATCTTGTCTTGTTTCGCAACAAAGAGGTGGTGTTCATAGTAGGAGTGATGTAGGATTCCAATCGAACTTGGAAGACTACTGGTGCAATATGTAAAGATATTATAAAAATATGCGAAATAAATGTATAAAAATCATAATATAAGTAAAAAAAATAAACAGAATATTAATTTTTACTGTTCGTTCTGAAATCTGGTGGTGAATGCGATGCGTGTATTGTGTGTCGGTGAGAATGCCTCATGCGGGCGTCCCACTGAGGGGCTTTCCAGAGCGGCTATCGCAGGCTCATTTTCTCTCAGCACGGGTGAGGCTTCCGGTATTGTGGAAACGCTGAGAAGATCACATTACGATATTGTCGTTGTGCAACAATCGTCATCTGATGTGCGTATCGTGCGCCAGATCCGAAAAGGTAAAATCTCGGCACCGATCATCGTCATGCGTCAAAATGGGACTGATGAAGGGGAAGTTGATCTCTTTACAGCCGGTGCAGATGATTGCGTCGCTGAAAATACCGACCACAACGTGCTTCTGGCGCGTCTCAGGGCCGTTATCCGTCGCGCAGGGGGACATGATAGCCCGACATTGCATATTGGTCGCCTGCACGTTGGTATTGAGCGGCGCGAGGTGCATATTGACAGCACTGTCGTGCCATTGACGCGCAAGGAATATGATTTGTTTGTCCTGCTTGCCATGAGAAAGACACAGGTTCTGAGCAAGGAGGTTCTTCTCGACAGTCTCTACAGCGGTGAGGATGAACCTTTCGGCAAGGTGATTGATGTCATGATCTGCAAGATCAGAAAGAAAATACGGGCTTTTGGCATCCGGGAGCCATTTACCACTCAGTGGGGAATTGGCTATCGCCTGAATGAAACGGCTTTTGCACCTGTGACGGTGACCTTGCCCAAAGATGATTATCATGTACGCCCGTCCGTACGTGAAAACTGCATACCCGTTCTCTCAGGGATCAACATGCTCGAAGTGTCGACGCCCGGAGAGAGGATCTGACCTGCATCAGGTGGAATCTGCTCTATAGAGGGAGCGGGTATCTCTAGTTACTGTTCCCCGCGACAACAAGACCTTGTCGCGAGGAGAATGTTTTCAGCTTGCAGTGTTTCCGGTGTCGGTGCTGCTTTTTGAACCGCTCGTTTTGGCCGCTGTGAAATTGGTGATGTTTGCCAGTGGGATAGAAGTCTGACCCATTTCCACTTCGAGATCCGAGCTTCCTTTATGGACACCTGTCACCGTTCCCTTGATCGTAAAGGGAAGGTCAGACGTGGTACCGGTTGAATCGATTGTTTTGACCGAGACGCTATAAGCGCCATCAGCAAGTTGGGTACCGGAATTATCGGTACCATTCCAGCTCCAGTTATTGGTGCTGGATGCCGCTGTACCTGTATCGGTTTTGACAATCTTGCCGCTGGAATCGCTGATGGCGATTGCGACCGTCTGACCTTTTGTTGCTGAAAAGCTCAGAGAAGCAGAGCTGTTTTGCAGGGGGAGTGTCGTTGAGGTTGCCGTGGCCACCTGTCCGATCCATTGGCTCCCGGAGCTTAGCTGGCTGCTTTCGTTGAGCGAAATCAGGGAGGAAAGCTTGGTGTTGGTCTGGACCTGCTGCTCCGTTCCGGCAAACTGTACCAGTTCTGACGTAAAGGAATCCGAACTCATGGGACTGCTCGGATCCTGGTGCTGAAGCTGGGTCGTCAACAAGGTCAGAAATGTCGTGTAGTTATTGGCCAGAGAGGAAAGGCCAAGACTGGCTGCGGAGCTGGAGTCTGACGAGCTGCCTGATGACGAGGAATTGGCTGAAGCTTTTGCTGTTGCTTCTGCTGCCTGTATCAGCTTGGTCTCGTTGCTGATCGTTGATGTACTCATAGGTCATACCCTTTGATAAGCGATTGCGAGGGGTCAGGCGGTTATGTTGACGCCGCCGTTAGCCCTTGTTGCCAATGGGGAAGGCGTAGAGCGTATGTCTGGCGAAACGGACCTGTCAGATGACTGCGTCTCCTGCCAGAAACGTGGGTTTGATGAGTCGTTCTGCGGGTTCTGCTGGGCATTACTTCCCGTAAAACCTCCGGAAAAATCCGGTTGGCCTGAAAAGTCATGATATGTGTGACCAGCATGAATATCGCTTGTCTGGAGCGGCATTGTCACGATGTTGATTGTGACCAGGCTTGTATCCACCCCGGCAGAGTTCATCGCATCGAGAAGCTCTTTTTTGCTGTTGGTCAGACGCTGTGTCATCAGATCATCCTGACTTTCAAGCGTAATACTCGTTGCCACGCCTCCTTCTGCTCCAAGAGTGAGGCGCACAGGAATATTGTCGTCTGTCTGCACTATCATAGAGAGAGTGCTGGGCGTCGCAGGCAGAGCTTTCTTTCCGTAGGAATCTGAACTGGTCGACGAAAATGTTTCGCCAGATGATTCTTGCGCACCAGGCGCAGGATTTGCAGGGCTTACGTGATTTGCGACGTAGGACTGAAATTCGGAAAGGCTGTGAACGACTGCCGAGATCGTTGCGACCGGCGTACTAGTCGGCATAGCCGACCTCGACCGCTCATCCGAAGCCTCAGCAGCACTTCGGTCTGATGGGGTATCCTGCGTTGTGCCGTCGTTGACAGCCATCGCGGGCGGAACAGTTTTCTGAGCCTCTTGGGAGGTCGAAACGGGGAATATCTCGGGTGAGGATACTGACGGGGGGAGCACTGGTGATTTGATGACAGAACTGTCCGAAGCCTGACTTGTTTCTGCGGTTCTGCCGGAAGCGGGGTGTGTAACTGGTTGCCCGTTGGCTTCTGTCACTGTTGACGCCGTGGCAGAGGGGGGATTCAGAGGAACATTTGACTGAGTGGCATTTTGCCGCTTGAGGGCAGACTGCGGTGATGCAAGAGCGGAAGCCCCAGCTGTGTTGATGCCTGCCTCTGTCTGGCCGGAAATGGTCGCGGCAAGGTCGGTGACGGGTGTAACATGCGACTCTGTTAACAGGCAGGATGAAGTGGATACATCAGAAACACTCTTCTCCTGAGCCGATGTCTGGTTCGTTTGCATCACTTGAGATGAGGGTGAGGTTCTGCCTCCTGCCTCGGCTATGGATGGAGAAAAGGTCACTGTGGAACGTGTCGCCGTTGCCATTGACGGGAGCGAGGCCGGAAAGCTGTTTCCAGGTAGCTCCTGATGTTCGTTCCCTGACAGGGAGGACCCGGAATCCTGAGGGGTAAAAGATGTCTGTGCCACTGGGGCTGTCGTGCTGTCCTCGGGAGCATGTGACCCTGCCGGAGCCACAAGCTTTTTATTCTCATCCGTGACCGCGGCCCAGTCAGTCTGGACCGGGGCGTTTGGAGATGCTGTCCCGCTCTTGCTCAGCATGACATTTGCAATGCTGATTCCATCAGGCACGGGCAATGACGAGCCAGACCTCACGGTTCTGGAAATGGTCTGCGACGCATCTGGTTCAGTTTGCTTCAATGTCGAGGAAAAATCGTCCCGGTTCGAAGGTTGTGTTTGTGACAACTCAAGGGGCGCGGCATCTGATACGTGAAAAGGAAGTGATTTTCCGGTCGGAATACCCGGTGAATCAAGAGAAGTGACGTTGCCTGTAGCTGGGAGAGTCCTGAAGCAGGATACTGTCGATGAGAGAGGGTAGTCCGGGCAATCACTGACTGTCATGGGCAAAGTATCGGAACCAGACAAGGGACTCTGTGAGACAGGATTCTGGATCTGCGACGACAGAACGGAAATTTCTGCACTGATCCCCGGGGTGGCAATAACAGCGACTTCACCGGGATCGACTATGCCGGAATTGACGCTTTCAGATCCGGTATGCGTCAGCTTGTCAGAAACAGCATGATGTGTTTTTCCCGTTTGCACGGGCACGGGTTGAGTGTGTGATGAAGCAGGCTCTCCCATCTGGCTGGGATTTTGGGCTGTCGCCTGTGTACCGGGGGAGGCGTATCCGGAAATGACGTAACCAGGACTGGTCGTACTAATGGTATTACTGTTCAGGATATTAAATGTTCCTGACCCAGAATGAGTTGGTGCGGAGTTTTCCTTGCTCAGGTCTGGCTCTTCTGAGCTGTCTGATCCACGGGCAACCTGTAACTGTGCGCTGAAAGACCCGGAATCCTTTGTGGTGAGGCTCGCCTGAGTGAGCGTGATCGGGCTGGTCCCTGAGCAAGGGCCAGTCTTCACACCTTGCATGAGGTCGTCTGCAAGCGATGAGTTGGTACGAACTCTCATCATGAACTTTCGGAGCTTGAGTTTCGGTTCATGGTCAGTTTGCAGCCTGCGCTTCAGACAACGCCATATCCAGTTCGAAGAAGGTTGGCATAAATTGGGGAGGAATGTCTTTGCGGCCTATTTCTGCACTGACCTGTGGCGGATTTCCCTGCAGATGTGCCACAAGCACGGTCTTGATGATGCCCTGATAACGCCCATCCTGAATGATGACCGCCTTCATACGGGAGGCAAGTGGAGCGACAACGCCGTAGGAGAGCAGCACTCCAAGAAAGGTGCCGACGAGCGCACCGGAAATCATTTCTCCCAGGATCGCGGGTGGTTTGCTGATGGAGGCCATGGTTTTGATAACACCGAGTACGGCAGCCACAATGCCAAGAGCAGGCAGGGCGTCTGCAATTTCTGTCAGACTCCCCGGGATATGGAGCTTTTCCGATTCATTCTTGGCAAGTTCGCGTCCCATGACCTCATCGAGTTGATAGGCGTCTTCAAGATTGAGGCTGACCAGCCGGAGATAGTCGCAGATAAGATTGCGTGTCTCCTGATCATCTCTGACTGCCGGAGAGAGGGAAAAGATCGTGCTTTCTTCGGGACTTTCGATATGGGCTTCAAGAGCCATGGCGCCCTTGGAGCTGGCCAGCCGAGTGAGTCTGAACAAAATGACCAGAAGGCCGACATAAGAAGCCTTGTCATGTCGCGGCCCTTTGAGCACCAGCTTGAAGTTATGGGGCAATTCCTTGAGAGCATCGAGGGAATTCGACATCACGAAAATGCCCAGCGCTGATCCGAGTATGGTCAGAAGCTCGAAAGGCATTGACGCAAGCAGAGGGCCGAGTACTCCCCCCGAGGCAGCAAAGGAGCCGAAAACGCAGATCAGGGAAAAGAGGAGCCCTCCGAGGAAAAGCATCTTGTAATGTCCGTTTCTATCTCAGATGTCGTTTCATGACAGGATGCGATGCTTCCTGGATCTCAACCGGGATCGATCTGCGTCCTGGCTTTTACTGTTGTGGCAATGCTGGCATTGGGTGGTGTCACTAATGGCTGGCCTGGCTGGATGGCGCGATAACAGGGGGGGTGTAGGGTGATCCTGTGAAAGGGTGAAGTCTGTGCATGACAATCACCACGCGTCGGTTGGCTGCTGCGGCAGGATTGGCCTCATCCGCCAAAGAGCGATCTGCCCCACCTGAAACATTGACAATCCGGGTGTCAGGATAGCCGGCCCTGACCAGAACTTCGCGCGCTCTGTCGGCGCGCATTGCAGAGAGGGTCCAGTTCGACATCGCGTTGTCGACCTTGCCATGATAGGGCGCCGCGTCTGTATATCCGACAACGGAGATCTGCTCGGGCATCGGAGCAAGCCATCTGGCAATTTCATCCAGCATGGCGCGCCCTGCCTTGTTCGGCACGGATGATCCCAGATCAAACATCGGCACGTTGTCAGTATCGTGCAGTTCAATCCTGACTTCGTTCTGTCCGTAGGAAATGTTCAGGTTGGCATTATGCGTGGCAATTTCGGGGTTGGCTCCGACGGCTTTCCCGATACTGGCGGCCATGTTCTGCAGGGCGGCCTGCTCAGCGTTGGCTGCATCGGAACCGATAATTCCGGTTTCCTTTGCCGCGCCGGTCATAGGCCCCCCGATCGGTACGATCGCCGCGACTGCCTCACGATATCCTGTGTGTCTGTGCTGATCCGTCTGTGGAAAGTCCTCCTGGGGGGAGGAGGCGCCATGGCTATGGGTTGGTACAGGTACGGGGCCCGTCGTATCAAAACGATCCTCATCGACGAGACGGTCGAAACTGCTGCCGGAGGTCGCTGGTGCGGGTGGGGTGTCGATCGGTTTGGTCGGTGGGGCAGCTGATTTTTCATCGGCAAGCGGATTGAAATAGGAAGCGATGCCGCGCCTCTGTTCGTCCGTTGTTGCATTCAGCAGCCACATGACGAGAAAAAACGCCATCATCGCGGTCATGAAATCCGCATAGGCGATTTTCCATGCGCCGCCATGATGGGCCTCGTGATCTCCGTCCCGCTTGCGCCGGATGATGACAGAGGGGTGGTTTTTCTTGGCCATGAATGTCTAGCCGGGCCAGTCAGGCGCTCTTGAGATGCATCATGCCAAGTCGTGAGGACGGCTTGCCGTTGAAAGAAGCACGGCCTGCGTGGGTGAGTTCCACCGAAGTATCAAGCCAGATCTCTCCGCCCAGATCACGCCAGCGTTTGCAGAAGGTGAAATCTTCGCTCAGATAGGTACCTGTTTCCTGATCTATGCTTCCATCGAAAAGAGCATGACATTCGCCGCCCTGATCGCCAGAAGCTGCATCGATGCGACGATAAGCTGTTTCAGGGTGATGTCTGATCATTGCGCTGATCGCCTGGCGGCTGATCATCATGAAACCGGTGCCGGCATAATGGGTTCTGAAAAGGGGACCTTTTTCCCAGCTGGAATGCATGGCGTCGGTTTCGCCTACGTAGCGCAATGACGCGGTTTCCATCCCCTCTCCACGATTAAGATTCTCCTGGGTTCCACGATCCCAGAAACGGTCCTTGATCGGATAGAGACCGGCAATGACATCCTTGCCGGCGGCCAGCAGGCGTGCCGGGGCTTCGGCAGGGAAGCCAATATCAGCATCGACGAAAAGAAGGTGAGAGGCATCCGAGCGGGTATAGAACTGATGCACGAGCGTATTGCGTGCCCGACTGATCATGGCGTCATCGCCCAGAAGGGAAAGCGTCATCGGAATCCGGATGATGCTCGTGCACGCGATAATGGATTCCATGTATTCCTGGGTGACCAGGCCGCCAAAACAGGGAGTGGCGATAAATATTTTCGCGGTCTGGTTTTCTGTAGGCTGCATGATCGTCCTGATCGCTCAAAGGATATGAAATATCCGTCAAAATGACGGGGATAAACCAAAGGAAGGCAAGTGTGGGCCTGGCGTATCAGACCTGTTGGATTATTTGTTTCAGGAAATGAATGTTTTGATTCCGTGCCTGTGTCGGGCGAGCTCATCAAGCTCGGCATTTTCCCGGCGGCATGCAAGATCATTACGCTCTTTTGCCCGACGCTGAAAGACATCTTGTGTGGCTTTGAGGGTCATCGTCATCTGCAGGGCTTCAAGTCGTGCTTTTTCAACCCCTTTCAGGGTTTGATCGTGCATTTCCCGGGCTGCGCCTATGGTATTGAGGCCTGTCGGGAACCAGGTCCGGAAATCGTCGAGCTCGCTTTGGCCTGTCTGCGCGATCTGACGTTCCTGCATCATTGTGGTTTCGGCCTGTTGCAGTGCTGCCCGCGCCTGGTGCTCGATCTCGCGCGTTGCCAAAAGCTCTCTGGCAGCGCGTGTTTTTTCTGATTCCTGTATCCTGATCAGGCCATGCAGGGCGCGCATCTGTCGGGTCATTGATGTATCCCCTGTGATGTCAGAACATTGCGAAGAGCCAGAAAGCTGTCTTCCAGCGATCGGTACTCGTGACGCGATTGCCGGAGGATTGTTTCGAGTTGGGGAGCCAGGCGAAGCGCTAGGTCAGAGCGTGCATCATTGCCTTCGCGATAGGCTCCAAGCTGAACGACATCCTGGATATCGTCCCAGATAGCCATATTGGCCCGAGCTTCCTGCACAAGAAAATTTTCTTCCGGGGTATTGCATCCCGAGGCTGTTCGGGAAAGGGAGCGCAGGACATTGATAGCGGGATACCGGCCTGATTCGGCAATTCTTCTGTCCATGACGACATGACCGTCGAGTATGCCCCGTACGGCATCAGCGACAGGCTCATTGTGATCGTCGCCTTCAACCAGAACCGAATAGATTGCCGTAATTTGTCCGGCTGGCTTTCCATCGAGTGGCAATCCGGGGCCAGCTCTTTCCAGCAGCCGCGGAAGCTCGGCAAACACGCTTGGCGGGTATCCTCGTGTTGCAGGGGGCTCTCCCGAAGAAAGACCGATTTCACGCAGGGCGTGGCAGAACCGCGTGACGCTGTCCATAAGAATGAGGACGGACTTTCCCTGGTCACGAAAATACTCTGCGATTGTAGTGGCCGTATATGCAGCTTCACGACGCATCAGGGGAGGGGCGTCAGAGGTAGCGACGACGACCACAGCTTTGGCGAGACCTTCTGAACCAAGGTCATCTTCCAGAAATTCGCGGACTTCCCGTCCTCTCTCACCGACAAGAGCAATGACGGCAACATCGCAGTCGCAGTTGCGGGCCAGCATGCCCATCAAGGTCGATTTGCCTACTCCCGACCCTGCAAAAAGTCCCAGTCTCTGGCCTTCACGACACGTCGTAAACAGGTCGAGCGCGCTGACGCCGAGGGTCAGGCGCGGCCCCAGCCGTGCCCGTAACGCCGCTTCCGGTGGCCTGGCTCGGAGATTGCATGCTCTGCCTTTGGGTGAAAGAGGCTGTCTACCGTCAATCGGGCACCCCATAGGATCGATGACACGTCCGATCAGCCCGTCATTGAGGGTCAGGGCAGCACCGGCTCTGACCGATCGTTGGGCTGTTGGATACAGATGAAATACTGCCTTGCATCCTGCACCCAGCCCATCCAGCGGGCCAAATGGCATGGCGATGGCTTCCTTGCCACGAAAGCCGATGATCTCGGCATCGGTTTCTCGGCCATCAAGACCCATCAGAGTGAGGCGGTCTCCAATTCCTGTGAGATGGCTCATGCCTTCAATTGTAACCGAAAGGCCGATAACTGCTGTAATGCGCCCCTCGAGAATGGCTACGGGAACATCATCGAGGGACACATGAATATTGCTGGCAATTATTTTCAGAGTAGAGATCGCATCGGAAAAAACCGCGCCACTGCCTGAAGCATCGTGTAAATCTGCCTGATGGAGGTGCGAGGGCGTATCGTCTTGTAAGGAGGTCAAAACAGGCCCGAGTAAATGCTTGAGGAGGATGAGGACGAGTCATTGTCGCTGAAGAGGGCGAGTATGCCGGATTTCGACGTGTTGCCTCCGAACAGATCCAGCATATTGGCAGGCGTATCGGCAGGTTGAGGGGTTATTTGCAGCATTGTCAGATATTGTTCGGCGTATTTCTGTATCTGCTCCGGTGTCTTGAGTTTGCTGAAATCGACTTTCGAAGACAACATGCGTAGCTGCTGAGTATAATCAAGCGCGCCGAATGTGGCCGGATCGTATCCTGACACTGTTTCGACCACTTTCAGCAATGTCTTGTCTGACATCAACTGGTTCATTGATGTGACGCCTGACATTTTTCTGGTAAAATACAGAGCATTGCCAACGCCGTTATCGGTATTATCGTCATTTGTCTCGAATTGCTGTTTCTCATAATCCGAGATGATCTGATTTACGGAAACACCATTGATCGTACTTTTGACGGTACTGTCTGTGGTCAATGCTGTCTGGACCGGTGCTGCGCTGGTCGACAGAGACGGCGCTTGCAGTGAGACGGTATAGCGAACGCCATTGACCGTTGCCGTGAGTGCAGGAATATCGTGAGTATATTGACCATTGACCTTGAGAAGATTGCCAGAATCGTCGAAATTCGCCGAGACCAGTGTACTACTGACGCTGGAGCCGAACGGATCGACAATGTAGGCGTTCCAGGTGTCGGACGAGGTTGGATCCTGCGCCCATTTCACGGACAGATAGGTACGGCCGAGTGTCACGTTGTTTGCGTCATTAAAGGACTGGCTAGGGTCAAACGGGGCCGTAAGATAGGTCTGGCCCGTCCCCCCGAGGGTGCCAATTGTTGCTGAAGGCATGGTCAGGGTTGTGCTTGAAGAACCTGCATTCTGCAGACTGACGGTCTGGCTTGTGCTGCTTGATTGAAAGCTGCTTCCCGCCATTGAGACGCCGTCCGTTGTACCCACCTTGCCAAGAGAAAGAGAGATCGCCTGAGCCGTTCCATTGGCATCGTTCAGTGTGATCGGAAGGGATAGAGTGCCGGAGGTGCTGGCAGAGACGGCGGCACCTGTCAGGGCATTCGTTGCTGAAGCCAGTGTGCCATCCTGATTGAATGTGACCTGGAAAGCGTTGTTACTGACAAGGGCATTGCCCTCTGCATCATAGGCAGACACATTCCAGCTCAGAGAATCTGTGCTGCTCTGAAGCCATTTGAGGGCGATCTGATGGGGGGCTGAGAGGTCATCATAGGCCGTAATGCTCGGGGACAGGTAACTCTGCCCTTTCCCGCTTGCAGAAGGAAGGGTAGCGGTAAGAGTAATCGTGTCTGTTGGCGTGTAGGTGGTACTCAGAGCGGTGGAACCGCTGCCATTGATAAAAGTTGTCTGTGAGGCGCCGCCCTTGTTTTGCCCCCAGACCTTGAAAGCATCAGCAAAAGCGAGCCAGGTTGCGTTCTGGGACGTGCGTGCCAGTGAAGTGCTTGAGCTCGGGTCCTGTGTCAGCAGGTCCTTGATGAGAGCGGTTGCATTGCTGTAGCCCTCCATCCCGAAAGCCCCAAGAACGAGTTTGAGTGAGGAATAATCCTTCAGAAGGGCATCTGCAGACGTAATGCCTGATGCTTTCTTCTCAAAAGCGGCCACAGCCTGTTTGGTGGCAATATCAGTCTTGGCATAATTGGACGCGGCCAGAGCTTCGTCCTTGATCGCTGATAGATAGCTCGCTACCGGGGAGACATTCGTGATGGTCATGAGACTGATCCTCGAATTTCTGCCCGGTTTCCCAGTGACCGGACGGGATGGGCGCCGAGCTTTCCCTTTGCGGGATGAGGGGCCCTCTCTGTCATATGACAAGGGGTGTTGCAGGGTCACGATGATGATCCAGCAAGCCATGCTGGTTTGATGCCTAATTAGGCCAAGATGATTACCAAGAGGTTTCCGGAGGCGAAAAAATGCCTTCGGTATCAGTCTTGTGCCACCCGGTTACCAACACACATCAGCTTATTGTCTCGATCGTTTTGATCCGGGCGCGTGGATAGATTTCAGCCTGGGAAAGGACTGGTACGGTCGGGCGAACCCGCTCGACGATAGAGCGCATGGGATCTCGCACGGTTGACGAAACAACAATGACAGGAACCTCGCCGCTTGCCGAAACGGTATTGAAGGCATCGCGCAGCTTGCCGACAAAACGGTTCAGCATTGATGGCGGCATGGCCAGACGTCTTTCGTCTCCCTGACCGGCAATATGCGTCGCAAAATCATTCTCCCATTCCGGAGAGAGGGTGACCATCGGGATATAGCCCCCGGGTCCTTCCAGTCCGCTGCATATCTGTCTCGAGAGGCGGATGCGTACGTGGCTGGTCAATGCCTGGATCCCGCGCATGCCGAGACCGCTCCCTTCCTGAATGCTTTCAAGGATTGTAGGAAGGTCACGTATGGACACACGCTCGGCCAGAAGCGATTGCAGCACACGTTGTACCGTGCTGAGAGTCACCTGGGACGGGATCAGATCACTGACCAGTTTCTGCTGATCGCGTGGCAGTTCGTCGAGCAATGCCTGGGTTGCTACATAGGTCAGCAGATCAGGCAGGTTCTGCCTGACGAGTTCACTGAGATGGGTCACGAGTACGCTGGCCGGATCGACAACGGTACATTTCATGGCCACAGCACGTGACTTGAGTGCCGGTGCAATCCAGACGGCAGGCAGGCCAAAAGCCGGTTCTGTCGTTCGTTCGCCTTCAAGCTCCGGGATCCCACCCGAGGGGGTCATGGCCATCAGCCGACCGGGTTTGACTTCTCCCGAACCAATCGTGATTTCCTTGAGTTTGATGACGTAGCGTTCTGAAGGCAGAAGGATATTATCCTGTATGCGTATCGGTGGTGTGATGAACCCCATTTCTGCAGCAATGGTACGCCTCAATGCCTTGATCTGTTCGGTGAGCTGGGCATTGTCGCCATTGGTCATGGGCAGCAGGCCGAAGCCGAGTTCGAGACGGAGAAGATCCAGCTTGAGCACTTCCGAAATCGGTGTGGCATTTGGAGGAGGAGCGACCTCGCTTGCCTCGCTTTCTGCACTGTCCTGAACCGGTACTTTCCAGCGCCACCAGGCAGCCGTGCCGGCCAATCCTGAAATGGCGAGGAAAGGCAAGGCGGGCAGGCCAGGCATCAGGGCGAAACAGCCTGAAAGAATTGCGGCCATCGCCATGGGTTTCGGGTTGCCACCAAGCTGTCGGACCAGGGTGACGTCAGCAGAGCCGGCGGTACCGCCTTTGGTGACCACAATACCTGACGCTGTTGAAACGAGGAGGGCCGGGATTTGTGAGACAAGCCCGTCACCCACTGTCAGTGTCGTGAAAGTGCTGGCGGCATCACTTATTGGCATACCGTGGCGCAGCACACCAATGGCAAGGCCGCCTACGATATTGATGGCTGTGATGATAAGTGCTGCGATAGCATCGCCGCGTACGAATTTCGCTGCACCATCCATGGCACCGTAGAACGAACTTTCATCTTCCAGCTCCCTGCGTCGCAGGCGGGCCGTACGGTCATTGATGGCACCAGAGGAGAGCTCTGCGTCAATGGCCATCTGTTTGCCTGGCATTGAGTCGAGAAAGAAGCGTGCTGCAACTTCTGCAATACGTCCTGATCCCTTCGTAATGACCATGAAATTCACAACAAGCAGAATGCTGAAAACAATACCGCCGATAACGACATCGCCACCCATCAGAAAGCCGCCAAATGCTGCCACCACGTGGCCAGCGGCATAGGTTCCTTCGCTGCCATGGCTGAGAATGAGACGTGTAGTCGCAATTTCCAGAGAGAGGCGCAAAAGCGTTGTCAGAAGCAACAGGGTTGGAAATGAGGTGAATTCGATAGGGCGTTCCAGGAACAGCGACACCATCAGGACAAGGACGGAAGAGGTTATGGATAATGAAAGACCCATATCCAGAATAAATGTCGGAAGTGGAATGATCAGAATGGATAAAAGTAACAGAACACCGATAGCAAGACCCACATCGGTGCCAGGAATGGCGGCTCGCCATGAGGATTTGTAGCTGCCGCTGCGCCATGATGACGAAGCGCGTGTCATCTGGCCTGAAAGCGCCGAAAAAAGCTTGGTTGTGACAGCTTTGCCGGGATATGCCTTGTGAGATCCGGGGTCAGGAGAGCCTTTCGCGGTATCCAAGATATCCGTTTCCCTTCCCTGGACTGGGGTGCATTTTACCGGGCGATGAACACACAGTCAGCAGGATTATGTTGTGTCTGGTGAGGTAGTCTGTGCCTTATCCGGCACGTGCATTTCCCGAGACAGGTATCCTGAGTTCCGGGGGGAAGCAAGATATTAAGTACGAGACGCCTGTTCCTCCTTTTGGATGGGGGCTGATATGCAGAAAGAGATGGATGACCAGATGAGCCAGGGTACTGAAAATGTCGACGGCCCGGAGAATGGCTCTTCAGTTGAAGAGGAATGGTGGAAGATTGCCGGCTCGCCACCTGATGCGGCCCGGTTCTCTCAATCATGCGAAACATTATTTCTGGCAGGCAATGGTGTTTCCGGGCTTCAGCGTATCCTCGAGACAGTGTCAGTTCATCAGGAGGCCATTCTTCTGTCTCTGGCAGGCGCCACGCTCGTTTTGCGTCATACGTCCAGATACGAGATCGTAGAATTGCTCCTCCGGAATGTTCTGCGTATCGACGCTGATCACGTGGTGGCGCAATGCTTTCTGGCTTATGTCAGTATTGTCCGGGGGGATGTAGCCGAGGGGTGCGCCTCTTTTGCCACTCTCATGAACCGTCATCCGGATCAGAGAACCGAGATCGGGGAATTCGTCTCCATGTCCCTTCTGGAGGTCGGGTATCCTGTCGAGGCGCTCAACGTGACGATGTCCCTGTTGCGCGAGGGGAATATCAGTGACTCTCTTCTGAACAACGCTGGGTGCGCGCTTGAGCGACTCAATCGTTCGGATGAGGCGTTGGCCTTTTACGAGAAAGCTCTCCAGATCAATCCCGGACGCAAGGAAGTTGCTTTCGGTCATGCTTGCGCCTTGATCAAGGCAGGGCAGTTCGAGAAGGGATGGCCTCTCTACTTCGAGCGTGAGTTACAGATATCTGCCCGTCAGAGTGACTTGCTGGCCCGAAAAAGACTCCGGCCGGAACATGTGCTGACAGGCAGGCATGTGCTGCTGTTCCAGGAGCAGGGGCTTGGCGATACGATACAGTTTATCAGGTTTGCAACGGATCTGGTGCGGCGTGGGGCACGTATTACTGTCCATGTTCCCGCCAGTCTTACCCGCTTGTTTCGTCAGTCCTTTGCCAATCTGACCGTGCTCGACGCGACGGTTTCTCCTGATCTGGAAATATTTGACTATGTCGCTCCGATTCCCGATCTGCCTTATCTGTCAGGGATGCATACGGTACAGGATATTCCGGTAAACGTACCGTATCTGAAAGCTGATCCGTTGGCGGTGGCGCAGATCAAGGCATCGCTTCCTACCGACAGGCCCCGTATCGGACTGGTCTGGGCAGGTGAACGCCGCACACGATCGGAATTTGCGCTGGCCGACAAGCGTCGTTCGATCAGTTTTGAGGAAATGGTAGCTGAGATGCTGCCGATTGACGCGACTGTGGTCAGTTTGCAGTTTGGTCCTGCGCGCGACGCGTTGAAGGAGTGGGAGGGCCAGGAAATTGTCGATCCGATGGATGCGGTTTCTGATATGGCTGATACTGCGGCAATCATGCAGACACTCGATCTGATTATATCGGTTGATACCTCTCCTGTTCATCTTGCCGGTGCGCTAGGCTGTCCGGTCTGGTTGATTAGCCGCTGGGATGCCTGCTGGCGCTGGGGCGATGACGGTCAAGGAAGCCCCTGGTATCCGACCATGCGTATTTTTCGTTCGCGTGAACGTTCTTTTGCCCCTGTGCTGCAGGAGGTAGGAAGGGCTCTCCGTCTCTGGGTTGAGATGAGGCAATCCCGATAATGTCAGCCCGTTGGTCTGGCCAGGGGGGTAGGCATGCTTCGATAGGAGGCAAGACCGCGTCCTTTCATGCCTGTCATTCCGGAGTGATGGGCCAGAGGCTGGGTGATATGGGAAAACCCCGTAAAAGGATGAAAATTCCTGATGACAGGAGTTGATGGAGATTCCTCCGCAGCCGCAAGGGTATTGGAGGATGGTTCTTCCTCTGAGTTGCCCTGTGTCGCCCTGCCCGGGTGCTTTGTCGAGGCCCGGGGGGTGATAACCTCATCCTGTGGAATGGCCCAGGTTTCCAGAACCTTCCATTGATAGGGCGTACCCAGACCGGGGGTCTGGGAATGATAGGCTGCTGCTGCTCTTGGCCAGCTGCCTGTCTTGTCATGCAACTGAACGAGAAAATGTCCGGCAAACAGGGCATTGCTCACAGGATCAAAAGCCTGATCAAGGGAAGAGAACGCTTCGGGGTGTTGTTGCAGATTGATCTGCATGCAGCCAACATCAATGGAAGTAATACCCTGTTGACGAAATTCAGCAGCTGCATTGATGGCGTCAGATCGGGTTGTATAATAATGACCGGTTCCGTTGGCCATGATTGTCCAGGGCCAGGCAGTGAGTCGTCCGTCTCCATCTTTTTTGCCGCTCTCTACCCGACTGATCGCATACAGGAACCCGTCAGGAATATGATAAGTACGTTCGGCCTGACTGGCTGCTTCGCGGCAGCGCTCTGTCTCTCCATTCTGAGCGAATGCGTGCGAGCATGGGTTTTGTGCCAGCAAGATCACACCCAGAGTGGAGACAGAAAAAAAGATGCGCATGATTACGACGGCACTCAGAGTATGAATTTGCGCAAGACTGCGCCTGACCTCGTCGAAGACAACAAAAAAGCTGTCCCTGAGGTGAGATATCAAGCCAATCCTGGCCTTATGTATCGCAATGCTACAAGGTTGCCCTCCGCTTTGATACGCTCCATCGCATGTGTCACGTAAAAATCTTATGAAGAGAAAGCTGGTGATCAGATGATGTGGGCAGGCGCTGTTGAAAGTTGCACGAACGTATCGTAGGGTTGGAGCAGATACACGCTGGCTGGAATTGTCATGCGGTTTACGGAATATTATCAATCTGCATAGATATTATTGTCGCGAGATGCCGGCTCATATCGCTGTCCGGTCGTACGAGGAGTAACCTCGGAGACAATATGGGTGGGGGTCATCGTGCTGAAGCGCCGGACAGGTTTTGCGCTGTTGCTGGCAATGGTTCTGCCATTGCTGGGATATGCTCCTCCTTCTTGGGCAACATCTGTGCGGATCAAGGATATTGTCGATTATGAAGGCGTACGTGACAACCAGCTGGTTGGTTACGGTCTGGTTGTCGGTCTGAGAGGAACGGGTGACAGGCTGACGAATACGATCTTCACGCGTGAAACCCTGATCAGCATGCTCAACCGGCTTGGCGTGAATATCCGTGATCGTGAGATCCAGCTGCAAACACATGACGTTGCCGCTGTTATGGTAACCGCGACGCTGCCTCCTTTCTCTCATGGTGGCGGGCGTATCGATGTGACTGTTTCCGCTGTTGGTGATTCGCGTGATCTTGCTGGCGGTACTTTGCTGGTCACGCCCCTCCAGGCCGCCGATGGCGAGGTGTATGCCGTTGCCCAAGGCTCCCTTGTTACCAATGCCTTCGCTGTAGGTGGCGCTGCCGCTTCGGCAACGCGTAATATTCCGACAACGGGTCATATTGCCAATGGTGCCGTAGTGGAGCGCGAAGTCCCGGTTGTATTGGGTAATGGCGGTATTATTCACCTGTCTCTTCGTAACCCCAATTTCACAACTGCCAACCGTATCGTCAACGCCATCAATAGATCGATCGGACGTGGAATGGCGCGTATGGACGATCCTCGCACGATCGCCGTCAACATGGCCGGGCGTGATGCGCCTTCATTGCTCTATCGTATAGGCGATCTGACGGTAGAACCCGATACGATGGCCAAGGTGATTGTCGATGAGGCAAGCGGGACGATCGTCATGGGTGATAATGTACGTATCAGCACGGTGGCAATTGCTCAGGGCAATCTGACAATTCAGGTGACAGAGACACCGCTCGTCGCGCAACCCGCTCCTTTTTCGAACGGTACGACAGCGATTGTCCCGAGAACACAGATTGATGCCAGTACGGACAGTTCTCATCGTCTTGGTATTCTGCGCGAAGGACCAACCCTGGCGAGCCTTGTTTCAGGGCTCAATGCGCTCGGGATGGGGCCACGTGACATGATTGCCATTTTGCAAGCCATCAAGGCCGATGGCGCCCTGCAGGCAGATCTGGAGGTTCGATAGAGTCATGAGTGACAGTTTCTCCCTGATCAATGCCGTATCTGCCAGAAGGGATGTTGCGCAGAGTGCTGCGCGTCAGGCCACGGACCAGGCCAGGCTGGACAAGGCTCGTGAGACGGCCATTTCCTTTGAGGGCGTCACTCTGGGAGAGTTGCTTCAGCCTATGTTCGATACCGTTGACACATCTGACAACGTGTTCGGTGGCGGTGCCGCGGAAAAGCAGTTTCGCTCGTTGCAGGTTCTGGAGATGGGAAAGGAGATTGCCAGGGGAGGCGGTATTGGTATTGCCGATAGTGTCTATCGTCAGATACTGGCCATGCAGGAAAAAGCCTCTTCATGAACACAGAGGCAGAGAAGATGCTCGCAGACGTTCTGCATGCCGTGGCGCGTCTGATGAAGACGCTGGAAGACGAGAACGCGGCACTTCGGGCGGGATGTCCTGAAAAGGTTATCGAGATACTCCCTCGCAAAACAAAAGAAATCGAGGAGGTAGATCAGCTTCTGAAGCATTTTGGCGAAGGCGGAGGGAGTAAACAGCAGATTGAAGAGGCTTTGTCGCCATTCGGAAAGCTGATCAAAGAGAATCAGTCTCTGCTTGAGTGCTCTGTCGAAGCCCAGACGCAGTTCATACAACTGGTCTTCAGCAATGCGGAAGATGAAGGTCCAAAAGGATACAGTGCGACCGGGGGTTATGCAATGATATCTGCGCAAGGGGAGGCGCTGACTTTGCGAAGCGACATATGAATGCCATCCAACGATTCTTTCTGCTGTCGTGGCCCCTGTCGATTGCCCTGCTTGCCTGTCAGTCACCTGCCAGACCCTATCTTGCGATGGGCAAGCGCATTTCTGACGCCGGGTTTATAGCCTACCCGGCAGATACCACTGCCCGTTATGCCATGATGAACACACTCCCTCCGGGTGTCATGACCTACAGGGAATCGCCATCTGGTCTGGTTTATCTGTATGCAGATCCTATTGGCTGCGGGTGCGTTTATATGGGGACCGACATTGCCTACGCTTACCTCGTAAACTCGACTCCCCTCGAAAAGGGACGACACAAACCCATCCGGAATGTGCCGTCTGTTCCTGAGATGTCAGCGGAAAATCGGCGTGATACGGCCATCTGGGACTGGAGCGCCTGGTCCCATAAGGCGGATCCGGGGGCAAGCCAGCCCCGTTATGTCAGCGGGGCTTACTGGTAAGTTCATCTACCGGACGGGGCCACCCAGAAAAGTCTTCTCATATCGCTGTTTGAAGGGGGTGGAACTTCTCATATCCGAGACTTTCTCCTTGTGTTTGAGAAGGTCTGGTTGACTCTGTTTTATGGGTGATATTTTCCTGTCTTGCATGTCTGGGGGCAGGGTTGCCATTCCAGTCTCGTCTGCCCCGAAGGATGAAGACGTCCCCTCGTTTTCGGGTTCCTCTATGAGAGGTGCTTCTATTCTGCGAAGCAAATCCAGCTTCAGATCGGCAGCGTCATCCAGAAGTTTGCCAAGAATCTGCTCACGCGCAGACGCCTTGTTGGTCACTTCTGTCAGCTTATCAGCTTTGGATTCGGCGCGATCGACTAGGGTATCGAGTTCAGAGCTGACAATTCTTGCCTGCTCGATCGTTCTTGTCAGAGGTCGACCGCTGACCTGTCCGGCTACACGCAGTTTCTCGACACCATCATGAGCATTCTTGATGCTTGTCTCGAGTTTTTCAATCAATTTCAGCAGGTTGGCTCTGTCATTCTTGAGCGACGAAAGTGTTTTGCTGATATGAAAATTGAATGCAATACCCAGTAGAAGCAAAGCGGACAGCGCAATTTCTATGAATATCTGTATCTGCGCCAGCATGATGGGCTATCCTTCTCACGATTGGGCCTGAACCGGGCCACATAATGCATTTCTGTGTCGCTCAATCAGATGGGTGCGACGGATCCGGGTTGTGCGTATGGGGACTGTCATCTGGTACCAGCCTCTGGTCTATTCTGACAGCAGCTTTGCCGTTCGTCTGACCAAGATGTCCTTCAAAAAGCGGCGTCTGATTGCACTGCAGGCTTACCGGAAGGCCCCCTTTGTTTTTTTGCGGAAAAAGTATCTGCATTCCGGGTTTCATATCCAGCAGGCGCGACAGGGGGATTGATTGTTCCTCCAGAACCGCAAGGATCTCTGCATCAGTTTCCATGATTTCGGCAATAAGATGATCTTCCCAGACCGAATCGCGACCGAAGCGCTCTCCCATGAATTGCTGTGAGAGAAGATCACGTACAGGTTCAAGTGTGGCATAAGGAATGACCAGGTCCATATTGCCGGTTCTGTCTTCCATATCGATATGCATTTTAGACGTTACGACAGCATTTGACGCCCGGGCAATGGCTGCAAAGCGGGAGCTGACTTCAAGCCGCTCGAAAACGAGATCGACTTCGCAGACAGGTCCAAATGCGAAAGAGAGCTCCCTGAGAGCGAGTGTTACGAGCTTTTCGAGCAAGGCGCGTTCGATAGCCGTATGGGGTCGGCCCTCGACGCCAGAGTGGCCTCTGCCACGCTGTCCTCCCATGAGAATATCGATGATCGAATAGGCGAGAGCTGAGTCGATCACGACAAGACCGAAATTCTCCCATTGCACTGCCTTGAATACGGCAAACAGTGAAGAAGAGGGTACACTGTTGACATAGTCACCAAAACACATGGAACGGGTATATTCCATGGTGATTTCGACGTTGTCGTTGGTAAAATTGCGCAGACCGGTTGTCAGAAGGCGAACGAGACGATCGAGCACGATCTCGAGCATGGGCATACGCTCATAAGCCACAAAACCTGCCCGTATGATGCGCTCCATCCCGGTTTCATGACGTTCAGGTATCTTGCTGAAGGCGCCTCCAAGCAGATTATCGATTTCCGATTGGTCAAGCATTTCATGCAGTGTTTCGTTATCAGGGGGGGTGTCAGTCGAATGCCCTTTTTCCCCCGAGGTATGCAGGAACTCCCTGTCGAAATCACCATTGGCTCTGGAAAAAGGTGCGGCTTTGTCTGTCATTATCTGGTTTGTCCGAAATTTATTATAGAAGTATTCCGGCTCCGTTGATTACTGGATCAGAAACTCGGTGATATAGATATTGGTTACTTTGAGTGGTGCCACTTGTATGCGAATTCGACGCAAGAGTGTTTCACGCAAGCGATAAACACCATTTCCCCTGATTTCCTGAGGACGTGTCTCATGAAGATAGGTTTGAAAAATATCCTGGATGGCCGGAATATAGGGCCTGAGCGAGGCCTCGCTTTCCTTGCCTTCGATCTCGATTCTTGTTGTCATCTTGACATAGACAGGGCGCGCATCGCCGTTATCCAGACTTGAAATGACCGGAGGGATCGCCAGAAGCGTTGTCCTGGGCGGGGCGTCGGCAGTTCCGGCCATTTTTCCTGATGAAGCTTGCCCGAGAAGCCATCCTTTCTGAATGGCCAGATAGCTTCCTCCTCCAATAAGGCACAACACAAGCAGGAAGGCTATGATCAGGAGACGTCGTCTCTTGTTTGGTTGTGTGCTTTGGCCCAACCGGTCGTTACTGACAGGTTTCATGTCGAGACCGTCATCGAATTGGGATTCACTCATAGGATCAAAGCTCGAAACAAGAGAGGCTGATGGGCGCAGCATCGCCCGGCTTCAATAAAATTATGAACAGGGCTGATGAAGAAAGTGTAAGCCCGACCGTGATACAAGTCAGGATCCGACATCAGGTCCGCAGGATCATGGAACGGTTGGTTCACTTTCACTGATGGCGCTGTACCTTTTGCCTGACCGGGTGAGCTGTTGCGAAACCCGGGGTGGCAAAAGGCGCAGTCAGGGCGCGCACTATTGCTTCATGGCAATCGTAGCCTGGAGTAGTGTATCGGCGGTTGTAATGACTTTGGTATTGGCCGAATAAGCCTCTTGTGCGACGATCAGTGCAGAAAGATCGCTCGTCAGATTGGTAGTGGAGGATTCCGTATAGCCAACTGATAATGTGCCTGTACCATTTGCACCGGCAACGCCGATCGTCGGATTACCTGAAGCTACGGTAGCAGTGTAGGCCTGGCCATCAACGGCATTCAGGCCGTTGACATTGTTGAAGTTCGCGAGTGCAATTTTCCCGACGAGCTGGGACGCACCATTGCTGAATTGCGCCGTGACCGAACCGTCGCTCTGGATCTGGACGCCTTCGTAGCTGCCGGCATTGACGCTGTCCGAGGTCAGGGCGGTTGTATCCGTACCAAGTGTGCTTGAGGTTGAGAGAAGCGGGCTATTCGTGTTGTTCATGGCGGGAAGTGCGATTGTATATGCTGTGCCATTGATTGTGGCGGCAATCGATGTTGGTGCTCCGGTAGCGGTGCCATCGGCGCCAAAAATGATCGATGATTTTTCGCCCAAGGTACTACCGTCAGACATATTAATGGCCGATACATCCCAGCTCGGTGGTGAGGCAGAGGTCTGTGTCCAGAGCATGGAGACAGGAACGCCGGATACTGTTGTTGGCGCTGTCATGTAACTCTGGTTTGAGCCGGTTGCCGTACCGATCGGCGTATTGCTCTGGGTAAGGGTCTTGGTGCCGGTCGTGGTGTCAGTGGTCAGTACGAGACCCGATGCGGCACTTTTGCTGGCCGTTCCTGTCGATGACGTCATAATGGTACCACTGGTGCCACCAATTGTCCCAAGAGATAGGGTCATCGTCTGGGTGGAAGTGGCATCGTATGATGCCGTGATCGGTAATGTGACAGCGGCCCCGCTCGTTGTAGAGCCTATGCTCTTGCCTGATAAATCGGTTACATCTGCAAGCGTGCCATTGCTGTTGAAGGTGACATTATAGGTATTGTCAGCCAGATTGATCGTGTTCTTGCCGTCCGTATCGTAGGCGCTTACGGTCCACACGAGAGGATTGGTTTCACTTTGGTTCCAGGTCAGGGCGACGTGATGCGCCGTTGCATTGGCATCATAAACTGTTGCAGGTGCAGTAGTGTAGCTCCCGGCTTTGTATCCTGAGGTATCTGCAGGTATCTTGCCCACAGTAGCTGTCAGCGTTATCGCACTTGTCTGGGGCGGACGATAGTCAACATTATCGACATTAATAGCGCTGAGCGAATTGCCGAGTTGCCCTGTGGCTGAGTCGACCATATAACCGTTCAGGTAATAACCGCTTGTATTGACCAGATACCCTTGGCTATTTTTGCTGAATTCGCCGTTGCGGGTAAAATAATTCCGATCCTGGAATTGAGTCGTACTGCTGTTGGTTACACCTGTCGGCTTTGAGACAACGAACAGGCCGTTGCCTGAGATGGCTGAAGCCAGACTATTGCTGCTGCTTGTCGGCGTACCCTGATTATCGACATGCTGCACTGTAACGGCCGAGACCGAGTCAGACACGTCGGCAGAAGCCGTGCTGCCGACAAGTGAACCAGCTACAAAATCCTGAAAAGCAGTCGTATCCGCCTTGTAGCCGACAGTCTGGCTGTTCGCGATGTTATTGCTCAGATTGGTAAAGGCCGTTGATTGCGCGTTGATGCCGCTGACCGCTGTCGTAAGAGCATTGAAAACTGACATTTGGTATCCTCGACTGGTGCGCCGCCGGTTGCTTCACCTGTCCGCAGGAGATGAAAACGCGAGGCATCCTGAAATGAAACGGAGGGAGATCATCTGAAAATCGACTTGCCCCGCAGAGATCAGGTTTTCTGCCTTCACCCTATCCAGCGAGGTGAATATTCCTTTTTCGATACGAAGCCTAGCAGGGCCATGGGTAGCATGGATGGAGGGAAAAGCAAGCGTTGTTGCGTAGTCAGGTGATCTGATGAGGCAGAAATGCGAAAGCAAGCTTCTCCGTCAGAAAAGGCAGAAATCCATTAGCCTGAAGAATGATTTATGAAATATTGGTTAATGAAACTTTCTGTTAACCAGAAGGCATCCCAGAAGGGGAATGCCAGAATGGAAAGAAGCTATCATCATGCAATCAGGCTGTGAAAATTCGCCTATTCGTCTCTATAGCCGCTACTGAGAAACGTGAGGATTGCAGATGTCTCGTCCACAAGAAAATATATGGGTTGAAATTCAGGTATGATTTCTGACGAAAGAAGAGAATATCAGCAAATATATTGCGAAAAAGAAACGTTAAGTAGGCAGAAAATCTGAAAAAATGAGATTAACAGGAATATCAAATTTCCAGGCGATTTCGCATGCTGGTTGTAGGGAATCACTGTGATGCTGAAGTCATGGCCCGGTGGCTGGGCGGATTCCAAGGCCAAGCTCGGTGCTTTGGAGCAGGCTCTTGCCTTCATCGAGTTTGATCTTGATGGCAAGATCCTCGAAGCCAATGCCAATTTCTGCTTGGCTATGGGATACACGCTGCAAGAGATTGTCGGACGACATCATGCCATTTTCGTAGGCGATGCTTACGCCAGGACGGTGGAATATGCCGGTTTCTGGCAGAAGCTGGCATCTGGAGAAACTTATTCTCAGGAATGCACAAGGTTTACCAAAAAAGGTAACGAAGTGTTGCTGCATGCGAGCTATAATCCGGTGCGCGATGTTTCAGGGCGGATATACAAGATCGTCAAGGTGGCGGCCGTTGTGACGGAGGCAGCCATGCTTCGTGCCGACACGAAGGGTAAGCTTGATGCAATTTCGCGTGCCCTGGCTGTTATCGAGTTTATGCCAGACGGTACTATCATAACGGCAAACGATAATTTTCTGGTTGCTTTGTCGTATACGCTCCCAGAACTGGTGGGAAAAAACCATCGCATGTTTCTTGACCGGAAGATGGTCGATAGCCCGGAATATACTGATTTCTGGAAACGTCTGCGGGGTGGAGAATATGTACCACTTGAATGCAGACGTCTTGATAAAACCGGCCAGTATGTCTGGCTGCAGGCGTCATATAACCCGATCTTTGATATTCATGGTCGTGTTGTCAAGGTTGTCAAATACGCAACTGTAATAACCGGGCGTGTACAGGCAATCGATGGTATTGGCAGGGCCTTGGCGAAGCTCGCCGATAATGTCCTGAGTTTCCGCATGAGTGGGACTGTTGATCTCGTCTACGAGAAATTGCGGGAGCATTTCAACCAGGCAATCGAAAAGCTTGATATGACGCTGCGTGATGTCTCGTCAGCGGTGGAAGTCGTTGCCAGGGGCGCCAGTGAAATTGTCGAGGCGTTTGCCGAGCTTGCCGGGCGAACTGAAGTGCAGGCGGGTAGTCTCGAGAAGGCCGCAGCGACGCTGGATGAAATCACAGTCAGAGTGGCGCGAAGTGCCCGTAGTGCAAAAAACGCCGCGATTTCAGCTTCGGAGGCGCGCGTGGATGCCTTGCAGGCGAACAGCGTCGTTGATGAAGCTGTGGCAGCCATGGAGAAGATGAAAGAATCCTCAAAAGCGATCTCCCAGATTACAGCCATGATTGAACAGATCGCTTTTCAGACGAATCTTCTGGCATTGAACGCGGCCGTAGAGGCGGCCAGAGCCGGTGAGGCCGGGAAGGGTTTTTCCGTTGTGGCGACTGAAGTGCGCAACCTTGCCGAGCGATCTGCAAGGGCATCGCAGGAGATACGTGTTCTGATTGCCCGGGGCGTTGAGCAGTCCGATCAGGGAGCGAGGCTCATTGCCGATGCCGGGACCGCGTTGAAGGGGATCGTCAGCCAGATTTCCGGAATCGACACGACTCTCACGGAAATTGCCCATAGTGCCGAAGAACAGGCTGAGGGACTTGGCCGCATCAATCAGGCTGTGGGGCAGCTTGATCACGTTACCCAACAGAATGCAGCAATGGTTGAAGAGACGAATGCGGCCGCAAATGGTCTGAAAGGTGAGGCGGGTCGTCTCAAGGAGCTTGTGAATGAGTTTACTCTGACGGCTGACCCGCATGTTCCGCTCAGGGCGGTTGGTGGTCTGTAAATCAGGTCGCTACGCTGACCGTTTCTGAAACCTTTCAGAAACCATTTCACGTTAAAGCCCGGGGTGTCGCCAGTTTTCATGATGGGGCAATGTGACGACACCCGTCGATCGGGCCGTAAGCGGTCATGTTATCTTGCGGAACGGATAAAGATGAATCTTCTGGCTTCTCTCTCCATTGCATCGGGTAGCCTGAACGTCATCGAGGCACAATATGCCGTCACGGCGAATAATGTCGCTAATGCAAGCACGGCCGGATATGTAAAGGAAACTGTCGCGACATTATCCTCGGTTGCCGGGGGCGTCGGGGCTGGTGTGCGGTTGGGGGCAACACAGCTTTCGATCAATCAGGCTCTTCAGTCGTCGCTATATCGGCAGAATGCCGCGTCCTCCTCCTATACTACAATGAGCAATTCTCTGGCGGCTCTTTCGGCGGTACAAGGTTCCACCTCAGCGGATTCAGGCAGCACGACTTCGCTCACTGATCAGTTGGGTAATCTGCAGAGCGCTCTGATTTCTCTTACATCAACCCCGTCTCAGGCGGCTTCGCAATCTGCCGTCCTCAACAAGGCGACGGCATTTGTCGATACAATACATACTCTGGCCTCAACCTATGCAACCCAGAGGCAGGAAGCAGCAGATAATGTTGTTTCAACAGTATCCTCAGTGAATTCAGACCTTACGCAGATTGGTGCTCTCTCGCAGCAGATCATGAAATTCAAGGGGCTGGGACAAAATACTGCCGACCTTGAAAACCAGCGTCTCGGGGTCATGGCCGATCTGTCGACAGACCTGAATGTATCCTTTGCGTCTGACAGCAACGGCGACATGATGGTGCAGACGGCTGACGGCACGCGGCTTCCAACGCGACCGGATCAGGTGGGCCAGGAAAACAGCAGTCAGACCTTGCCCAGCTCGACATGGCCGCTGGTAACATCCAGTGCAACGCTCAGTGCCAGCATGGCTTACAGCAAACAGGACAGCAAAACATCCGTACCAGCTATCACCCTTGCCGGACAGGATATCACGTCCAGTCTGACGGGCGGCAGTCTGGGAGCTGATATCAGCCTCAGAGATACGGTCTATCCTCAGATGCAGGCCCAGCTCGACTCGTTCTCCTATACAGTCATGAACCGTTTCAGCAGTGCTGGTCTTCCCCTGTTTACAACGGGCGCAGGGAGTTCGTCCGTTATCAGTGGATCCGATCTGACCCAGCCTGCCCCGGACGGCATTGTCGGTCTTTCTTCTGGCCTGAGTGTGAGCGCGACGTATACGGCGAAGCCTTCGCTTCTGACCACAATAACCAAGAGCGACGGTACAACCAGTTCGGGCGATACGAGTGTCATAAGCACGGTGTTGTCGGCAGGTTTTGGTTCAGATGCCGATCAGGTAGGAGGAACGCTGGCAGCACCCACGACAGGGCTGGGTCCTGATGGCAGCTTTTCGACCGGGTATTCTGGCAACCAGGGACTGCTGGCGCTCTCTTCCTCGCTGACATCCAACCAGGGCGCCACGATTGCGGCGGCTAATGCCGGTGTCACATCGAGTTCTGCCGTACTGACCTTGCTGCAGACAAAGGTGGCCGATGTTTCGGGTGTGAATGTGAATGACGAAATGGCCAAGACGGTCGCACTCCAGAACGCCTATACAGCCAACGCCAAAATTATTTCGGCAGTCCAGACCATGTTCAACGCCCTTCTCGGCGCCATACAGTAATCATTCCAGGAGCAGGCGATGAGCAATGCGATAAATCAGTATGGCGGTTCTGCGCTATCGCTCATTCTCGAGGCCGGAGTAAGGACGCTTTCTGCGCAACAGGAAGCAGCAACATGGCAGAGCAGTACAGGCGTGGTCGGGGCAACTTATGCCGATCTTGGAGCATCTCGCGCCACCGTGCTGAATCTCACACCGAAGATCACACAGGTTCAATCCTGGCAATCCAATATATCCGCCGGGCAGACCACGCTTTCTGTGACGGCGACCGCTCTGAACCAGTTTGTGGCCGAGGCTCAAAGTCTGGCGACAAACCTTCTGGGCGTGTCTGGTACTGCGACAACCAGTCAGGTTGCGGCAGCGGCGTCTTCGGCCCAGAGCGCGCTTGAGAGTATGAAGACCCTTTTGAATACGAGCGATGGCACGAATTACGTATTTGCAGGGACGGATACCACGACGGCGCCGATCAAGGGGCAGGGCTCTCTCTCCACTTCGACACTTGCGCAACAGATTGCCGAAGGAGTGAAAACGCTCGATGGAACAAATGCCAGCGCCCTTCTGACGCACCTGACGACCCTCGCGGGATCAAACGATACATCTCTCTCCGTTTTTTCAGATACGCTCGCAGTTCCGGCCTCCCTCGCAGCGGACAGGCAGCGTTCGATTATGAGCGGGGCAAATACATTCACGACGTTAGGTCTTGTTGCCACGCAATCGTCATCAACATCATCGGCCTCCCCGACCTCGACAGGGTCGCCCATACGCGATCTCATGCGTGATCTTATGGCCGTGTCTGCCATGAGCGGTATGTCTTCCGAGACTCCCGGCTTTGCGGATCTGACAAAGCAGCTCTATACGTCGCTTGGGACGACTATCAGCCAGCTATCCGAGCAGGAGGGCACAATAGGCGCAACACAGAACAGTCTGACAGCGCAAACGACACTGCTGAACGGGGTCAGCACCATGCTGCAGACGCAGCTGGGAAATAATCGTGATGCTGACATGGCGACTGTTGCAACAAATGCCTCGAATATCAAAACAAGTCTGAATGCTTCCTATATTCTTGTTTCAAATATGAAGGGCATGACACTGGCGGATTATCTGTGATGTTCCATCCGGACGGGAGCGCCGAATCCCTCCAGCTGGCAGGACGTCTTGATGAGGCAAGGAAGGCTTATGAGGCGAGGCTGGGTATAGCGCCGGATGATGCAAGAACCCTGAGCAATTACGGAGGGCTGCTCAACCTCCTCAACCGGTTTGACGAGGCGGTAACCGTTCTCTCACGCGCTGTACAGCTTGCTCCTTCCCAGGCTGACAGCTGGTCTAATATAGGCAATAGCTTTCTTCACCTCAGCCAGTATGAGAATGCCATTGCATGCTATCGCAACAGCCTTCAGCTGGACCCGCACCACGCTCTGGCCCTCAGCAATATGGGGGTGGCTCTTGATCACAGGGGGCAGCATGCTCTGGCACAGCAGTTTCATGAAGCCGCTATCACGTTAGCTCCTGAAAATGCGTATAGCCGTACCAACCATGCGGTTTCCCTGTTGCAGGCAGGTGCGTACACCGCAGGATTCCGTGAATATGAATATCGCTGGACGGCTCATGATTACCAGAGTTTTGACCTGAGAAAACCCCGTTGGAAAGGTGAGCCTGCACCAGATCAGATCCTGCTTGTTACCACGGAAGGCGGATTTGGGGATGTCATACAGTTTTCGCGCTTTCTTCCTCAGGCGGCGCAGCATGTCGGTCAGGTGATCTTGCGCGTCCGGCGTGAGCTGGTTTCTCTCATGCAGCGTGCCTTCCCCGATCAGGTGGTATCGAGTGAAGAAGAAGCGATGCCCGCCCATGATTTCGAATGTCCTGTGCTCAGTCTGCCCATGGCACTGGGTACGACACTTGAAACGATCCCTCTGCCGGAAGGCTACCTCACCACGGATCCTGCAAAGGAAGATTTCTGGCGGCGCAAACTGGAAGAGGACAAGGGGGCGAGCGAGGCAGTTCCCTTGCGTGTGGGTCTGGTCTGGGCAGGTGCGCCGCATCCCGAGATACAGGCGGCGTTTCTGGCTGATCGTCGTCGCTCAATAGATCTGGCGTGCTTTGCGCCTTTGGCAGATGTGAGCGGGGTCGTGTTCTACAGTCTTCAGATCGGCGAGAGGACATTGCAGGTGCAGACGCCACCAGGCGGCATGGTCATGATCGATCATACGTCGTATCTGCACGATTTCAGTGACACGGCTGCTCTTGTTTCTGCTCTGGATGTTGTTATCTCGGTTGATACATCGACCTGCCATGTGGCAGCTGCCTTGGGCAAGCCGACATTTCTGCTTTCACGTTATGACCAGTGCTGGCGATGGCTTTCGGGTCGCATTAACTCCCCCTGGTACAGGTCAGTCAGGATTTTTCAGCAGGACAGACCCCTGGACTGGTCCGGACCAGTCTCCGCCGTTCGGGAGGCGCTCATTCTCTTTCGCGATTGTCACATATCCCCGTGCAGGGAAAAAGTTTGAAAAAATCCCGAAAAGCTTTGTGCAGAACGCTCGCAATATGAAACGGAACGTTGTAGGGTGCAATTGATACGTGGGCATGTGAAAGGCTCTAAGAAAGCCAGGCGCGATTTACGTTTCCAAAAGGAATTGCCGCTACTCTCATTTTACCTGACTTGATGTGTTTTCGCTGTTCAAGGCGTATGGCGCTGTCAGGATATTCGACATAGGTCGCTTTCAGTCAGGGCCTCAGGAGCACGTCACAAAATGATGCGATCGCTTGATATTGCGAATACGGGCATGCAGGCTCAGACGACGAATGTCGAGACGATTTCCAACAATATCGCCAACATGACAACAACCGGATACAAGCGTCGCCGGGCAGAATTCCAGGATCTTATCTATCAGGATCTGCGTCGTGCCGGCACGATGAGTTCGGATACAGGCGATCTGGTTCCTGCAGGAGCGCAGGTTGGTCTGGGTGTGCGCACGGCTGGCATTTATCGGATCAATGAACAGGGTACGCTGGAGCAGACGGGTAATTCTCTTGATCTCGCGATTGAAGGACGTGGTTATTTTCGTGTGACCCTGCCTTCCGGGGATTACGCTTATACCCGAGACGGAACATTTTCCCTTTCTCAGGATGGTACGATCGTCTCTGCTGACGGTTATCCTCTTTCACCTAATATTACCGTGCCCAATAACGCCGAGAATATCACGATCGATCAATCAGGGCAGGTGCAATATACGCTTTCCGGTCAGACAACGGCCCAGGTGGCTGGCCAGGTTCAGCTTGCAACATTCCAGAACGAGAACGGTCTTGCGGCTATGGGTCAGAACCTTTTCACCGAGACCACCTCTTCAGGTACGCCCAATCTGAGTACGCCACAAAGCGAAGGGTATGGGTCGGTTCGTCAGGGATTCGTCGAGGAATCATCGGTCAATGTAGTGACCGAAATTACCGCCCTGATTACGGCCCAGCGCGCTTATGAGATGAACAGCAAGGTCATAACGGCCTCGAATGAAATGCTTCAGACTCTTACCAACCTCCGGTAATGCTGCCATGCGCTGGCTTTCGGGAGGTCTTGCTGCGGCACTGTTTCTGTTGACAGTTCCGTCATTGTCCTATGCAGCGACCTTGCGTCATACGACAATGATTGCGTCCGATACTGTCCGGCTGTCTGATATTTTTCTCGGACTGGAAGAGGGGCAGGACCGTATTCTGGGCGCGGGACCTGCACCGGGTCGTTCAATAGAAGTGAGTGGTCAGCAACTGATTGCCATTGCAGATCAGTATGGCGTTGACTGGGAAGATCAGTCGGCATCTGCATCCATGACGATAACGCGGGCAGGACGCCTTCTTGATGAGGCTTATTTTGACGCCTTGATCCGCAAAAATCTGCCTGAGCTTGGTGAGGGGCCGATTTCCATTACATTGCGGGATTTCCACCCTCTGACGGTTTCAACAAACGAGCCTGATCCTGTCATCCTGTCCGATGTGAAATGGGACCAGCGCAGTGGCTGGTTTTCGTCAACGGTCTACAGAGCTCACCCTACCGGTGATCTTGCTTCAGATTCGTTCATGCTGACAGGGGTTGTGCATGCGACCCAGCGCGTACTCGTTTATGCCCGGGCTCTCCCTGCGGGCAGTGTACTGACGGCTGCTGATACACGCATGGATGATTCCTTTGCGGGACATCTTTCCGCCAGGGCGGTTACAAATGAGACTGATATCGATGGTTTGAGCGTAACGCGCGGCGTTGTGGCGGGGGCTGCTGTGGTCATGCAGGATCTGCAACGCAGTCTGGTCATGCATAAGGGTGATCCAGTGATGATTACCTATACCGCACCAGGGCTGAAGCTGGCCATTGCAGGGCGCGCGATGGAGGATGCCGGGATCAGACAACAGATCAAAGCCCTGAATGAGTCGAGTGGCATGATCGTGAGCGGTCATGTGGTCGATGGCTCGAATATTGTCGTTGAACTCAGCAGCCATCCTGTACAGGCAGATCCCGTTACGACGCGACGTCTGGCAATGTCGGCACGTAATACGATGCCATGACGGTTATTTTTCCCCTGCGAGGTTCTGGACAATGAAATACATGACGGTATTCCGTTGTCTTTTTCTTCAGATATCCTTGAGCGCCTGTACGTCGCTGACAGATCTGACAGAAATAGGCCATCCGCCCCGGATGACACGCACTTCCGATCCTACACAGGCACCAGATTATCGCCCCATCACGATGCCGATGCCGCCATTGCAGCCTCCACCGACCGAAGTAGGCAGTCTCTGGCGCCCGGGGAGCCGGGCTTTTTTCAAGGATCAACGTGCCTCTCAGGTGGGCGATCTTATTACGATCAACGTCAATATTTCCGATAACGCAGCCGTCAACGATAATACGACTATCGCGGGGAGCGGATCGCAGACTTTTGGCATTCCGAGTTTTTTCGGTGCTCAGGGCAAGGTGCTTTCGAGTTCAAGTGCTCTTGATACGAGCAGTGCAAGTGCCAATACAGGTGCGGGTGTTATACGCAGGAACGAAATTGTCACCCTTGCTTTGGCAGGAACGATTACACAGGTTCTTCCTAATGGTAATTTTGTGATCGTTGCCAGGCAGGAGGTACGAGTGAATGGCGAGCTGCGTCAGTTGATGGTCAGTGGCGTGGTGCGTCCGCAAGATATCACTGAAGGTAATATTGTAACGCATGACCGTATTGCTGAAGCCCGTATTTCCTATGGTGGTCGTGGCCAACTGACCAAGGCGCAGACTGCGCGTTATGGTCAGCAGATCATGGATGGCGTGCTGCCTTTCTGATGATATGATCCTGTGATTGTTACGGTTATGATTCCTGGCGCAATAGTGTTGTTCTGGCTTCTTGCTACGGTATATTTTCAGGGTGGAATTTTCGAGAAAGAAAATTTCGCAAGTATATTTCTCAAGAATATCTTCCTAAGAAAAGTCAATATTTGCGTTTTATATTAAACAGTTGTATAAATCGAAAAATATGAACATTATACTTTTAAAGTAAATGCCGCATTGAAGGTATGTCTGACTGACCAGCTGCTACAATGGCATGATATCCAATATCTTGGAGTGGAAAGGATTTTTTAATGCTTGCCTTCGAATGGTAGGGGACACCTTGAGATAAGGCTCTCCCTTTTATGTTCAGTGTTCTTCGCTTCAAGACCAAGATTGCCCTTGTGGCGATCACATTGACATTGGTTACTTTTGCAGGTGCCGCCTTTCTGGTGCAGAACCAGATGACGACTGATACGCGTTATCGCAGTTTTATCAACGCAGATGACCGGGGCACAATTCTCCTCGCGCGTATTACCGACAAGCTTAACGCACTTCTCTTTGCTTCTCATCTCGTGACCGATCAGGCCCAAAGTCCTTTCGTGGGCGAGATCATAGCGCGGTTCCAGAAAGACATGCAGGGCACGCGCGAGCTTTTCAGAGAGGCGGAAAAGACTGATCCCAGGCTGGAGGTAACACTTGCTCCGTTAGCAGGGCGTTATGACTCATTCGAGCAGCAGCTCAAAGCTATTCTGGTGGCGCAGACCAAAGGTGACGTATCGCGTATGCGCACGATCATGCAGGCTTCGGATCAGGATGGCGTTCATCTTGCGATTGATATCGGTGCGATTACAGGACAGCGCATTACCCAGGTCGAGGCCGCGTCGCAGAGACTGGCTCAGGCGGCGCGTATCTCAATAAGAAACTGTGTGCTTGGTCTGGTTGTTGTTCAGATCCTCATACTGGTTGCCACATTGATCATGAGCCAGAAAACCATTGTCGATCCTCTGCTTTCTGTTCGCGACCGGATGCTGGGTATCGCCAAGGGCAAGCTTGATGGCTCGATCCCGTGTATTGATCGTGGCGATGAGGTCGGGGATATGGCCAAAGCACTCAGCACGATTCAGGCAGGGCTGCAGAAAGCCAGAAGCCAGGAAGCAGAGCAGGAAGCTGAACGGGAAATCGTCGCCAGAGAGCGTGCGGAAAATGCGGAGCGTATTGCCCGGGAGCTGGAAGAGGAGACCCGGGCGGTCGATGCGATACGCGGGGGGCTTGCGGCAGCCTCAGACGGCAATCTGGTCTATCGTATCGAGGCACAGCTACCGCAGAGGCTCCAGGTCATGAAGACCGATTTCAATGAGTCTTTCGAACGTCTGAACCAGACTTTTGCTGTCATTCAGCAAAGCGTTATGGCTATTGGGTCTGGCGCGGGAGAGATTTCGGTCGCTTCCAACGATATGTCACGTCGGACCGAACAGCAGGCAGCCAGTATCGAGCAATCCTCTGCCGCTATCGAACGCGTGGTCAGTATGTTGCGTGACGCTGCGGACAGCGCCCGTAAAGCGGCCACGGTAACGGACGAAACCCGTGCAGGTGCGGAAAAATCCGGGACCATGGTTCATAATGCCGTCAATGCCATGAGCCAGATCGAGAGCAGCTTCTCCCAGATCAGTCAGGTAATCGGTCTTATCGACGAGATTGCGTTCCAGACCAATCTTCTGGCGCTCAATGCCGGTATTGAAGCTGCGCGTGCGGGAGATGCAGGCAGAGGGTTTGCCGTTGTCGCAACAGAGGTCCGAACCCTGGCCCAGCGCTCAACCGAGGGTGCGCGTCGCGTCAAGGAAATGGTTTCGAGTTCGAGCGATTACGTCACTGATGGTGTCAGACTGGTGCGTGAGGCCGGTGGCGCTTTGGGGATCATCCTGGGACAGGTATCAGAAATTGACAAACTTGTGGCTGAGATTGCTCATTCCGCGACAGGACAGTTTTCTGCCATGCAGGAAATCAACCTGGCCGTGGGGGAAATGACCAAGTCCACGCAGCAAAATGCAGCAATGGTCGAAGAAAATACTGCTGCGATTGCCTCTCTTGATCAGGCAGCTTCTGTCCTCAGGGAGCGTATCTCTTTCTTCAAGCTTGCTCAGTAAATTCCTTGCGTCTCCCCCGAGGGTACCTCAAGGGCCGGGGAAGGGGGCGACGTCATGATGAGGCATCGCTTACGTCCAATTGTACCTGTGTCCTATGTCCATGACGCGCAGACACGGTAATATGGTCATAGCGTCCTGTGATCGTCGATCCGATGGACGGTATGTCGTATTGGAGTATGTACGTTTTGCCTCATGCCCCCTGCTCATCGATTGGTCAGATATACCAGCCTGCAAGACGCTTGCTGTTTGCCGAGGATGATCAGGCACTTCGTGTGCATGCCGGGAGTGCAATGGAAAGCTGGGGATTTCAGGTTGTCTATGCAGAAGACGGTCACAAGGGTAAAGCGCTGGCGGTGCAGGGGGGATGGGACTGCATTGTGCTCGACCGCCGTCTTCCCGGTGTTGATGGTCTGTCTATCCTGAAGGAGATACGGCTCTCTGGAGGAGACTGTCCGGTACTGTTCCTCACCACTATGGATGGTGTGCGTGACAGGGTTGAAGGGCTGCGAAGCGGGGCTGATGACTATCTCGTCAAGCCTTTTGCCCTGCCTGAACTCAAGGCGCGTATCGAGACCCTTTTGCGGCGCGCCGATCAACCTTCCAATGTCACGCGGCTTGTCTTTGGTGATCTGGAACTTGATCTGGTCAGACGCGAAGTGTTTCGTCGTGGTGTGAAGCTTTATATCCAGTCCCAGGAAATGAGACTCCTGGAATATTTCATGCGGCATCCGCTGATCGTCATATCCCGCACCATGCTGCTGGAGCATGTCTGGGGTATTGATTTTCCTGTCCATACCAATCTCGTCGAGACCCATATCAGTCGTTTGCGTGAACGCCTGGGGCGCGATGCACCCGCCTTGCTCCATACGGTGAAGGGGCAGGGCTACGTCCTGCGTGCGCATGGGCAAGGCTGAAGTGACGGCGAACAGATCACTATCGGTTTTCAAAAGTTCCTCGTTTCGTATCATTGCCTCCTTCGCCAGCTGTCTTGTGATTTGCGGACTGGCAGGTGTCACCTGGTCGGGAACGCGCGGTATCAGTCTGCTTGATCACCAGATGCGTCAGACGGTAATGAATGAGCGCAATGAGGCGCTGGCGGATGCGCGTTACAAGGATGTGATGCATCTGATGCCTGTGATGCATGATTTTGTGCAGAATGAGCCCGGCTTTTATTACCTTCTCCAGAATGCCGAACAGGTCGTGGTGGTAGGGAATATGTTTCATCTGCGGCCTCAGCCTGGCTGGCGCATGCTTTCATGGACGCATCGTACCTCGCCGCCGGATCGTCATCCGGTGCTTGGTTACGGTACTGTGCTTGATGATGGTGGGTATCTTTTTGTCGGGATAGGAGGCACCCCCCTCCAGACATTGCGTCATGGGTTTTTCATGACACTGTTCTGGTGCGGCAGCGGGTTTGTCGTCATTGGTGTGGCCGGGGGCTTTGCCATGAGCCGGTTGCTGCTGCGGCGGATCGATGTGATCAGCAACACGGCACGAGAGATCATGCAAGGCGATCTTTCACGCCGGCTTCCTCTGACGGAAATGGACGATGAGTTCAACCATCTTTCCAGCAGTCTTAATGCCATGCTTGATCGCAACGAGGCGCTTATGGCGCGCATCAGGCAGGTGACGGATGATATCGCCCATGACATGCGTCGTCCTCTGGCGCATCTGGGGCGTCATCTTGAAATGGCAGAGAGCATGATGACGGGTTTCGAGGCAAGACAGTCTCTTGATCAGGCTAAAGCCAGCCTGGACGAGGCCCTGGAAATTTTTGCGTCCCTGCTCAAACTGGCGCAGCTGGAATCATGCAAACAGATTCCTGACATGCAGAGGGTCGATCTGCAGCAGATACTGGATATGCTTGATGGACTTTATCGCCCGACCGTAGAACATAATGGTCAGAGCTGGCATTGTATTCCTGCCTGCCAGCCCATGATTATGCAGGGCAATCAGGTCTTGCTGATGCAGATGCTGTCCAACCTCGTAGAGAATGCCACGCTGCATGGGCCGGCTGGAAGCGTCATCACGCTTTCAGCCTTCAGAGAGGATAATACTGGCGTAATACGGATTGATGATACAGGGCCGGGCATTGCCGTGGAAGACCGTGAGCGTGTTTTCGAGAAGATGGTACGCCTGGATAGCAGCCGACATGTGCCTGGGACCGGGATTGGTCTGAGTCTTGTTCGTGTTGTGGCGCAGCTGCATGACGGGACTATCCAGCTCGAAGACAATCATCCCGGATTGCGTTGTGAACTGCGCCTGCCTCTCTTGGCTTCAACTTGAATGTCAGTCGAGCTGTGTCAGCCAGATCCCTCGAAGAAAATCCTTTTGCTGTGGTTCTGGCCCAATGATTTCTAGAGATAGGAAGATACCGGGTCGTCGATGTGAAACGCGATACTATTCATGCCGACACAGATAATCTTATAGTCAATCGTATCCATGAATCTGGTCAGGACCTCCATATCAATCTTGATATGTTCAATGAACATGACCGGGCGTTGCTTTTTTATGGTTTCTATCGCGCCTTCTAAAACGGCCATTTCCATCCCTTCAACATCGATTTTAAGCAAATCGAGCCGTGGCAGTGTAAATGAGTCGATGGTTCTGACGTCGATTTCAACCATCGAATCGTTATTGTAACTTATTGACTGACCGATAAATTCGTTTCTGGGTCCTTCCTGTAATTCGAGGCTGCCGAAACTACCGGGAGAACAATAATCCGGTTTCGGTATTTTCATGGTCGTATTTGTGTCTGCGATGGCGATATTGAGCGCGCGTGCATTGAAACAGTTATTTAGGGCGATGTTTCCACCAAGCGCATAATAAATGCGTTCTTGGGCTTCAACGGCGGTGACGTATCCCCAACCAGCCATATGTTTGGCCCATTCAATCGTGTGCACGCCCAGATTGGCGCCGATATCAAGGGCTACGACGCCTTCACCACGAAGCTTGCGCAGGACAGAAAGAATATCTTTCAGGCATAGAATATCCTGTGGATCGAAACAGCCTGATTCCAGTAAGCTATGACCAACGCCATATGCAAAGTCCTGATTAACTATTCTATGGTAATCGAATCTGTTGATAATCATTGTACCGTGGTCTGTCGCCGCGAGAATATACGCCGCTTTTCGAGGCGTACTGATATGATAGTGCATAGAAAAATCTTTCATTCCGGCAGAAACGGTTTTCAGGCGCCAGTTGTCGTTTGCTTTCAGGAGAAATAACCAAATAATGGTCAGCTCATCATTCACACTCCCTTATGCGTAGCTTCGGGGGTGTGAATGATGGATGATAATTCAGACCTATATTGCCGATAGACGTTGGATATTGTCGTTACGCACTTTTTTCACCAGATAGGGTCCGGCGGACAGGATCTCTACTGCGATTATCAGAATACTATGGGCGTCGCGGGCTTCGATCGGAAGGCTGGCACATCCATCTGTCCATCGGCTCGCCTCTCCTTCTGCTGCGTGCCATCCCTCAAGATCTTTATTCGTCAGATGTTCAGTCAGAGAGTATGTCCTAAGACTGTCGAAAACCACGATACTTCCTACGAGAACACCAAGGTTGCGTCTGTCATCGACAAAATTTCCGATGACGTCGCACGGTCTACTCGATCGGCTTGCTATCGAGATATCACGCACCTCACCTTCAATCATGAAGACGTATTTGTTTCCCGAAATTCTGCACGGTTCAACTGTCTTGTTACCGTTCAACGCAATCTTAATATCAGGGTCATCTATTGTATCAGGTTTTGTGGCAGGCATCCCGGCGCGAGCCAGAATGCGTTGATAGATTGGCTCTACAACAGAGCGTTTTGTTGTGAGAGGCGCTGCGGCATCATTTTCCCAGCTAAGATTTTTGTTCCTGCTCAAGTTGAGCACGGCACCGCACTGGGTGAAGCTGTGCCTGTTGTTCGTGTCAAGATAGCTTTCTGACATTGCGCCTTCGGCCCACAGTACGGAGTGGTTTTCCGTTTCAATGTGATAGACATCATATGCCTTGACGGTTCTGTCGTAATATATATTTTTGCCATTAACCAACATTCTCGACGGAATAAAATATCCGTCAATATAAAGGCAGTGCTCAGGCGTTATTTTCAGATCTCTTTCTGGAATATTATTATCCAGAGCTCCGGCTTTGACAATCACAGGAAAGCCACATGAGTCGTCGGGAAGACCTGGTCTGGGGGTAATGGTCTTTACACCAGCCCAGCTGACTTTCGAGATCTTCTGTGTCTTTGCATTCGTGTCCCAGGTCAGAACTTCGTCACCGCATGAAATGTTTTCGACTGCAATATGGCCATCGGGGGTTGATATGCGTGTTCCTTTGAGAAAGCACAGGTATTCAAGCGTATCACCACTGAATTTGAATTCATTATGATCGTACTTCCCGGCCAGTTGTATGGTCGCGTTTTTACCATTGTCGCTGTAGACAGTGAGGAGCCCGTCCGATGTCATGTACGCGCCAACCAGGTTCCCCCCAAGATAGTCGAAATCCAACGATCCATGCGGTTCGAGCCGCGTATTGACCAGGCCACCAGACCACGCAAGGATGGCAGACCCTCCGCTGCTGATAACCGACCCCGTATCAACCGATCCCAGGCCGACAACAATTGTACCACCGCTCATAATGACATTATTTGAGCCGGTAGCTTCGACCCTGCTTGCTACTCCCTGTCTCATACGCAATACACCGCGGCTATATATCGTGGCACCGCTGACGACACCGGGGGGCTTGGTCTGGTCACCACCGATTGCAGAGATCAGACCACCAGAATAAACCTGAGCGCCTGTTAGCACGCCGCCGTTATTGACCATTGCAACGCCGCCGGCAGAAATTGTCGTATCTTGGGCAAATCCGGAATTATAGACGTTCATTGTACCACCCCACAGGAGCGTGGTAGCAATTGCCGTTCCCCCAGGAACCGTGTCAGTGCGGGGGGCTAGATTTATATACCCTCCTGAGGAGACAACGGCAGAAACCGTTGAGGCATTCCGATAAACATTCAGATTGCCGCCTGATTTGACCTGAGCGCCAGAGAGAGTCACGGTCTCACCGGCCGATCCTACTTTCAGGGTACCATTTACAATTGTTCCACCTGTGGCTCTTGTTTCATATGAGCTGAACAGTCTCGATGAGATGTCCACATTGGCCGAGCGTGAGTAGTCGTTCGTTGTGGAGGCATTGTTTGTCTGTTGAGTATTATCGACATCATCAGTAGCCAGCGAGAGAGGGGGTACAGGATAGGGCGTACCGTTTTGTACGGAAGACTTGTTTTGGTCTTCGTCCGCGTTGCTCTCATCATATACAGAAGCAGATTGAAGATATCCAAATGTTCTGCCAAGTATGCTGGTAGGTGTTACTAAATTGCTGCTTCCGTCCGACATCCTGTTTCCCTTTCCGCTTTGAAAAGTTCTTGCGAGCGCTCAGGCTGAAAAAACTCTCCGTTTTCCCTGTCAGGGATCAGATATTTCCCTGTGGAGAGTGATACGGAGGGGTACTTGATTGTGGACGATATGTAATATTAAGTTGAAAAAGGATAATTGTTTGTCATTTTAGGATGATATTAGTTGTTGTCTTCATGGTAATTGAACCGGTCTGTGTTATCGCATTGGGAAATGCCTTGCTGTTTGGGTGTTCCGGTCAGTCTGCAGACTATCGACGAGGATATACCCATCCTGATCAGTAGCACGCTACAGTCTCGGGGTTTGTCACGGTCTATGACCTGTACGTCCTGCCTGATCAGATATCGGGCAATCTTACTGCCTTTTGATGCAGAGAGCAGGCATGAAGTGCATCGAGTTTCACGCTGTGCCGGCTCATCGTCACACAGGAGACGATGAGCCTTCAACTGAGCAGTATCCCGTTAATAGCAAGATGAAAGCTTATAACTGGCGGTTTTATCTCGTCAGTCGACGAGGCCTTGTCTGGCGCGATATCATTGGCTACCAGACCCGGCCTGTATAGTGAATTACGTCTGTTTTTACTTCTATTGGCTACATCTTGAGCGTCAGCTGGAAGGTAACAGCCCGGCCTGCAGCTATGCGTGAATAATTGACATAAACCCGGTCGTAATAGCGTTTGTTGGTCAGGTTCTGGAGGTTGGCCTGCAGATCAAGCGTGCGGGTAATCTGATAATCGGCCACCATGTCCAGACGGACATAGCCAGGCACCCAGGTCTGGTTGTTCACATTGGTATAGCGCTTGCTCATATAGGTCAGGCCACCACCTGCTTTCAGGCGTGGCAGAATCTTGTAGGTGCTCCATAGCGCGATCGAATTGCCCGGTGTGTAGGGGAACCGTTTGCCTACGTTGGCCCTAGTCGGCCCCCCATTGATGACGGTACTGTCGAGATAGGTCCAGCCGCCGAACATCTCCCATTTCGGCGTGATGCTGCCTGCAACGTTGATTTCGGCACCACGCACACGCTGCGTTCCTGCATTGATCTGGTTGCCATAGCCATCCGACACCTGGGCATTTGTCATCTTGCCGTCGAAAAGCGAGCCGGTGACGGAAAAGCGCCCGTTGAACAGATCGGCCTTGGCACCGACTTCGATATTCTTGCCGTTCTGAGGGTTGAGTTTTGTATTCGCGGCCGAGAGTGCGATCTGTCCGTCTGCGCCGGCATCGACGCCGACCGGATTGGACGCGGTAGCGTAGGAGAAATAGAGGCTGACGGGCTTTACTGGCTTATAGACCGCGCCCGCCTGATAGTTGATGAAGCTCTGGTTGTTGCGGAGCCCGACATTACCCTGAACCGCAGAGGTCATGAAGCGGTCGAAACGCACGCCGCCATTAATCAGCAGATGATCGCGCAACATGCTCATCGTGTCGAACGCATAAGCCGATCCTGTGGTGACATTGGTATTGAGCGGCGCAATACCCGGCTCGCCCAGCGTGTAGGAGCCAAGCCAGGGGTTATGGGCGCTCCAGCTGCCGAGATTGGTGGCCGAGATGCAGTTATAGGCAATGGTGCAGGGGCCACCATTACGAAGATTATGCCCACCTGAATCGACCACGTAATACTCGTTACGCGTCAGGCGCTCGCGCGAGACTTCAATGCCGGTATTGATGGCGTGATGGACCGGTCCGGTGTCGAACGTCCCTGAAACCATGGCCTGTTCCTGGAAATTATCCGTATGGAACTTGCCGGATTTGGCTTCTAGCAGGATGGTCTGGTTATTGAGCGCCGTGCTCTGCCACTGGGGGTTGGTGGCAACATAGTCATATTGTGTGCTGGTCCATTGCAGTGTGTTCCGGAATACGAAATCCTTGAACAGGTCACGCTCCAGAATGATCTGCCCCAGATCGGTGGTGCTGCGCTCGAAATCGCGATCTGCAAGCCCGAGTACCGTGCTGCGTGGTATCTTCAGAGGTTCATGCGTAACCTTGCTGTACGGCGCAGAGTAATCAGGCATGTCGAAAGAATAGAGATGGTAATAGCCGAGCGTCAGCCGCGTTTTCGTGCCGAGGCCGAAAGCAAGTGATGGTGAGACGCCCCATTTATGCCCGCCGACAGGTGCGCGACCAGCCGTATCGCCATCGGCACCCATGGCATTGAGACGGAATGCTGTTGAGGAGCCAATCTGGCGGTTGATATCGATCGTGCCCCGCTTGTAGGCGGCTGTGCCAAAGCCGATCTGGCCGGAGGTAAGATTGCCGAGCTGTGCCTTCTTGCTGGTGATATTGATCTGCCCGCCAAGGCCACCACGACCGCCATAGACCGAACCCGGCCCCTTGAGGACTTCCATTTCCTCGACATCGAAGACTTCACGCTGACTTACGCCGCTATCACGCAGCCCGTCGATGAACATGTTGCTGTATGAGCCAAAGCCGCGAATGACCGGATAATTGCCACCCGGAATGGCATAGGCATCGCCGCCGCGAAAGCTGACGCCGGGCACGGTCCGCATGGCGTCTTCAAAGGAGGTGGCGTTGACCAGCTTCATCTGCTCTTTCGTCACAACTGAGACCGAGCGTGGTGTATCAAGCAAAGAGGCTGTGAATTTGTGGTTTGGGGAGAGGGCTGTCAGCAGAGGATGTGATTTGCCGATGACGGTCAGATGTTCATCTCCCGGCTTCCCGTTTTGTGCCTTGTCATTCGCCGCTTTTGCATCCTGGTGCGGTAGTGCCTTTTTTTTTGACGTATTATTATAGACAGACCGGGTCTTTTCCTCGCTCTGGGAAGTAGAAGCCAGAACCGAGGTCGAGAGAGCAGTATTGATCAAACACAAGGAAAGGAAAGAGCGCGTCGCGAAGCGCTTGGGGCAAAGAACAGACAGCATGACAACCTACACAATGAGAACGCGTCGCAATTGCTATTTGTCTTTCTATTTCCTGGCAAATGGTTAAGTCCAAGATTGGGAAAGCTTAATTTAAACTGTTTCTGCGAACAGGTTTTTCCTGCTAGTAGCCTCGCAATCTAACGTCACGAACAGACTGCCTCCCGTTTTCAGGGCGCTGAGACAGCCTGACTATCTGTGTTTTGGATAAATTCAGGGTTTGGAGATCTTGCTGCCACGCGTTGCAGTACAGGACGCAGCCTGCCCCTGTTGGCTGCTTGCCCAGAGCAGGGCAGAGTCGAACAGGCACTCTCCCTGAGGGGAAAGCATCGTAAAGGTCGCGTTATCCAGAAAAACCATGACCCGTCTGGCGGGAGCAAGGGATTCATAATCCATCGTCGTGCCTTTTTCATAGCCGAAGATGGCGGATTTTTCCGGCTGACCATAGACTGTGGCGATCACGGTTGCGCCGAGCCCCGGTTTACCCCAACTCATGGGGCTCTGCTTTGTATAGACATTGGCCAATCCGGCCGAGAGACCGCCACTCATCGGGTGCGGCGCATTGACGAGCCAGAGATAACGTTCTTTCTCAGTTTCTCCAAAGTCGACATCATGGCGTTTACCCGTCATGGCAAGGTCGTCGAGACTGTCATTTTCCCATGTCAAAAGCGGTTTGGCGGCGTAGCGCCAGGCCGGACTGACATTCTTCCCTGAGACCGTAGAGGACAGCACGACCAGATCGTCTTTCACTTCCTCCGGTCTTGTCGTGTCCTCCATGGGGTGAACGGTAAAACCGAGGCTGGAGATATGAGCAATGGCGGCGTCATCGATGGCACGATTAGGGCCTTTTAGCTTGCAGAGATAGGCGATGCTTCTCGCTTCTGCTGCAGGAGGCGAAATCTGTGCCGTCGCTTGCGAGATGAATCCTGTGATGCAAATAGCAAGAGGCAGAAGGATACGGTTTTTCATCAGAAAGCCACCATGGTGCGCAGAGAGAAGCGTCGTGCCTCGCCGAGAGAGACGAAATAGCTGTTTACCGACGAAGGATAATAAACGAGATTGGAGACATTCTTGATATTGAACTGGAAATTGACCGTATGGTGCGCGATCACCCGGTCATAGGTTGCGAACAGATCGCCCGTGACATAGCTGGGCAGAAAGAAGCTGTTGGCTGAATCGCCCGCGCGACGTCCGACATAATGGGCATCGCCACCAAAGCGCAGCCTGTCCTCGCCGAAGACAGGGCCGAGATCGTAAACGATCCCCAGCGATGCTGTATGGCGTGCGGCATTCCAGAGCTGCTTGCCTGCATAGAGTGGGTCTTTTGTCGTTGCACCGTCGAGATAGGCATAGCTGCCAATCATGCTGAGATGTCCTGTTACCTGTCCGGCCAGATCGAACTCTATGCCGCGTGAGCGAGCGGCGCCTGCTGTACGGTAGTCTGTCTGGTTGGTCGTCGTGTTGTATTGGGAGACAAGTACGTTGCGCTTGTGAATATCGTAGAATGCAAGCGTGCCGGTCAGACGATCATGCAGCGCCATTTTCGCTCCGAATTCATAGGAGCGGCCTTTTTCCGGCTGAAATCCTGAATCAAGTACGAGCCCGCTGGAAAGCGGCGCAATGGTCGAGGCTGGTTTGAGTGACTGTGTATAGCTGGCATAAAGCGACCAGGAGGGGGCAAGGCGGTAGACCAGCCCAGCCTGGGGCAAAAAGGCGCCGTCTCCGATATTGGTATTGGCCTTGAAAGGCCGCCCGCGACCTGCGATCTGGCGATAGCTGAGATAGCGCAGCCCGCCGACGACTACCCAGCGTTCACCGAGCTTGAAAGTATCGCGCAAGAAGCCGGAATAATCGTGCAGATCGTCAGTCTGGTCGCTATCGCTTGCCGATATTGTTGTTGAAGGATTTTCGAGACCGTAGACCGGTTTGATGTAGTTGAACGTATATTTGCTCGATTGTCGCAGAAGATCTTTTCGGTAGATCAATCTGTATTCGCCATCCATGCCAATCTGGAGTGTCTGTTTGAAATTACCGATTTTGACCGGCCCATCCAGATAGGCGGTACCATACGTATCCGAGCTGAACGCTCCATGGGTGGCGTCATTACTGCGGCTCAGTGTGCCTCTGGTGACGTTGACGCCTGTTACACGTAGCTGGTTGGCATCGTAAGTCTCCTGATTATAACTGAAATTGACATGAGCAGACCATCCGGCACCAAAGTGATGATCGAGCGATAGCTGGCCCAGATGGCTTTGCCCGGTCATGCGGTTGAAGTTTTCGTCCAGGCGTCGGGTAGCGGGAATATCGAGCGGTTTGCCGGTACGCGGGTCCAGCGCCGTACCGCGATCGAAAGGATAGAGATAGTCGCGAAATTCGTACCAGGCGATGATCTGCGTCTTCTTGCCCAGCCAGGCCAGTGACGGGGCGATCAGCGTTTCCTGATGCATGCCGAAATTGCGCCAGTAATCCTCGGTGATACGATCCAGTATCAACCGATAGGCGAGCTTCCCCTTGCCGATTGGACCGGTTGAATCGAGCATTCCTTCAAAGCCATCCTTGCCCCGCCCATAGGTCGAGCCCATGACCGATGCTATGGTCCTGGCTTGCAGACGTGGCTTTTTGCTGACGATATTGATGACGCCGCCAGGATCCATGATGCCATAAAGCAGAGAAGACGGCCCTTTGAGTACCTCGACACTGTTGGCAGCAGCATTGAAGCCGCGTCCCTGTATCAGAGGCATGCCGTTATGCATGATCGAGCCGTCACGATTGCCGCCGAAGCCACGTTTCATGATCGTATCCTGAGTCCCGGCCAGCGTATTACCCTGTGTAATACCGCTTACATTGGCCAAGGCATCATCCAGATTGCGCGGTTCCTGATCACGTATCACCTGCTGAGATACAATATTGACGACCTGCGGAATATTCAGCACCGACGTGGTGGTGCGCAGGGTCGAAGCATCCGGCGTAGGTTGATAGCGTGTATCCGTGACTTCCGGAGGCGGTGTCGCTCGTCCTGTGACGGTAATCAGCTCATCCGTGCCGGACTTTGCCAGCGGCAAGGCAGGATGAGTGGCAGCAGAGGCGGATACTGGGGTATCAGTCTGTACCTTTCCGGTGTTTGATGCCCCTGTTGCCTCGGAAAAGACTGGTGACGATGAGTCTGCCATCGCGGGAGAGGACGTTACGCTGAGGCAAAGGAGGGAAAAGCAATATTTTTTCATAACACTCCACAAATGACGAGTGGCGGCCTCTACGCATTTTGCGTGCAGGATTTAAGAGAGGCCGATGCGCCAATTTGTGTTGTGATTATATGCAAATGATTCTCAGAAACACGAATAAGGTTCAAGATTGGGAAAGTTTAAGACTGGGCGTCGTGCCATAGTGTCTGATGGATAGCGGATTATCTCTGCTGTTTCGTCTTGTGTGGCTGGAGATAAGCACCAAAGTGGTAATGAGGTGCGTCTCACGAAACTGACCGAAGCGTTTGATTGGTTCTCTGAGACATTTGACAGAGGCGGCATCATCTTCTGCTTCGTCAGGGTAAAAGCTTTCCGCGATATCTGCATTTTTTTACGATCTATTATATTTTTTAAACGAAGATAGCAGCTGCACAATCAATCAGGGCAGATGAAAGAAGCGAAATGGACGATCTTTCCACATTGGATCGATCTTTCAGCGGTTATAATGGTGTTGCGATTCATACTGATAGCGCGCTGACCACAACTATAGATGCATTTCTTTGATAAGGAGGCGGGAGCAGAAACGTGTTTTTGCTTCTTGTGGGTGACCTGTACGTAGGTGAAAGCAGCATCGTGATTGTGACGGCCTATCTACGAGCGGGAAACCATTCATTATCAGATTGGACCGTAAATCGTAATTTAATCGGAATGATATTTGTTTGCATGTTGTCCAAGGGGTTTACGGTGTGACGGATTATACAAATTCGAACGGGATTATCTACAGCCTTACTTATCATTCAGGAATATTGGGTATAGGAGCAAATTACGATCTTCGTGTTACTTACACGGATGGATCAACGTCCTATGTATCAGGAATACCCGCAGGAAATGTTCTGACTACCTTGAATGGTACATTGAGTATCTTGTCTCTTCTCGGCTTGGGTGGAGGAATATATGTAATTCCTCCTGGATATTCGGGTAAAGTATCGACTGTCCTGAGTGCCCTTACCGGAGCGACAATCAATGTTGGAGGAAGTGCGGTTATCTCCACGGGGGCATCACTCCTTAGCGGAATGAAGGTCAATGTTGACGGTGGGGTTGTAACCCTGGCCTCAGGAGTGCTGGGAAATGCATTGAGTGGCACAACCATCAATCTCAGAGCTGGCGGGTCATTCAGTAATGGATCCGGACTTCTGAGCGCCCTTTCGGGAAGTACAATAAATTTTGGCCAGGGCGGCGGTATTTTCGTTGCCAATGCTGGTGGCGCCCTGATCAACCTTTCAAGCGTGACGATCAACGGGTTCGATGCAGCGCGCGATATTGTGCGGTTTACCAATCTGGCAGGAAATCCTGACACTTATACAGTTGTCAGCCTGAATGGATCACAGATCATCACCGCGTTGGACGAGGCCGGGAACACACTCGCAAGCTTCACCGTTTCAGGCATCAATTTTACTACAGGCCAGTTCTCTGTTTCAGGTCGTGGCCCTTTGACGATGAGCAAGGATGGAGGAACGTTGTCGGTTGAGGCTCTGGCGAGTGTCTGTTTTCTGGCAGGGACGATGATCCGCACTCCTGGTGGTGAGTGTCCGGTCGAAATGCTCAAAGACGGAGACGAAGTGATCGTCCTGATCAACGATAAGCTGAAAACAAGGAAGATCATCTGGGTCGGGAGCAGGCATACTATAACAAGAGCAGAGAAACCGGTCGATGAGGCAGGTTTTCCGATCAGGGTCCGGAAAGATGCATTTGGGGAAGCTGCGCCTTACCAGGATCTTCTTATTACCCCAGAACATTGTCTTTACATGAATGGGAAGTTCGTTCCGGCAAGAATGCTGGTCAACGGGGGGAGTATATTTTACGATATTTCCATCAGTTACTTCACATATTATCACATTGAGGTCGAAGATCATTCTGTGATTTTTGCCAATGGTATACAGACAGAGAGTTACCTCGATACGGGTAATCGAAGTGCTTTTACATCTACAAGAAACTCAGACGATTACCATACTCTCCGCAGAAATCTGTGCCCTGCAGCATCAGTGTGTGTTGATCGTTCTTTTGTCGAGCCCATTCATAAATGGTGCAAGGAACGTGCGGTCGATATGGGACACCTTTCCGGTAACTCCGACCAATCTCTCGAAGCTGATCCACATATCAGACTGGTCGTAGGCAGAAACATCGTTATCCGGCCACACCGTTACAGTGCGGGCATGGTAACCTTCTATCTTCCGCCGAAGATCCAGTCGGTCTGGATAGAATCGAATGCATCCAAGCCATCTGATACAATTGGCCCCTTTGTCGATGATCGTCGTTACCTTGGTGTGCTCATAGGCAAGGTTATCCTGTTCGAGGCCAATGCGGCGCAGGAAATAGGGGCTCATCTGGCGGACAGGCAGATCACCGGATGGCATGATGTCGAAGGACCGGGTGCACGCTGGACGGATGGGCGCGCCTTGCTGGAGCTGCCGGATCGCAATGCCCACTCTTTCGGTATCCTGTGTTTTGAGATACTGGCTTCAGGACCATACATCGTCGAACCGATTGACCTGCCTGCTCTTGAGCCGGGTATTGAGTCTGATAAGCAGACGGGGATAGCATGCCGATCTTCCGGTATGCAGAGGCGCGATTTCCTGCGATCCCGCAGGAAACGTTAAGTGGATTATAACCAGAGCATGTTTGCTGAAGATCTGCGCCTGGGTAAGGAAAGGACGGCTATTGCTGCCGTCCCCGTGTGAAACGATCCACCAGCATCGCAACGATAATGATGAGACCGGTTGCCAGAAGCTGATAAAAAGCCTGAACATTGAGCAGAGTCAGCCCGTTGCGCATTTCACCTAGTACGATTGCCCCCAGTATCGTGCCTACGATACTGCCTTTGCCTCCCATAAGAGAGGCCCCACCGATTGCGGCGGCAGCGATGGCATCCAGCTCCCAGAGATTGCCCAGAACAGGTTCCGCTGCCCCAAGTCTGCCAATAAGGATCATGGCGGCAATGGAGGTGACGCAACCCGAGATCATATAAGTGGCAATCTTGGTTCTTGCGATGGGGACACCCGCGATACGGGCAGCCTCTTCATTGCCTCCCACAGCAAGAATATACTCACCCAGCGGCATTTTGCGCAGAATGAACCATGCGACGAGCCCTATAACGCCAGCAATCACCACAGGCACCGGTATCGGTCCGATCGAGCCGTTGAAGAGTGTACGAAATCCGCTTTCAAGGCCGATGATCGGATTGCCGCCCGTATAGATAAGGGCAAGGGCACGAAAAAGGCTCAGCGTGCCAAGAGTAACGATAAACGGTTGCAATCCTGCAAAGGCGATAAGGGCGCCATTGCAGAATCCGCAAAAAAGCCCAATGCCGAGACCGGCGCACAGGGCAAGTGGTATAGGCACGCCAGCATGCAGGGCGCTTGCCGTGATAACGGCAGAGAGTGCTGCGACCGGTCCTACGGAAAGATCGATCCCGCCTGCAATGATGACAAGCGTCATGCCAAGGGCGACACAGGCATTGATGCTCGATTGTTGCAGGATGTTGATAGCATTATGCGCCGTCATGAATAATGGGGTCGAAAGGGTGAAGACGGTGGCAATCACCACAAGACCGATCAGGGTGCCTGCATCCCGCACATTCGGAAGCCAGCGCCATTTCTGACTGGCTCCGGGAGCAGCGTGAAGAATTTTCTGTTGGCTCATGATGCGAGCTCCGTATCGACTGTCTTAAGGGTTTCGGCGGCGTAATGGGCTATGCTTTCCTCAGACAGGGCGTTGCGTTCCAGAGTGGCGGCAACATGGCCAGCGCGCATGACAAGCACCCGGTCGCTCACGGTCATGATCTCCAGCAGTTCCGATGACACCACGATAATGGCTTTGCCTTCGGAGGCCAGCATGCGGATAAGGCGGTAGATCTCCTGCTTCGCCCCGACATCGATCCCCCGTGTCGGTTCATCGAGCAGCAGTATCTCGGTATCTGCCAGCATCCAGCGCGCCAGGATGATCTTTTGCTGATTGCCGCCACTGAAAAGGCGTACCGGTTTGTCCGGATCCATAGGGCGCAGCTGCAGGTCACCATAAAGAGCCGTAATGCGCTTGCGCATCTGCCTGTTTCTGATTTGTCCCAGACGGGTGAAGCGCCCGAGAGAGGTAATGGCCGTGTTGGAAAGGGCAGAGCGCAGCGGAATGATGCCATCACGCTTTCGTTCTTCCGGTACAAGACCGATACCCAGAGCAATCGCATCGCGCGTGTTGCGAAAATGCGTGATTTTTCCGTTGACTCTGATTTCCCCGGAATCGGGCTTCTCTGCCCCTGCGAGCAGTTGCAGCAGCTCGGTCCGTCCTGCGCCCACCAGACCGGCAATGCCCAGAACCTCCCCCTTGTGAAGGTCGAGGGAGACATTGCTGACTTTCTTGCCCCAGCAAAGATTGCGCGCGGTCAGAGCGATGTCTGTCGTCTGGAACGATTCATGGGCGAGAGTGGAAATCTCGCGTCCAACCATCATGGAAACCAGATCGCGCTCGCCCAGATCCTGAAGGGTGACCTCCGAGATATGACGTCCATCGCGCAGTATCGTCCCTCTTTTGCAGATACGCATCACTTCATCGAGTTTATGCGAAACATAGACGACAGACACACCCTGTCGGCAGAGATCACCGATCACCTGTTCAAGCCTAGCCACTTCGGTCGGCATAAGGCTTGATGTGGGCTCATCCATGGCAATGATCTTGGCTCTGAAGAGCAGTGCCCGGGCAATTTCGACAAGCTGGCGGCTTGCTACGCGCAATGTTGAAATCGGTGCCCTGACGTCAATGGCCGGATCCAAGCGTGCGAGCACCTCTCTGGCACGTGCTTCCATCTCAGCTTTGGCCAGAACGGGGCCGCGTTGGAGAGGGCGGCCCAGAAACATGTTCTGAACCACGGTAAGTTCAGGAACCTGCTGCAGTTCCTGGTGGATCATTGCCACCCCGGCTGAGCGGGCGCCGTTCATGGTATAGCTTGGCAGTTCCACGCCATCGACGCGTATGATTCCGGAAGTCGGACGGACGACACCGGAGATCATCTTGAGAAGCGTGGATTTTCCCGCACCATTCTCTCCAAGGAGAGCATGGGCGGCGCCCGGCTCGATTGTGATGCTGATCTCATCCACCACCCGCGTCTCGCCGTAGCATTTGACGAGTTTTTCGAGCGTCAGCCGGGGGAGGGGGTAGCCGTCCATGGTCAACTCCTGCTGTCATTCGTCAATGGGACGAAGTCGCATCCTCGATCAGGGCTGCCCGGACGCTTTTTTCATCACCCTTGAATTTGGCCATGTTTTCGCGCGTTACCAGAACCTGGGGGGTGGCGACGACGCGCGGCAGTTTCTGGCCTGCGGTCAGTCTTGTCGCGACGTCAAAAGCAATCTCACCTGTCAGGACAGGAAAGCTGTCAACAGTGCCTTCCATATCGCCGGCCTTGATCGAACTATAGGCATCTGTGGTACCGTCAGTGCCAAAGACGTGCACCTGTTTGGCAAGGCCAAGTGACTTGACTGCCTCGACCGCCCCGAGAGCCATGGTGTCGTTATTGGCATAGATGCCGACCAGCTTCGGGTGGGTCTGAAGAATATTGGTGGCGGCGTCGTAGGATTGCTGACGATCCCAGTTGCCAGGAACACTGGCGACAACCTTGAGCTTGCCAGAGGCTGCAATCGTTTCTTTGAAACCGATCGTGCGTTGCAACGCAGCAAAGACACCGGCCTGACCTTCAATGATAGCCACTTCGCCACCATCGGGATAATGCTCGATGAACCATTTTGCGACCCGGACACCATTTTCGCGTTGTACAACGCCTACAAAATGGCCGATTGAGCTTACAACGGCATCATCCACATTGATGACCGGAATTCCGGCTTTTTCAGCTTCATCAATGGCAGGCTGCAAATTGGCATCTGTCTGTGGAGAAATCAAAAGCGCCTTGTATTGCGGTCCGACCATATTCTCCATCATGGCGAGCTGTCCCATCTGGTCTGACTCGCCCTGTGCTGCCTGAACATCAACTTTTGCCCCGACGCGGGATGCAGCGGTACGATAGCCTTCGGCCAGAAGACGCCAGAAATCATTCGTCAGCGTTTTTAAAACGACGCCGTATTTCTGGCCCTTGACCTGCGGTGCCGGTCCGAATTTCTGGGGGACCTGGAACCAGGTAATCCGATCGGGCTCGCTATCGGGGTTGAGCGGCGGCAAATCCGCCGCAAGGACGCTTGATGAGAGTAATGCGCTGAGTGTCAGACCTAAAACAACTGTTTTCCGCATGATACGCGCCCGATATAATGAAGGTTGTCGCGTTGGTCGGCCTCTGAAAAAGATGAAAGCAAGACAGGCTATGGGCCAGTGGCATAATTCCGTGATCGTCCAGAAAAGCCCTGTCTTCTCAATGCATCATTGACATTCTGTTTCCCGACACAGGCGGCCACTATGGGGGACCGGATTGCCGGCAAGCAGGAAGCTGACCTCCTTGATTTCTACATATATGTTATTCCGTGAAGTTATAAATCACAAAATAGTGTTTCTTTGTCCATATCTGTCTCATGACTTCAGGCCTGCTCTTTATGGAGATATTGCTGCAGGGCATTTGCTGCTTGAAGGCTGACTGGAGCGTTCTTATCAGTCTTGCAAGCTCAGTTCAGTGGAGCGGGGTATCATCATCTCCGGATTGTTGGGAGGGATATGATAGTGGCTTGCGTAGGTAACAATCTCTGCTTCCTCAGAGGGGTAAAGAAGAGAGGGGCAAGAAGTCGTGATTAGAAACTTCACAAAAAAACTTATATCCGTGAAGAAAGAGAGGAGATTTCCCCTATGTCTCACAGTCTGCATTCCCTGCCATTCGCGACCCGCCTCAATTCCTTTGCTTCCAGTCCTGAAACATTCTGGCCTGAACTGGTGGGCAAGCCGACCCCACTGCAAATGGCGCAACGTGCCGCAACTGTGGAGGGGCTTACCGTTCTCGACCTGAATTATCCGGATCATTTCATAGGGCACGATCCCGGCGAACTGGCGCGCGTGATACGCGACGCAGGTCTGGATATCAGTGGTGTTGCGATGCGCTATTACAGCGTTCCCCAATTTCGTCTGGGTGCGTTCACCAACCCCGACCCTGTCGTGAGACGGCAGGCAATCGATCTGACAAAAAAAGGTGTTGATGCGGCCTGCCTGTGCGGAGCGCCTCAGTTGACGCTCTGGATGGGGCAAGATGGTTTCGATTATGCTTTCCAGGTGGATTATGCCAGGGCCTGGGAAGCCGAGATCGAGGCGATACGCGAGGTTGCCTTGCACAATCCCGACGTGATGATCAGTATCGAATACAAACCCAATGAGCCGCGATCCTATGCGCTTATGCCTGATGCTGCGACCACGCTTCTGGCAATCCGTGATGTCGGTCTGCCCAATCTTGGTGTGACTCTTGATTTTGCTCATGTCCTTTACGCGGATGAACAGCCTGCCTTTGCAGCGGCCCTGATTGCCCGTCATAGCAAGCTGCTCGGTATTCACCTCAATGACGGGTATTCGAAGCGCGATGACGGGTTGATGGTCGGCGCCGTTCATACGGTACAGACAATCGAGTTGCTGCGTCAGATCAAGAAAGACGGATATAGCGGTGCGCTCTATTTCGATACGTTCCCGGATGTGACAGGTCTCGATCCGGTGGCCGAATGCGAGGCCAATATCCGAACGGTCAGGCACATGATTGCGGTTGTTGATCGTCTCGACGCGCGTAATGGACTGGTCGATGCGATCGATCGTCAGGATGCTGTCGCCTCCAATCGTATTCTGCAGGAAATCATGTTGCAGTCCGGTCAGCGCTAGTCTGTTTCTGGCGTAGCCAAAGGCGTATTTTTGTGAAGAGAGATGAGGCAGTGGGCGGGAGCAGGATGAACGGCGAGGTTATGGATATCTATGCAATTGGCGCCAGGATCAGAATGCTGCGCCCTGGTCTCAGTCCCTCGGAACTCAAAGTCGTCGATATGCTGACCCGTCCTGATATGGCGGCGAGTATCAAGCTCAAGGATCTCGCAGAGATTATCGGCGTGTCGGAGCCTCTCGTCGTCAAGACAACGCAGAAGCTCGGTTTTTCCGGCTATCGTGAGTGCCGGAAGTTTCTTCAGGCTTATAATGCCCTCCCTTCCACAGCGTTGTTTCAGGAGATCGAACCCCAGGATTCGACGAAGGAAATCCTGTCCAAGGTCTTCAATACGTCTATTCAGGCCCTGCAGGAGACACTGGCTATTCTCGATGTTACGTGCTTCGAGAAAGTAGTCAGTGCTCTGCATCTTGCGCGTAACCGTGATTTATACGGAATTGGTGGTTCGGCCCAGATCGCCCGTGACGTCGCCCACAAGCTGTTGCGTATTGGTGTCAGAGCGTCAGTCTACGACGATGCTCACATGATGCTCATGTCGTCTTCGCTGTTGCAGCAGGGTGATGTGGCAATCGGCTTCTCGCATTCTGGCCGTACCGGAATGGTCATCGACGCCCTGATGCAGGCACGACGGGCCGGAGCGACCACAATCGCTGTCACAAATTATGAGGAATCCCCTCTTTCCAAGGCAGCTGATCTGGTTCTGTGCTCAACGGCAAGGGGGTCGCCGTTACTGGGAGAAAATGCCGCCGCACGTGTGGCGCAGCTCAATATCATGGACGCCATATTCGCAGCTCTTGCGCAGAAGGATTTCGATTCTGCGGAACGAAACCTGCAGAAAACATCAGAAGCCGTTTCCGAAAAACGGAGGAAATAACCATGCCGCCGGCCGTACTTGTTGTTGGAAGTCTCCATTACGATCTCATGATCGCAGCTCCGCGCCTGCCTCTTCTGGGGGAAACGCTCCCGGGATCTTCCTGGCGGTACAAACCCGGGGGGAAGGGGGGCAATCAGGCGGTAGATGCTGCACGCTATGGCCTTGCAGTAGCGATGATCGGCTGCGTCGGAAATGATGAATTTGGTGGTGTTCTGCTGGAGCATCTCAGGCGTTCCAGGGTCGATACGACTCATATTGCAACCCTTGAAGGCGAGACCGGGCTAAGCGTCGCTCTTTCCGAAGCAGGGGGGGATTATGCCGCTGTCATTATTTCCGGCGTGAATACTTTCCTGAATGAGGCACAGATCGAAAAAGCATCCTCTCTCTTTGACGGTGCCTCGGTTGTCGTGCTCCAGAACGAAATACCTGAGACAATCAATCTGCTAGCCGCGCGAATGGGACGTCGGTCTGGCGGGAAAATTATTCTCAATGCTGCGCCCAGCCGCGCTATGAGTGATTCTTTGAAAGCGCTCGTCGATATTCTCGTGGTCAATAGTCTTGAGGCGGAGGGGCTTGGAAGCTGCGCGGTGACTGATCGTGCAATGGCTCTTCAGGCTGCGCGTATGCTCGCACGTGAATTTCCGGCGGTAATTGTCACGGCAGGGGAAGCCGGGGTGGCATTTTGCTCCGCCAATGACGAGGGGAGTATGGCGTCTCATTCTGTCAGGCTTGTCAGCACTCATGGTGCGGGCGATGCTTTCATCGGGGCCTTGGCTGCGCA
>Ga0157360_1000042_pt1 | contig 75772 bp, 68 predicted proteins | sample AttlaeALBM1_FD_111483 | JGI IMG/M metagenome (GOLD analysis project Ga0157360, IMG submission 111483) | Fungus gardens microbial communities from leaf cutter ant in Ribeirão Preto, State of São Paulo, Brazil - Atta laevigata ALBM1 | ecosystem: Host-associated > Fungi > Mycelium > Unclassified ...
CCAAAAGTTTGGCACTGAAAAACGATTCCAGATGTGGGGGTATAGCTCAGCTGGGAGAGCGCTTGCATGGCATGCAAGAGGTCAGCGGTTCGATCCCGCTTATCTCCACCATTTTCTGACACGTCGCTGTCAACGTTCTGCTTATCAGTCATCACTCACCGTTTCGCGTGAATCTCAATCGCTGTCGCGTACTCTGCTGCAGGCTATTTGCCGTCTTCAATCCTTTACTGTCGTATCTGACAGGGCGTTGTGCTGTCTATGGCATGGTGGTAAGACGCAGGCGTGAAGCGCAGGCGAGAGAGGGCAGAAGGAGATTCAGGCGGGCAGAGAAGAGAACGGAAGAGAAGGGCGAGACCGGCTCGCCCTTTTATCGCTGGAAGCGTGCTTAGAAGGCCAGAACCAGACCGGCGATAGCGGCAGAGAGCACGCTGACCAGGGTTGAGCCGTAGAGCAGCTTCAGACCAAAGCGGGAGACCACGTTGCCCTGTTCTTCGTTCAGGCCTTTGATCGCACCAGCCACAATCCCGATAGACGAGAAGTTAGCGAACGATACCAGGAACACGGACAGAATCCCTTCTGAGGTCGGCGACAACTGACCGGCGATTTTCTGCAGATCCATCATGGCCACAAACTCATTCGAGACCAGCTTGGTCGCCATAATACTGCCGACCTGCAACGCTTCGCCAGACGGCACGCCCATCATCCAGGCAAACGGATAGAAGACAAAGCCGAGCACGCCCTGGAAGCTGATGCCGAAGATCAGGTCAAACAGCGCATTCAGACCGGAGATCAGCGCGATAAAACCGATCAGCATCGCGGCTACGATAATCGCAACGCGGAAACCGGCCAGGATATATTCACCCAGCATCTCAAAGAAGCTCTGACCTTTGTGCAGATCCTGCAGCTGCAGATCTTCTTCGTTCTCGACGCGGTAAGGGTTGATCAGCGACAGCACGATAAAGGTACTGAACATGTTGAGTACCAGCGCGGCGACCACATACTTCGGCTGCAGCATGGTCATGTAGGCACCGACGATAGACATCGAAACGGTCGACATCGCGGTTGCGGCCATGGTGTACATGCGGCGCTGTGACATCTTGCCCAGGATATCTTTATAGGCGATGAAGTTTTCTGACTGTCCCAGTATCAGCGAACTCACGGCGTTGAAAGATTCCAGTTTTCCCATGCCATTCACTTTCGACAGCACCGTACCGATGGCGCGGATAACCCACGGCAGGATACGGAAATGCTGCAGAATACCGATCAGGGCAGAGATAAAGACGATAGGGCAGAGTACGTTCAGGAAGAAGAAGGCCAGACCTTTGTCGCTCATGTTACCGAAGACAAAGTTGGTTCCCTGTGCGGCATACTTCAGCAGATGGTCGAAGAAGCCGGCGAAACCTTTGACGAAGCCCAGTCCCGCTTCGGAGTTCAGGAAGAACCAGGCGAGCACAATCTCAATCACCAGAAGCTGTATAATGTAGCGAACGCGAATGCATTTACGATCGTGACTGACCAGCAGGGAGAGTATCCCGACCACCACCAGTGCGAGAAGAAACTGCAAAATATGGGACATGATTGCTCCAAATTTGAGGAGGATTGTATTTTGCTGCGTATTCTATGTAACGCGTTACTTAAAAACGAGATCTGAACCACAATATAAGTATTCGCTATCGCTATATTTTCTAGAAAAGTTCCGGAGATCACGTCTCGTTTACAAATCATTCACCTCAAATATCCACATAATGATTGTCTATATTTTACACCGGGCGTAGAGTGACACCATTGCTCACATTTTTAGCAATCACGTCCTTTACTGTAAGGTATAGCAATGGCTATACTTTATAGCAGCATCTATTACACCGATAACAATAAACGAATTTCACTTGCACAGGCTTACCCCTAAGCTGCCGGGGCAGGCTAATCGTCGACAGGGTACCGGATATGTTTGAGAGTCGTACCGCCGAGCGTGCCGCTCGCGGAGTCAGAAAAGTCAAACTCGCACTGCTGGGTCCCGCCTTTATTGCCGCTATCGGCTATATCGATCCGGGCAACTTTGCGACCAACATTCAGGCGGGCGCGGCCTATGGCTATAAGCTGCTGTGGGTGGTGGTCTGGGCCAACATCATGGCGATGCTCATTCAGCTGATGTCTGCCAAGCTGGGTATCGCCACCGGTAAAAACCTCGCCGAACACATCCGCGACCGCTTTCCGCGTCCTGCCGTCTGGTTCTACTGGGTGCAGGCGGAGATCATCGCGATGGCGACAGACCTGGCGGAGTTTATCGGGGCCGCGCTGGGGTTCAAACTGCTGCTCGGCATCTCACTGATGCAGGGCGCGGTGCTGACCGGGATCGCCACCTTTCTGATCCTGATGCTGCAGAGCCGTGGGCAGAAGCCGCTGGAGCTGGTGATTGGCGGCCTGCTGCTGTTTGTGGCGGCAGCCTATATCGTCGAACTCTTCTTCTCCCAGCCTGATGTCCGGGAGCTGGTCGCCGGCATGGCCGTGCCCGCTCTGCCGACCTCCGATGCCGTCCTGCTGGCGGCGGGGGTGCTGGGCGCGACCATTATGCCGCATGTGATCTATCTGCACTCCGCGCTGACGCAGGGCAAGAGCGAGGAGAGCAAAGGACAGCGATACTCCTCCACCAAGCTGGATGTGGCTATCGCGATGACCATCGCCGGCTTCGTCAATCTGGCGATGATGGCGACTGCGGCGGCGGCCTTTCACTTCAGTGGCCACAGTAAAATCGCTGAACTTGACCAGGCCTACCTGACGCTGCAGCCGCTGCTGGGTCAGGCGGCGGCGACGGTATTTGGTCTCAGCCTTGTCGCCGCGGGCCTCTCCTCCACGGTGGTGGGCACCCTGGCGGGCCAGGTGGTGATGCAGGGCTTTATCCGCTTCCATATCCCGCTCTGGGTCCGGCGTACCGTCACCATGCTGCCCTCCTTTATTGTGATCTGGGCAGGCTGGGATCCGACCCGGGTACTGGTGATGAGTCAGGTGCTGCTGAGCTTCGGGATTGCGCTGGCGCTGATCCCGCTGCTCGCCTTTACCGGCAACCGCGAGCTGATGGGGGACGATATGGTTAACTCCCGCCTGATGCAGAACACCGGACGACTGATCGTCGTGCTGGTGATCGCCCTGAACCTCTACCTGCTGGTGGGTGAGGCGCTGGGGCTGTAAGGAGTCCGCAAAAGAAAAAACGCCCGGTGTTGCCGGGCGTTTTTGTCAGTGACGATCGTGGCCGTGCGGGCCAGGGCCGCCGGGGCCGTGAGGCCCAAAACCGTGCGGGCCGGGGCCGGGGCCGCGACGGTCATGACGATCCCAGTCACGATCGCGGCGATGCTGATGTTCCCAGCGGCGTTCACGGTCGCGCTCGTGCCAGCGTCGCTCACGCTCCCACTGCTGGCGACGGCGCCACTCTTCATGACGCCACCAGCGGCGTTCGTTGTAGGTGTAGCGGTCATTCCACCAGCGTGGTTCACGCCAGCGTCCCCCATCCCAGTAGTAACCCCGGCGATCGCGATCGCCAAGATTCAGGGTGACGCCGGGGGCCAGAGTAATAGAGGCGCTGGTGGCCTGGGCTGTGTGATGTGCCAGCGGCGACAACACCGCGACCAGGGCAGCAAAAATAAGAGCTCTTTTCATTATATTCTCCTCATCAACAGTCTGATGCTGTTGCGGCGCAGTGATTATGCCTGCGGATTGCTGTCGTTACCGCACTATTGTGTCGGAAAATTGTGAGGAAATTGGGGAGACGCGGGGGATTGAGACTATTCTGGCGGGAAAATGCCCGGCCTGCGCCGGGCGGGAAACGCGTTACAGCAGGGCCGCGTCAATCGCCGCCAGCTCGCTGTCGCTGAACTGACGGCGGGTGAGCATCGCCACCGCGTCATCGATCTGCGCCGTTTTACTGGCACCAATCAGCACCGAGGTGACACGCTCATCGCGCAGTACCCACGCCAGCGCCATCTGCGCCAGCTTCTGTCCGCGCTGCTGCGCGATCAGGTTCAGCTTACGCACCTTCTCCATCTTCTCTTCAGTCAGCTGACTCTCATTCAGGAATTTGCTGCCGCTGGCCGCGCGTGAATCTTCCGGGATGCCCTGCAGATAGCGATCGGTGAGCACGCCGCCCGCCAGCGGCGAGAAGGCGATACAGCCGACGCCCGCCTCACCCAGCGTCTGAAGCAATCCCTGTTCGGGCGTGCGCTCAAACATCGAATAGCGCGGCTGGTGAATCAGGCAGGGCGTGCCGAGGTCGCGCAGGATCGCGATCGCCTGCGCAGCCCGATCCGCCGGATAGTTAGACAGGGCCACATAGAGCGCTTTGCCCTGACGCACAACATGGTCCAGCGCGCGCATTGTCTCTTCCAGCGGCGTGTCGGGATCGGGACGGTGATGATAGAAAATATCGACATACTCCAGCCCCATGCGCTTCAGGCTCTGATCCAGACTGGCAACGAGATATTTGCGCGACCCCCAGTCACCATACGGCCCCTGCCACATGGTATAGCCCGCTTTGGTGGAGATAATCAGCTCATCACGGTGAGCACGAAAATCTTCCCGCAGGATCCGGCCAAAGTTCTCCTCGGCGGAACCCGGTGGCGGGCCGTAGTTGTTGGCTAAGTCGAAGTGCGTAATCCCCTGGTCAAAGGCATGACGCAGCAGGGCACGGCTGTTATCGACCCGGGTTGCGTCACCAAAGTTATGCCAGAGCCCCAGCGAAACGGCGGGCAGTTTAATACCGCTGCGACCGCTGCGACGATATTCCATCTGGTGATAGCGGTCGGGATTGGGAAAAGAGGACATTCAGCGCTCCAGGTTAAAAACGGGAAAATGTGCCAGAACGCTCTCAGTGTATACGGTTACACTCAGTGACAGCGCGCTGCAGATCGCGTTTTTACAGAATATTCCGCCAGCGTAACGCCCGCTTTCCAGGCATTGTGGCTGGCAAAAAGCGCCGTTCGCCTCGCTAATTTAATCGTCTGTCAGATACTTAACGCAACTCTTCCCTGAAAGGAATGCGCAATGTCCACGTTCACTGTTGGAGATTACCTGCTGACCCGTCTGCAGGAGATCGGTATCAGGCATCTGTTTGGCGTGCCGGGCGACTATAACCTGCAATTTCTTGATCGGGTTATCGCGCATCCACTCATCAGCTGGGTGGGCTGTGCCAACGAGCTGAATGCCGCTTACGCGGCGGATGGCTATGCCCGCTGTAACGGCGCAGGGGCGCTGCTGACCACCTTCGGCGTCGGCGAGCTCAGTGCGATTAACGGCATCGCGGGCAGTTATGCAGAGTACCTGCCAGTGATCCATATCGTGGGCGCACCGGCGACTCAGGCGCAGCGTCAGGGTGACTGTGTGCATCATTCGCTGGGCGACGGCGATTTTCAGCATTTCATTCGCATGGCCGGGGAGGTAAGTGCGGCCACAGCACAGCTCACCACCGATAACGCCACGGCCGAAATAGACCGGGTGATCGTCAGTGCGCTGCAGGCCCGCCGCCCCGGCTATCTTTCGATCGCCGTCGATGTTGCGGCCCATGAAGTTGCTCCGCCGACGCAGCCGTTGCAGACCACGCAGCCCGCATCGGCGGCGGTTCGTCATGCGTTCCGCGAAACGGCGGAACGTCTGCTGGCTCCGGCCGCACGGGTTTCCCTGCTGGCCGACTTTCTGGCGCTGCGCTGGCAGCAGCAGTCCGCCCTGGCCGCGCTGCGCAGAGGGCGCGCCATTCCCTGTGCCTCGCTGCTGATGGGCAAGGGCGTGGTGGATGAACAGCAGCCCGGTTTTGTCGGCACCTATGCCGGGGAGGCGAGTGCTGGCCAGGTTCGTGAGCAGATAGAGCAGGTGGATGTGGCGATCTGCGTCGGGGTGCGCTTTACCGACACCCTGACGGCAGGCTTTACGCAGCAGTTTGATGCGGCACGACTGATCGATCTGCAGCCGTTCAGCGCCACGGTGGCGGGCGAAGAGTTTGCGCCGCTGTCGATGGCCGACGCGCTCGCTGAACTGCAGCCGCTGTTTGAGCGCTATGGCGCGCAGTGGCAGCCCGCCGCCGCACTGCCTGAATGGCCGTCGGCTGAACCGGCGGCCGTGATCAGCCAGCACGCCTTCTGGCAGGCGATGCAGCGCTTCCTGCAGCCGGGCGATCTGATCGTGGCCGATCAGGGCACCGCCGCCTTTGGCGCTGCGGCGCTGAGACTGCCTTCGCAGGCGGAACTGCTGGTCCAGCCATTGTGGGGCTCAATCGGCTATACTCTTCCGGCAGCGTTTGGCGCACAGACCGCCCAACCCGATCGCCGGGTGATCCTGATTATCGGCGACGGTTCGGCGCAGCTGACTATCCAGGAACTGGGGTCGATGCTGCGCGATCGGCAACCGCTGATATTCTTTTTACTGAACAATGAAGGGTATACTGTCGAACGCGCGATTCATGGCGCCACGCAGCGCTACAATGATATCGCGCAGTGGAACTGGACGGCCCTGCCGCACGCCTTTAGCCTGCAGGCGCAGGCGCAGAGCTGGCGTATCAGTGAAACAGTGCAGCTGGATGAGGTGATGGCGCGGCTGGCTGAACCTCAGACGCTGTCGCTGGTTGAAGTGATCATGCAGAAAGCAGATCTGCCGCCCCTGCTTCGGAAAGTCACTGCCTGCCTGAATCAACGCAACGGCGGCTAAGATTCAGATAGTTGCCGCTGTGCAGGGTGGCCTATCGCGGTTAGGCTGTAGCGCACCTGAGTAAGACGCTCACCAATCGCACCGGTGAGCGTTGTTGTTTTATGGGCAGAAATTTATAGTGTCCTCCAACTCTTAAGACCCCAAGCGGAGCAACAGAAGAATGACAACCTATGCCTTGGTCGGCGATGTCGGCGGTACTAACGCGCGCCTCGCCCTTTGTGAGGTGGAAAGCGGCAGCATCACCCAGGCCAAAACATTCTCAACATCAGAATATGACAGCCTCGAAGCCGTCATCCGCCACTATCTTGATGAACAACAGCAGGATGTTAAAGATGGCTGTATTGCCATTGCCTGCCCGATTACCGATGACTGGGTTGAAATGACCAACCATGACTGGGCGTTTTCCACGCGCAAGCTCAAAGAGAACATCGGTTTTGAACACCTGGAAATCATTAACGACTTCACCGCGGTATCCATGGCGATTCCGATGCTGACCGCCGATAACGTGATTCAGTTTGGCGGCACCGAGCCGGTTAAAGATAAACCTATTGCGATTTACGGTGCCGGAACCGGACTGGGCGTCAGCCATCTGGTGCACGTCGACAAGCGCTGGGTGAGTCTGCCGGGCGAGGGCGGTCATGTCGATCTCGCGGCGAACAGCGAAGAAGAAGATCAGATTCTGGAAGTGCTGCGCGAAGAGCTGGGCCATGTTTCAGCCGAACGCGTGCTGTCAGGCGCGGGTCTGGTTAACCTCTACCGGGCGATTGTGAAGGTCGATAATCGCGTGCCGGAAAACCTGAAGCCGAAAGACGTGAGCCAGCGTGCGCTGGATGACAGCTGCATCGACTGCCGTCGTGCCCTGTCGATGTTCTGCGTCATCATGGGGCGTTTCGGTGGCAATCTGGCGCTGAATCTCGGCACCTTTGGCGGCGTCTATATCGCGGGCGGCATTGTGCCTCGCTTCCTGGAGTTCTTTAAGGCTTCCGGCTTCCGCGCGGCCTTTGAAGATAAAGGGCGCTTCCGTGACTATGTGGCCAGCATCCCGGTCTACATGATCACGCACGATCAGCCTGGTCTGCTGGGCGCGGGCGCGCATCTGCGCCAGACGCTGGGTCGCATCCTCTGATTCTGCCTTATCCCGCCTGAGTTTCCGGTCCGCAAAGTCTGCCGACGCCGGACCGTAAACTCAGCATCCTTATATTTCTCTTCTCGGCCTGAGCAGGTTGCCTACAGACGCATCAGCTGTCTGAACTGCTTCACCTTACTGCGGCTGACGGGCACCTGAAACTCCAGATCGCGCAGCTTCAGCAGATAGGTATTGTTAAACCACGGCTCGATTTCGCGAATTTTGCTGAGGCTGACGCAGTAGGAGCGGTGGCAGCGGAAAAACTGCTGCTCCGGCAGGCGCGAGCAGAACTCGGTGATGTTCATCGACATCACGTAAGATTCGCGGCGGGTATAGACAAACGTCAGCTTCTCATGCGCTTCCACGTAGTAGATATCATTCACGTCTGTGACGATAATCCGCTCATCCTTGATCAGGTTCACCGTCTGCGGCGCGGAGGCGGCATGAAGCGGATTAACCGCCTGCTGCGTCTGGGCCGTGGCCTCCAGCTTATTCAGCATGGTAACGATCCGCGACTCCTGATAGGGCTTGAGGATGTAATCAAACGCCTCCAGCTCGAACGCCTCTACGGCATGCTCTTTCCATGCGGTAATAAACACAATCAGCGGTTTATGCGCAAACTGATGAATATGCTTCGCCAGCAGCATGCCATCCAGTGAGGGGATATTGATGTCGAGGAAAATCACATCAACCCGATGCTGCTGCAGATACTTCAGTACGTCGAGGCCATCGTCGAAGCAGGCCTCAATCTCAATTTTGCTGTGATGCTGGATCATCCAGCTCAGCTCCTGCTGCGCCAGAAATTCATCTTCCACAATGATGGCTTTCATAACAGATTCTCCGCCAGGCGCTGGCCGTTCTTGCTGAGCGTGAAGGCTATCTCGGTGCCTGGCTGATGCCGCACGATCTGTAATCCGTGGCCCGACAGCAGCTTAACCCGATGGTGTACGTTGAGCAGGCCGATTTTATTGCCGGGCATCTCGTTGCGCGCCACCCGCGCCATCACATCATCGCTGATGCCCTGGCCGGTATCCCGCACCGCGATCCGCACCCGATCGCCCAGATCCCGCACGCTCAGCGTCACCACGCCCTTACCCTTGCAGGGCTGGATGCCATGCACGATGGCGTTCTCCACCAGCGGCTGGATCAGCAGGCTCGGCAGCAGAAAATGCAGATCCTCATCGACGTCATAGATCATCGTCAGCTTGTCACCAAACCGTGCCTGCTCGATGGCGATGTAATCTTTGACCTGCCAGAGCTCCTTGCGGATGTCGATCAGCTCGTCGTCATTCAGCTCCAGGTTGTAACGCAGATAGCGCGACAGGTTAATCACCAGCTGGCGGGCGGTATCGGGATTAAGCCGGATGGAGGAGGAGATCGCATTCAGTGCGTTAAACAGAAAATGGGGATTTATTTTGCTTTGCAGCGCGCGCAGTTCCGCTTTATTGGCCATTTCACGCAGCTGCTCCGCGCGGGACACCTCAAGCTGGGTGGAGATGATTTGCGACAGGCCGATCGCCATCTCCTTCAGCGAACCGGTGATCCGGTGAGCGCGGCGATAGTAGATTTTCAGCGTGCCGGTCACCTTGCCTTTCTCCCAGAGCGGGATCACGATCATCGAATGGATATCTTTGGTGCGGTGCGCTTCATCGTTGTTTTTGATAATGATTTTTCCGCTGGCGATCGACTGCGCGGTGGTGGGGCTGATGCCATCATCCCCGTGCTGGTAGTTGTGCTCGCCATAGCCGACATAGGCCAGAATCTGCTTTTTATCGGTCATCGCGACGGCATCGGCCTTGATCTCCCGCCGGATAATGTCACAGACGTTGCGCAGCGAGTCGCTGTTGACCTGCCGGAACAGCGGCAGGGTTTTGTTGGCGATCTCCAGCGCCAGCTTGGCCTGACGGGCGGCGATCGCCTCTTTTTCGCCCTCCACGCTCTGCACCAGCAGCACGATAATGCCGATACTGGATGCACCGAGGATCATCGGCAGGGCGATCTCCGACACGATCGCCAGCCCGAGTGAGGTGGGGCGTGCCCACAGCACGATCAGCACCATCGTCAGGGCTTCGCACAGCATGCCGCCGAAGATACCGGCGCGCCAGCGATGCTCTTTTAACACCCGGCGGTTAATGCCGCCCGCCACGATCCCGGCAATGACGCTGGTGATCAGGCAGGGCACAGAAGTGACGCCGTGGATGTCGATCAGAAAACGGTGAACGCCGGCAATGATGCCGGTCGCGATGCCGACCCAGGGACCAAACAGGATGCCGCCCGCCATCACCGCGATCACCCGCACATTCAGCAGCGAGCCGTCGACATTCACCCCCGACCAGGTACTGAACAGCGCGAACAGCGAAAAGATGGCGGTCACCGCGATCTTCTCTGCACGGGTATGCTCATCTTTCTGCAGGAGCTGACGAAACGGGCGGGTGCGCGTCAGAAAGAACAGGCAGATCAGCATCAGGGCGGCGCGATCAAACACTGCCAGTAACATCGTAAAGTGGGAGGACACGGGCGACTCGTCGGCAATGGAAAGTCTCTCTATGATAAAAAATGTGATCGGGAACCGCTAGCGTCCTGATGACTCATGCCGCGAGAGAGTGTTCCAGATCAATTTTGGCGCCCTCTGCACAAAAAGGGGAAAAGTTGAGTCAGTATAAGGGGAACGGTTTTTCATGCCCGGGACTGGTCGCTGAGATCGCGTTTTGCTATGTTGCGGTTGCGCGATAACGCACTTCAGCGACCGCTGGAAAATCGCGTCCATCGGGAGCCGTACATGCAACTTGTCACCCCCAGACTCACCCTGAGTAAACTGCAGCCGGAAGACTGGCAACTGTTCCGCGCCGTGCATGAAGATCGCGACACCATGACCTGGGTCAGCGAGATCCCGGACGAGACCGATATCCGGCAGCGTTTCACCGAACGTCTGGCCCCCTGGCAGCCGGGCAGTTTTCATATGCTCTGCCTGGTGGCGCGTCGTCGCGACAACGACGAGCCGATTGGCCTGTTTGGCTGCAGCCCCGAATGGGTGCCGCATCGCCAGGCGGAGGTCGGCTACATGCTGCTGCATCGCCACTGCGGCCAGGGGTATGGCAGTGAGGCGCTGGCCGCGCTGTGCCAGTTTTTGTTCGACGCGGATTTCCACAAGCTCAGGGCGATGGTCATCGAAGGGAACTGGGCTTCGCGCCGTATTCTGGAGAAAAACGGCTTCCGGCTTGAGGGCACGCTACGGGATAATTATCTGCTGAACGGCGGCTGGGTGAACGATTGGCTGCTGGGACGGCTGAATCCGCAACAATAAAAATATTTTCCGCCACGCTCGACAAAATGATCCTCAGCACGTTATGTTCGTAACGGGTCACTATCGTGACCCGCGTCGCTCGGACGGTCCGGGCGCTTACGTAATCCAGAGGTCCTCATGGCTGATAACAGCACACCCCGTCGTTTCTCGCGTATTGAACGTTTACCCCCTTACGTTTTCAACATCACCGCTGAACTGAAGATGGCTGCGCGCCGGCGCGGCGAAGATATTATCGATTTTTCGATGGGTAACCCGGATGGGGCGACACCGCCGCACATCGTTGAAAAGTTATGCCAGGTCGCACAGCGTGACGACACGCACGGCTACTCCACCTCACGCGGCATTCCGCGCCTGCGCCGGGCGATATCGCGCTGGTACGCCGAACGCTACCAGGTAGAGATTGACCCTGAATCAGAGGCGATTGTCACCATTGGCTCCAAAGAGGGGCTGGCGCACCTGATGCTGGCCACGCTGGATCACGGGGATACCGTGCTGGTACCGAACCCCAGCTATCCGATTCATATCTACGGTGCGGTAATCGCCGGGGCGCAGGTGCGCTCGGTGCCGCTGGTGGCGGGCGTCGACTTCTTTAACGAGCTGGAACGCGCCATTCGTGAGAGCTATCCCAAGCCAAAAATGATGATCCTGGGCTTCCCCTCTAACCCCACGTCGCAGTGCGTGGAGCTGGACTTTTTCGAACGGGTCATTGCGCTGGCGAAACAATATAACGTGCTGGTGATCCACGATCTGGCCTACGCCGATATCGTCTACGATGGCTGGAAAGCGCCGTCGATTATGCAGGTGCCAGGCGCACGCGACGTCGCCGTCGAGTTCTTCACGCTGTCAAAAAGCTACAACATGGCGGGCTGGCGCATCGGCTTCATGGTCGGCAACAAAGAGCTGGTCGCCGCGCTGGCGCGGATCAAAAGCTACCACGACTACGGCACCTTCACGCCGCTGCAGGTGGCGGCGATTGCGGCGCTGGAGGGGGATCAGCAGTGCGTGCGCGATATCGCAGAGCAGTATAAACGGCGGCGTGATGTGCTGGTGAAAGGCCTGCATGAGGCGGGCTGGATGGTGGATAACCCGAAAGCGTCCATGTACGTCTGGGCCAGAATTCCCGACCATTATGCACATCTGGGATCGCTGGAGTTTGCCAAACATCTGCTGCAGGAGGCGAAAGTCTGCGTTTCACCCGGCATCGGCTTTGGCGACTATGGCGATACACACGTGCGGTTTGCGCTGATTGAAAACAGCGATCGTATTCGTCAGGCGGTGCGGGGGATTAAGGCGATGTTTCGTGCCGACGGTGTCCTGCCAGGCAGTCTGAAAACGGACGAAGCGGAGTAGACGAAGCGGAGTAACGGCCCGCAGGGGCGACTCAGAGGTCGCCCCGTAGCGGCACTGTCGCGCCATTACTTCAGCAGCAGAACGAAGGTTCCGAACCAAAGTAACGCGAAAAATGATATTCCCATCAAGGCATATTTCACAAAGCAACTCCTCTGAGCGGTTACGATGATGGCGATCCCAGACCAGTGCAACGCGAACAGACAGGGAATCGAGGTCACCATTACACTGTCTGGCTGGCTCGCTTCCGGGTTGATCTGAATAACTCAGAACAGGATCGAGCGCTAATTTACGCGGAATCCCGGCCAAATGAAATAGGTCCGTTCTGAGATATTGCTCACAATTTTATTTCACGTCAATTTCGGGAATCGCCGACATGCCGACACGTAACTGGGCAAGATGCGGTTGGTCGCTATCCAGCACAATTTTCACCGGCAGACGCTGAACGACTTTAGTGTAGTTGCCTGTGGCGTTATCGGGCGCGATGGCAGAAAAAGTCGCCCCCGTCGCCGGAGCGATGCTGTCCACATGGCCGGTAAAAGTCAGGCCCGGCAGCGCATCCACCCGCACGCTGACCCGCTGGCCCGGACGCACGTCGCTGAGCTGAGTTTCAAGATAGTTCGCCGTAATGTAGGTCTGCTGCAGCGGCACAACCGCCAGCAGACGGGTGCCGGCTGAAACATAGGCGCCGGTGCGCACCGCGCGCTGACCCACCATCCCATCTACCGGCGCGGTGATCCGGGTATAGGAGAGATTCAGCCTGGCCTGATCGACGCTGGCCTGCGCTGCCGCGACATCCGCCTCAGCGGAACGCACCGCGGCCTGAAGCACGCCCACCTGTTTCACGGCCGACGCCAGCGCCGCCTGACTCTGATGCACGGCCGCCAGGGCGGAACGCTGGTTTGAGCTGGCTTTCTGCTGATCGTCGGCGGCCACCGTGCCGCTCTTATAGAGACGGTTATAGCGATCGGCGCTCTGTCCGGCATACTGCGCGGACGCCTGGCTCGCCGCCACGCTGGCTTTCTGCTGATCGATTACCGACTGCTGCTGTTCCAGCTGCGCCTGGCTGCTCAGCAGCTTCGCCTGACTCACCTGCAGATCGGCTTCTGCACTCTCCAGCGCCACCCGGTAATCGCGATCGTCCAGCGTCGCCAGCAGCTGGCCCGCCCTGACCGGCTGGTTATCCTGCACCTCAACGCGGCTGACATACCCCGATACCCTGGGCGCAACCAGCGTGTAGTCGGCGTTGACGTAAGCGTCGTTGGTTCGATGATCGTTGCCGCTCATCAGTGACCAGACCACAAAGGCCAGGGCCAGTAACACCAGCAGCATCAGGCTCAGCAGCAGGGTTCTTCTCATTTCGAAAGCACGCATATTCATTTATTCCGGAGAGGGGGTTGAATCAAAGTCTGCGGCGGCCAGACCCGCGTTGGCAGGATGGCGGTCAGCACCAACAGGCAGGCGGCGAAGCCGGTCAGCATCAGAAAGCTGTCGCTCAGGCCGAGCACCGTGGCCTGGTGTCTGACCAGAGTGGCAAAGCCGCTGAGATTTTCGCTGGCGCTGCCATCCGGCAGCAGCGGCAGGCTGCGGCTGGCCTGACCGGCCACCGGTGCGGTCATCAGCCAGCTGCGGTCGGCCGCCTGGTTGATCAGGACGCTGGAGTGAAACTGCTCACGGTGGGAGAGAAAGACCTCAACCAGCGTGGAGGCGGCGATGCTGGAAAAACCGCGCACGGTATTAAACATCGCCGAAGCAAAGGGGCCTTCAGGCGGCGCGACCACGCTGGTGGCGCTCATCAGTATCGGCAGAATGATCATCGGCTGGCCGAACGCCTGCAGAATCTGCAACAGCCAGAAATTCTGTCGCGCCCAGTCACTGGTGATCTGTGTGCCGAGCAGGCAGGCGATCACCAGCAGGCCGACGCCCGCCGTCAGCACCCAGCGGCAGTCAATCCAGCGGATATTGAGCAGGGCGGCAATCAGCGGGGCGATGATCAACTGCGGCAGGCCGACCGTCAGCGCCAGCGGAGCAAACTCAAGCGGGCGGAAACCGCTGACCTGCGCCAAATAGACCGACGGCAGCGCGGAGCCGGAGAGCCCCAGAATCAGCACACAGGCCAGCCCCAGCAGGCCGTGCGCCAGATTGGGTCGCCGGAGCATCTGCAGTCTGAACAGCGGCAGCGGGTGAAACCACTCATTGATCAGGAACACCAGCAGCAGCGGCAGCGCGATCAGCAGCATGCCGGTAATCAGCGGCGAATTCAGCCAGTCGAGGCGTTCGCCCTGCGTCAGCACCAGAACCAGCAGCGCCACGCTGCTGCAGCCGGTGACCATGCCAAACAGGTCGATCTGCTGAAAGCGTTCCGGCCGCAGCGGATCCTGAGGCAGTCCCCAGCCAATCAGCAGCATCGCAATCAGCATGCCGGGCACGACCTGCCAGAACACCATCATCCAGCTGACATGATCGGTCCACAGCGACGCCAGCGAAGCCGCCATGTTGGGGCCGAACGTGGCGGTGAGGGCATAGCCCGCCAGACCAAACAGTTTAAACGGCGGCGGCAGAAAGCGCAGGGCGACGGTCATCAGCATCGGCGGCAGAGCGCCGCCAAACAGCCCCTGCAGGACGCGCAGGCTGATAAACAGCGTGGGGTCCGACACCAGCGGCAGCAGGAATCCGGTCATCATAAAGCCCGCCGAGACGCCGAGCGTAAAACGCCGCAGCGACAGGGTGACGGCGAACCAGGGCGCAATCATCATCGCAGCCACTTCGGCGGCCTGATAACCGGAAATAATCCAGCTACCCTGATCGTAACCGATGCCGATTGCGGCACGGATATCGGCCAGCGCGATATCACTGACGCGATCGTTCAGTCCGGAGGTCAGCGCGGCAATCAGTACACCGACCAGGCCCAGGGCCAGTCGCAGTGTAAAAGGGTGGGGGGCCGGCGCAGGCGCAGGCTGGGTAGTCATTGCAGGCGATCTCGTTATTGTGATGCAGTGTACTGCGATGTGATACAGGACGTAATATTACATCCCGGTATGCTGTATTGCAATGCGGTACAGGGTGTAAAACGTGCGCCATTCGCGCTACAGTAAGGCAGCTCAAACAGGACGACGCTATGGCACATCAACCCTCCAGCCGCGAGGATGAAAAATCGGGCGGTATTCAGGTCATTGCCCGCGCGGCAAAAATTCTTAATGCCCTGGGCGAACAGCCGGGCGGCATGAGCCTGGGCGAGATCGCGCAGGCGGTCGCGCTGCCCCGCTCAACGGTTCAGCGTATTGTCGCCGCGCTCGACAGCGCAGAACTGGTGCGCAGCACCGGCGCGGGCGGCCTGCGTCTGGGACCGGCGCTGCTGAAACTGATCTCCAGCGTCCATACCGATGTGGTTGATCTGGTCAGCCCGCTGCTGGAAAAACTCTCCTCTGACACCAATGAAACCGTCTCCCTGGCGCGAGCCAGCGGCAGCCAGCTGGCGATTATTCATCATGTGGTGGCGTCGCGTGAGCTGCGGGTGGTGCCCCATATGGGCCTCAATCTGCCGCTCTACAGCACTTCCGGAGGCCGGGCACTGCTGGCGCTGGAGTGCGAAAAGGATGTGCGGACGATCGTTGGCGATGCCTGGCAGGAGTTAACCGATATGACGGTGAAAACGCTGCCGCAGCTGCTGGCGTTGATCCGGGAGGTGCGCGAAACCGGCATCGCCGTGGATCGCGGAGAAACGCTGGAAGGTATCTCGACCATGGCGTTTGCGCTCGATACGCTGTTTGGTCGCTTTTCTGTCTCTTTGCTGGTGCCCTCTGCCCGTTTTCTGCGTCACGAAGCGCGTTTCCGCGACGAGATGCTGAAGTGCAAAGAGGCGCTGGTGCGTGAAATCGGCAAAGTCGCCGCGATTGAAGGATAAGCCCTGATGAAAACCCTGCTGATGGCCATCGACCACTCTCCGGTCGCGGAAAAAGTGGTTGCGTTAACGATTGAAGAAGCGCTGGCGCATCGCGCCGGGGTGGTGGTGCTCTGCTGTGTCGATCCTGCCTACTCCTCCTGCAATCAGCCGATGGAGATCGACGCGGGTGAAGACCCGGCAGATTTTGTGGCGGCGGAGGATGAGCAGAATACGGCCGAGATGGCGGTACGCCATGCGCTGGCACCGCTGCTGCGCGCGGGTATCGATGCGCGAGGCATGATTCTGGCGGGCGAGGCGGCCGATACCATCGTCGCCCAGTCGCAACAGCTCAAGGCCAGTATGATCATCATGGGCCGGCGCCATCTCTCTTCGTTCAACCGGCTGTTAAAAGGCTCGGTCAGTGCATCGGTTATCGAACGCGCTAACTGTCCCGTGCTGATTGACGTGCGTAAGGATTAACTCCGCAGCATGAATTTACTGCCTGTTATAACGCTGGCGGCGTTTGCGCTGCTGGCGCTGATTGTCATTGTGCTGATCAAAACCACCCGGCTGCGTCTCTGGCAGGGGCTGCTCATCTTCCTGCTGCCGCTGATCGTGGCGAACCTGCTCTGGTTCAGCTGGGTTGCGCCGCAACAGCAGCAGGCCGCTCAGCGGGAGCAGGCGGTCAGTCAGCTGACTAAGATGCCCGGCTTCCGGGTGCTGCAGACGCAGGAACCGGCGCTCTGGCTGCTGCTGACCCAGGAGCTGACGCGACGTATCCGCGCCGGAGAACCGGCGGAGAAGGCAACGGGCGAACTGCGGGGCTGGCTGATTGAGGTGATCAATCAGCGGCTGATGCGCGGCACGGATGCGGCTGTCGTCCACTACATCAGCGTCTCGGTCGAAGAGATGCAGGCGCTGAACCAGATCGATCCGGGCCTCTGCTTCCGTTATCTCTATCCACAGGTGAGCGGAGGCATCAATCTGCAGAACACGCTGTCACCGGCGCTGAACCGCAAGGAGGCGGAAGCGATGGAGCAGCTGCTGCTGAACAGCCCGCCGCCTGAACAGCCTCTGGATAAGACCCAGGCACAGGACGATCTGCAACAGATCGTAGGCCAGCTCTACCGGAAGTGGGGCGACAGGCTGCAGCAGCTGAATATGCCGGCTGACACCGCCGTAGATCGCTCATCGCTGTGTGCCATGTCAATCGATCTCTACAGTGCAATTCTGGCATTACCTGACAAGCGCGCCGCCAACCTGTTACGTAGAATGATTGCCCTGACTGGCCAGTAACGGGCAGCAACAGCGGGCGAAAAAAAGCCCGCTAAGCGCGGGCAGGGAAGAGAGGCAGACTCTTATTATTGGCATTTCCTGGTGTGGTGCAGGTTTCGTTACGTCTGAATTTATCCTGTCATGTCTGGCACGATAGTAACAGCCATTTAATCATATTGAATTAATCGGTAAAAGCTTCGTAATTTCTGGTTTTTCGCGCATTTATCCTATGGATGCGTGGCAGGCTGCGTCTTAAACTGCGCGGCAACGTGAGGACAATCTGATGAAAAAACTACTTACCGGCGCGGTAGCGCTGTTATTGCTGGCAGGCTGTACTGCCAGCAAACCCGGGGCATTTGAACGTGTTGATGAAGATCCGACCTCAAATACCGTGCAGTATCGTTTTGACCCGCTGAAGGTCAATCGCGATGCGATGGATCTCGATCTGGCGAATTACTGCAGCAATAAAGGATTTGATAAAGTCGAGGCGCTGCCTGCGCAGGAGAGTCATATTCCGGGCCTGCAGAAAGCGTGGTTCCAGTGTAATTACGCGCTGAAAAGCTAAATAAAACGGGCGGGATAATTATCCCGCCCTTAAAGTGTATTTCTTTTATTTTATGCTGTGTGACATCTTTGCCCGTCAGTGGCGATGGTGACCGCCATGATACCCACCATGATAGCCTCCATAGTAGCCTCCGTGATACCCGCCGCCCCCTCCGCGGTGCCAGCCGTTGTCATGCCGGGGAGTGATAATACACCCGCTTAATAACTTCATGAGCGCCACGACCGAAGCGACTTTAATTAATCTCTTCATAGGAACTCTTCTCCTCTTTTCCCATGAGGATGACACTACGCTGAAAAAGTGGAGTGAAGATGCAGGCTTTGTAGAGTTATTTCATCAGATATGACGAAATATTTCAGGGTGCGGAATTTTGCAGCAGATTGAAATAAGAGAATCAGAATGGGCTGAATAATAAATACTATCAGAGAGAATAGTCTCAAAATCAAGCGAAAATAATCTTCCGCGGAAAGTTTTTACAACTACATTATTAGCATGTCAGTTCAACGGGAGAGAAACATGGCGCACGATGTGAAACATATACTGGCTTTGCAGGCGGAGCTGGGCGAGTGTCCGCTCTGGTCGGTCAGGGAACAGGTGCTGTGGTGTGTCGATATTCTGGCACCGGCGATTCACCGGTTCGATCCGGTCAGCGGCGATCTGCAGACCTTTCCGCAGGCGGAGCACGTAGGCTGCATCGGTCTGCGCGAGCAGGGCGGCCTTATCGCCGCCCTGCGTGGTGGTGTCTGGCTGCTGGATGCGCAGGGTAAACCGGAAAAAAAGATTGCCGACAATCCCGGCGAGGCCGCGCGGAGCCGCTTTAACGATGGCCGCGTCGATCCTTGGGGGAATTTCTGGTGCGGCAGCCTGTGGGAACCGCAGGATAAAAATGGCGGGCTGCTGTGTCGCGTCACGCCGGATCTGAAGCTGGAAGTCAAAGCGCGCGATATCAAAATCTCCAACGGACTGGCCTTTTCGCCTGACCGGCGCTGGATGTATCACAGTGACACGCCAAATGCGTCGCTCTACCGCTATCCGTTAGATGAGCAGGGCGAACCGGGCGAACGTACGCTGTTCCGCCGCTTCGATGCCAGCGGCGGCTTACCGGATGGCGCGGCGGTGGATAGCGAAGGTTTCTACTGGTCAGCACAGTTCGATGGCGGACGTGTGGTTCGTATCGATCCTCAGAGCGGGGAGATTGTCGATGAGATCCTGCTGCCGGTGAAGTGGCCGACGATGGTGGCGTTCGGCGGTGCCGATCTCAAAACGCTGTTTATCACCAGTTCGCGGGAAGATCGCACGGAAGAGGAGCTGGCGCGCTATCCGCACTCCGGCGATATCTTTGCGGTGGAGGTGGCGGTCGCTGGCATGGCAGAGCCGCTGTTCCGCGGCTAGAGACGCGGGCCGCGTGAGGCGGCCCGTCCTGATTAATGACGTTGCAGAACCGGCGCCGCCGTTACTGAACGCTGTGGTAAGCGGATGGTGAGTGACAGGAACAGGGAGATAACCAGCAGCGTCATGATCAGGCTGAAGGTCACGGTGAAACCGCCAAACAGCGAGGCGACCAGGGAACCCAGCACGCTGCCGATACCAAATCCCAGATAGAGCAGACCGTAATTTTTGGTCAGGTTATTGAGACCAAAGAAGTCACTCACCAGCGACGGGAACACCGTGATGGTTCCGCCAAAGCTGAAGGCGACACAGGCGAGTGAGAGGAAGAAGGTCACTTCGTTCATCCGGGTAAAGAGCAGCACGCTCATGCCGATCAGTGAGACGATCTGCGCCAGCGAGATTACCCGGATACGCAGCATTTTGTCAGACAGTACCCCCAGCACCAGACGGCCGCTCAGGTTAGCGATGGCGATCACGGTGACGGCGCTGGCCGCACTCTGCGTGGAGAGGTGCACCAGACCTTCGCCGATATCTTTGGCGACGCCGATGACATAGAGTCCGCTCATGCAGGCGGTCAGAAACATCAGCGCCAGCATCCAGTACTGCGGCATACGGACGGACTCGGCCAGCGTATAATCCCGCGCAGGCTGCTGTCCCTGCTGACGCGGGCTTTTCTCCTGCACCGGCGCGTCACGCATCAGCAGTGCCCCGAGGATGATCATCGACATCGCTATCACGCCCCAGATCATAAAGGTCTGCTCCAGACCGACCGTCGCCAGCAGCGCCCCGCAGATAAATTTGAAGCCCAGGCTGCCCAGACCATATGCACCGATGGCACAGGCGGAGATCATTCCTTTGCGCTCCGGGAACCACTTCACGCAGTTGGAGAGCGTCATCAGATAGCCTGCGCCATCGGCCAGACCGACCAGCAGGCCGGCGCTGAAATAGAGCATCATCAGGTTATCTGCCTGGGAGGTCAGCCAGAATCCCAGCGCCATCAGCACTCCGGCGCCCATCGTCACACGGCGTACCCCAAACCGCTCCTGCAGTTTACCGGCCAGTGAGGAGGCGATGGCCAGCCCTAAACTCAGCAGGCCAAACGAGAAAGCGACCTGACTGATGGGGGCATCCAGCTTCTGCGACAGCTGGCCGTTGAACAAACTCCACGTATAAACGGACCCCAGTGCAAACTGAGTGATGACGGTGCCGAACAATGTAAGCCAGCGTGAACGCTGGTAAGAAGCCTGCTGAGTCTGGTTCATCATTTATCTCTCCCATCCGGGAATCTGGAAACTGCAGTCAGCATAAAGCAGTGGCTCGCGCGCATGAGCGGTAAAGGTATAAACGGAACGGATTGGGGAATGAAATGCCATTCAGGCGGTATGAACGGCATTGCGTTGGAAAGCGGCGGGGCGGTGTTGCGTGAAAAGTAACCAAAGAGGCAGCTTAATCAGGAAGCGTAACCACCCGTAAGATAATGTTTCAGCGCGTCGGTTATCTGAGCAGGTTTGCGGATTATTTGCCAGACTGAGAGTTCACCTATCAGGAGGAAATATGAAAGACCGGACATATGAATCCAACACCAGTGAGGATGACGTTTGCTGCATCATCGGTCAGGCCGTGATTGAACTGAGTACAGAACAACAGCCTGTGACCAAATCGACGCTGGCACTGAAACTGCTGTCGATGGCCGATCGTGACAGCGACGACGAGCGTGTTCTGCTCTACTGGATCGCCCGTAAGGCGATCAATCAGCCACAACAACTCCTTCAGCAGCAGTGGGCATAACGCCCCATCAGATGCGGGCTGTCGCCCGCTTCCCTGTCAGGCAGTGATCCGGCGACGGCTTGCCGGCCAGCGGGCAAACATCACGACATTGCCCAGCAGAATCATAACAAGGCCAGGGATGGCGCTGGCATGCCATTCATACCCTTCGTAACGGGTAGAGAGTGCCAGCGCCACCAGCGGAAAGAGAACCGTCGTATAGGCCGCCCGACTGGCACCAATCCGTCCCACCAGCGTAAAGTAAGCACCGAAGCCTACCACCGAACCCACGATAGCCAGATAGGTTAATGCTCCCAGCCACTGCATATTCCAGGTTGGTTGCAGCGAAACACCCTGCAGCAGCGAAACCAGTGCCATCATCAGCGCGCCGTACAACATGCCGTAACTGTTGGTGGTCAGCACATCGCGTTGTAACCGCTGATGCCGCTGGCTGATCATATTGCCGAAGGAGAAGCCCAGCGTGCCCAGCGCACTCAGACCGATGCCCCACATCAATCCGGCCGAGGCTTCCGTACTGCGCAAATCGTGCCAGAACAGCGCAACGATTCCGGTCATCCCCAGTACGATGGCCGGGATCAGGCGTACGGAAGGGCGCTGACGGAAGAACAGCCAGCCGTTGATGGCGTTATACATCACGGCCATCGAGAAGATGACCGATTCCAGACCGCTGCTGATATAGGCGGACGCAGAATAAAAGCAGACAAAATTAAAACCAAAGACGCAGCAGCCCTGCAACAGACAAAAAAGGTGGTCCCGCAGTGTCAGCCTGTGAAGGCGCTTTATCAGTTTAAGCAGCAGTAACATCACCAGCGAAGCCAGCAAAAAACGCCAGAATACCGCGACGGTTACGGCGCCCATGCCCGCAGACTGTTGCGCGTAGATCGCAATCCAGGTCGTTCCCCAGATCAGCACGACAGAGAGATACAAAAACAGATTCATCGCCGGGTTCTCCTCCATAAAACGCTGAGTCTGCGCGGAAAACCGCCTCTGCGCTTGCAACGGGTTGCGCCGGGTTTGCAAAATCTTGCGCATTTTTACCCTCTGTTCCGCTACGGTCTGTTTTCTGACGGGCGCACACCGTAAACTGGCACTCTGTTTGATCTGAACTGACACGCCGATGAGCCTATACCAGACCTTTGACATGCTGCAGCGCCACAAAGCCCAACTGCGTGATCAGGTGCAGCTTCAGAGCGGCATTCAGCTGGCAGCCTGGTTCAACAGCGGCGATCGCGTGACCAACCACAGCGATCACCATACGCTGAGCCTCTATGTGGCGGGCGGTTACGACACCTGGCATAAAACGCCTCATGGCTGGCGCAACGGCGGCGCGCCGGATCGTTTCTGTCTGATGCCCGCCGGTACAGAGTCCACCTGGGATCTGCGCGCCGATCTCGCCTTTGTACACCTCTATTGCAGTGAGGCGCATCTGCGGCAGCTGGCCGAACGGGTCTGGGATCGCAGTCCGGCGCAGTTAACGCTGGATGAGAAAATCTTTTCCACGGATGACCGCATCACTCAACTCTATCGCCACTTTCTCCTGAGCAGTGACTGGCAACAACCCGCCAGTCAGTTAATGCTGAGCAGCGCCTCCACGCTGCTGCTGACCCATCTGTTACAGCACTACAGCGAAGTTAACTGGCAGCTGCCTCAGGTGCGGGGAGGGCTGGCACCGGCCGTATTACGCCGCGTCATCGACCTTATCGATGCCCATCTTGACCAGCCTTTAACGCTCGCCGTGCTGGCACACGAAGCGGCGCTGAGTGAGTTTCATTTTGCCCGTATGTTCCGTCACACCACTGGTGAAGCGCCGCACCAGTTTGTGATGCGACGCCGTATGGATCGTGCGCGGGTGCTGCTTGAACGGCCCGAACTGACCCTGACCGCCATCGCCCTGCAGTGTGGTTTTCACTCCTCAGCCCACTTCAGCCACCGTTTCCGCCAGGTATACGGAACCACACCCTCTGCCTGTCGCCGGGCACTCCGCTAAACATCCTGTTCTGCGCAACGTTTTTTCGCTTCTGCGGACAGGCTCAGACCTGATCGGGCGCATAAAAGCCGGGAGTGCAAAATAACCGTTTACCTCGGTCAGAAAAATTTTCTTATTATCTGAGGAGCATCTCTGTTGGCTTTTTTTCGCCTCAGACGCTATCAGTAATAAACGATGTAATTTCATTCTCATTTCGGATTGTCCGTAATCTAAGTGTTAAAAATTTACAGGTGCTGCGGTTTCTGATTTTAAAATATTAACCTTAATCAATTTAATCGGACTTTATGATGTATCTGCTATTTAATTCTATTGTGACGATACAAACGTTTGTCTGTTAAACCTTTAGTGGTCCAGTTAGCTGGTATGGCAGCATTATCCTCCCTGATTTTTTTAGTATAAAAATCTAAGAATATTCCCATTGAAGTTTAATGATCTGTTTGTTTGATCTTTTGTCGATCATTGTTCTACTATCGCGGGCAGATAACTCGGGTCTGAAATATATCTGTGGCGATAAGAAAGGGATGATGAAATGGCTGAAAGTTTCCAGAATGAAGTGCCAAAGGCACGTATTAATTTAAAACTCGATCTCCATACCGGCGGCGCAGGGAAAAAAACTGAACTACCACTTAAATTACTGGTTGCAGGTGATTTCAGTAATGGTCAGGACGCGTCGCAATTATCGGATCGGAAAAAAGTTAACGTAGATAAAAATAATTTTGACTCTGTTCTTTCCGAATATTCCCCAAAAGTTAACCTCACCGTTAAAAATACGCTGGCAGGCGACGGCAGCGAAGAAAACATCAGTCTGACATTCCGCAGCATCAGGGATTTTTCTCCGGAACAGATCTCCCGGCAGATACCCCAGCTGAAGGCGATGCTCTCCATGCGCAATCTGCTGCGTGATCTCAAGGCCAACCTGCTGGATAACCAGGCCTTTCGCAAGGAGCTGGAAAAAATCCTGCTCGATCCGGCCTTAAGTGCAGAACTCCGGGCCGAACTCTCTGCGCTGGCCCCTGAACAGCCATAACTTTCGCGATGAATTAATGGATTAATAAGGAAGATGTTGATGTCGGTACAAAATGAGAATGCCAAGGGTAGCGGCTATGCGGTAACCGGGCGTCCTGCCGCGGGTGGGGTTTATGCTGCCTTGTTTGAAAAAATCAATCTGAACCCTATTTCTGAACTGAGTGCGCTGGATATCTGGCAGGATGCGCAGGCGATGTCGGATGCCACCGCAGATGAACGAATCACGGCCGGTATGCAGGTCTTTCTTGAATGTCTGACCAAATCAGGCTCGAAGGTCGAAAAACTCGATAAAAACCTGATTGACCAGCATATCGCCGAACTGGATTACCAGATCAGTCGTCAGCTGGATGCGGTAATGCACAGCGAAGAATTCCAGGCGGTGGAGAGCCTGTGGCGCGGCGTGAAATCCCTGGTCGACAAAACCGATTTCCGTCAAAACGTGAAGGTTGAGTTGCTGGATATGTCAAAAGAAGACCTGCGTCAGGACTTTGAAGACAGCCCGGAAATCATCCAGAGCGGGCTGTATAAGCATACTTATATCGATGAGTATGATACACCGGGTGGAGAGCCGATTGCCGCGCTGATTTCCGCTTACGAATTTGATGCCTCTGCACAGGATGTGGCGCTGCTGCGCAATATTTCGAAAGTCTCTGCCGCAGCCCATATGCCGTTTATCGGCTCTGCTGGCCCTGCATTCTTCCTGAAAGATTCCATGGAGGAGGTGGCGGCCATCAAGGACATCGGCAACTACTTCGATCGTGCCGAATACATCAAGTGGAAATCCTTCCGCGAAACAGATGATGCCCGCTATATCGGGCTGGTGATGCCGCGCGTTCTGGGTCGTCTGCCGTATGGTCCGGACACCGTTCCGGTGCGCAGCTTTAACTACGTCGAAGAGGTGAAAGGCCCGGATCACAACAAATATCTGTGGACCAACGCCTCCTTTGCCTTTGCGGCCAATATGGTGCGCAGCTTCATCAACAACGGCTGGTGTGTGCAGATCCGTGGCCCGCAGGCGGGCGGTGCCGTTCAGGATCTGCCGATTCATCTCTACGATCTGGGCACCGGCAATCAGGTGAAGATCCCGTCTGAAGTGATGATCCCGGAAACCCGCGAATTTGAATTTGCCAGCCTGGGGTTCATTCCGCTGTCGTACTATAAAAACCGCGACTACGCGTGCTTTTTCTCCGCCAACTCCGCCCAGAAACCTGCGCTGTATGACACGGCTGACGCGACCGCGAACAGCCGCATTAATGCGCGTCTGCCCTACATCTTCCTGTTGTCACGTATCGCGCACTACCTGAAGCTCATTCAGCGCGAAAACATCGGCACCACTAAGGATCGGCGTCTGCTGGAGTTAGAACTCAACACCTGGGTTCGCAGTCTGGTGACCGAAATGACCGATCCGGGCGACGAACTGCAGGCTTCTCACCCGCTGCGTGACGCGAAAGTGGTGGTGGAAGATATTGAGGATAATCCGGGCTTCTTCCGCGTGAAGCTGTATGCGATCCCGCATTTCCAGGTCGAAGGGATGGACGTCAACCTGTCACTGGTTTCCCAGATGCCGAAAGCGAAATCGTGAGCTAAGGCAGGAAGCCAATGAAAACGGAACAACCGTTATGGGGCAGAGGCATCATGGTCTCTCCCCAGCACTTCCAGCAACAGGTCGCGTATGCGGCCTGGTCTGCGGAATGCATCGCTCGGATGGGATTATCTGAGCCCTGGGGGGTGATAAATGTCGCTTTTGAACCGGAAGCACTCAAGCTGGGTCGTCTGCATGCCCGCCATCTTCACCTTCGGTTTCAGGACGGTACGCTTATCGATACGGATAATACTGACGCCCTGCCTCCGGTACTGACACTTGAGAGTGAATTGCAGGATAGGGTGGTCGTTCTGGCCCTCCCACTGTTGCGGGCGAACGGGGGTAACTGTCTTAAACCCGATGAAGTCGCTGAGCGTCCGGTTCGTTATCGCCAGCGCTGGCGGGACGTCCGCAATGCTTTTGGCGACGATACCCGCCAGATTGCGGTATTGAAGCCAGAGCTTACGCTACGTTTTGACCATCAGAACAACAGTGATTACCTGACCTGTCCGGTCGCCCGTCTGCAGCAGGATTCGCAGGGAAACTGGGTGCTGGATAAAACCTGGCTTCCCCCACTGCTGGCTCTGCAGGGTAGCCGCTGGCTTTTGACCCAGCTGGATCAGCTGATGACACAACTGCGTGCGCGGCTGGGGCGTCTGATGGCTATGCGTAGAGAAAGTAACGAGCGCATGGCCGATTTTGCCGTAGCCGATGTGTCTCTGTTCTGGTTGCTTAATGCCCTGAACAGCGCCGAGCCGGTGCTCGGACAGTTTCTGCGTCAGCCACAATGTCCGCCTGAACGTCTCTATCCGGAGCTGGCGCGGCTTGCGGGCAGCCTGCTGACTTTCTCGCTGGAACATCAGGTCAGCGCAATTCCGGCCTGGCAACATGAGCAGCTGAATATGGTTTTCCCGCCGCTGTTTAATTTACTGAGCGACCTGCTGGAAGCCAGCCTGCCGTCACGGGTGGTGGCGATTGAGCTTGAGCACGATGCCAGGCTTCGTTTCTGGCAGGCCCGTCTGCATGATCCACGTCTGCGCGAAGGCGCAGATTACTATCTCTCTGTGCGGTCACCGATACCGGTGGCACGGCTGCATGAACAGCTCCCGCGCCAGTGCAAGGTCGGCAGCCCCGATCTTGTCAGGAGCATCGTTAACTCATCGCGGGTGGGGATACCTCTGATCCCACTCCGGCATGTGCCCGCAGCCATTCCGCTGCGCCTTGAAAACCAGTACTTCAGTCTGGACGTATCGCATCCTCAGGCCACCGAAATGCTTCAGGGCGGTACCTGTATGTTTTACGTTCCGGGCATGCTCGGTGAGCCAGAACTTGAACTCTTTGCGGTGCTGAGAACATGAGAGAACGTAAACAGGGCGCAGTTGCGTCTATTGATATTGATGCCCTGCTGCAGGAGACCTTGCTGCAGGTGATTAGCCTGCGTCACGGTCCGATTTTCCAGGATGGAGAAGGGCGCACGTTGTGGGAACGCTGCGTTGCTGATGTCGAGCGTGTGCAGCGCGAGCTGAAAGCAGGCGAACTCGATGAAGCCAGTTGTCACCATATTCTCACAGCACAGTGTGCGCTCCTTGATGAAGCCGTCAAAGGTCGCGGTATGGAGGATGATGCCTGCGTGCAGTGGTATGACATTCCCCTGCAGGGACACTTCCTCGGCACCATGGATGCCGGTGATACGCTGTGCGAACGGATGCGCGATGTGTTGCGTGAACCGGCGCCTGATCAGGCTGTCGTGACCTGCTTTCAGCGGGTCATGATGCTGGGGTTCCTCGGCAGTTTTCACTCGCTGAACGACCCGGAGCGCCAGAAACTCGTTAACGCCCTCAGTGAACATGTTACGCCGTTCAGTTATCCACAAACCCATCCTGTCCTGGCGGAAAGTCGTACCGGGTGTGGAATGGGCGGCTGGCTGGCGTCCTGGCCCGTGCGCATTGGCCTGAGCGTGGTGGTGGTTGCTGCGCTGTGGTGGGGACTGAGCCACTGGCTGGATCAGACACTGCTGACCTTACTGCCGGGAGCTGTGAAATGAGTCCTGCACAACAGCGCGGGCTTGCACTGTGGGCCGCTTTGCTGAGTGCAGTTGTCTGCCTGGGCTTCCTGCCGGCATCCCGGCTGGTTTCTGTGCTTGTTCTGTTGGCGATGCTGGGGCTTATTGTGGGGTTCTGGACTGTCGCCAGTCATCGTGCGGAGCATGACGTCATCCTGCGTCTGGATGATCTCCCGGAAGCCACTTACCGTCAGCCCGTGGTGCTGGTCTGTGGCGATCTGCCGCTGGCCTGGCCACAGCAGTCACCGGTGCTTACGGTCACGCAGGGTTGCTGGATCCGTGTGAAGGATCACCATGATCTGGAGCAGGCCGCCCGCCAGGTACTATGGTTGCGACCTGACTGGGGCCGCCAGCTGTCGGTGATGGTCAGTATCTGTCCGCAGAAACATGCCGACAGCGATCGTCTTACCCGTCGCCTGCTGGCCCTGCGCTGGCAAATCAGTCAACTGCGTAAGGAAACGGGACACTCTGTACCGCTGGTTCTGAATGGCCAGATTGGCAGCGCAATGACAAATGACATGCTCTGGCAGGCGGCTATCCCGGAGGAAGGGGTGAGGGTCTGGCGTGAATCTTCAGCGCCGGGTTCAATCGCTGCATGGATTATCACCGGTGGGGCGCCTGCGATGCAGCAACAGGTGCTGATGAACAGCCTGATGAGCTGGTTCCATCAGCACGTTATAGCAATCTTTATGGATAAGAACCCCGACGTTCCCGTCATTGCACCTGGCGCGATGCTGTGGGGAATGGGGCCGATCCTTGCCGGAAGTCTGGCCACATCAGCCTGGACTGCATGGCTTTCCCGTCACACTTCGATGCAGCAGGTGGCGGGCTGGCAGCCGGCAGGAACGGACAGTACGGTTATCTCCCCCTTCCCGAATTTTATCCTGCCGCTGCTGCCCGAAGGGCGAGGCCTGACGCCACGTGGGCGAACCTTCCGTTGTGCGCTCGGGATTTTCACGCTGGCGGCTATTGCTGCGCTGCTCAGCAGTGGCTGGAACAATCACCAGTTGCTGCAGCGTGTAAGCTTCGATATTGCCCGCTATAACCGTATCCCGATGCATGATTTCGGACCCAAAGCCGATGCCGTTACTGTCCTGCGTGACGATGCGGCTGAGCTGGATGATCGGGCGCGCAATGGCGTACCGGCGCGTATGGGCCTTGGTCTGTATCAGGGGGAGCGTCTGCGAATGCCTGTGCTGGATGCGATCCGTTCGTATGTGCCTCCACCGCCACCACCTAAACCACAGCTGACACCTGAACCGGTACCGAAAATTGTCCGCCTCGACAGCCTGTCGCTGTTCGATTCCGGCAAATCCGTGCTGAAGTCTGGCTCCACCAAAATGTTGGTCAACTCTCTGGTCGATATCAAAGCGAAGCCGGGCTGGCTGATTGTGGTCGCCGGCCACACCGACAACACCGGCAATCCAAAACTCAATCAGACGCTTTCACTCAAGCGTGCCGAAGCCGTTCGCGACTGGATGCGCGATACCGGCGACGTGCCGGAGAGCTGTTTTGCCGTGCAGGGCTATGGCGAAAGCCGTCCTGCCGCAACAAATGATACGCCGGAAGGCCGTGCGCTTAACCGCCGTGTCGAAATCAGTCTGGTACCGCAGGCAGACGCCTGTCAGATACCCGACCAACCCTCAGCGTCATCTCAGGATGATGACGCTTCACAACACAACGGAGAGTAATTCCATGGCTATTCCTGTTTATCTTTGGCTGAAAGACGACGGCGGCGCGGATATCAAAGGGTCGGTGGACGTTCAGGATCGTGATGGCAGCATCGAAGTGGTGGCGCAGGAACATAACCTGTACATCCCGACCGATAACAACACCGGCAAGCTGACCGGCACCCGTATTCATACCCCGTTCCTGTTCACCAAGGAAATCGACTCGTCCAGCCCGTATCTCTACAAGGCGGTGACCACCGGCCAGACCCTCAAGTCTGCGGAATTCAGGTGGTACAAAATCAACGACGCGGGCCAGGAAGTGGAGTACTTCAACACCAAACTGGAAAACGTGAAAGTGGTGAAAGTGAACCCTGTGATGCACGACATCAAGGATCCTTCTTTCGAGAAGCATAACCACCTTGAGCAGATCGAACTGCGCTACGAAAAAATCACCTGGACCTACAAAGACGGCAACATCATTCATTCCGACTCCTGGAACGAACGCGCCACCGCGTAAGTCGCATGCGGACAGGACCCTGTCCGCAGTTTTTTGCTGAGTGCCTGTCTGAAACGGGCTTTCAGCAAAGAAACCTACAAAATGCCAGCCTGACCGTATGCGCTTTGGTCCCCTTCACGGGAAACAGCGAGGGGCGGTAGCGTGTCCAGGAACCGACAAAGAGAGAGATACATGGAAAATCCAGCCATCCTGTTGCGACGTCTGAACCCTTACTGTGCCCGTGCGATGGAAGGCGCGGCTTCGCTCTGCCAGACCCGCACCCATGCGGAAATCCTGCCGGAGCACTGGCTGCTGAAACTGCTGGAGCAGGGGGAAGGTGACCTGACGGTGCTGGCGCGCCGCTACGAGTGGGATATGGATGCGCTGTGGCAGGATTTGCTCGGCTGGCTGGATAAACAGCCGCGCTCGGTTCGCCATCGTCCGCAGTTGTCTGATGCCATTCAGTCTCTGCTGCAGGAAGCCTGGCTGATTGCTTCTCTTAACGGCGAGGAACAAATTCGCAGCATCCATCTGCTGATGGCGCTGGTTGAGAAACAGAAACTGGTTCGCTGTGACGGGCTGTGGCCACTGCTGACGCTGGGCCAGAGCCAGCTGGAGCGTCTGCGTCCGCTGCTCGACTCACAGTCGGACGAACGTCCGGACGTGCAGCAGGAAGCAGAGCTGGCGCAGAGCCACGGTGGAGAGGTGGAGTTTGTTGGCCGTCCGGTGGGTGCAGAACTGAAAGAGGGGGGACTGACCCCGGCCCTGCAGAATGCGCTGGATAAATTCACGCTCGATGTCACCGCCAAAGCCAGAGAAGGCAAAATCGACCCGGTCTTTGATCGTGATACCGAAATTCGTCAGATGGTGGACATTCTCTCGCGCCGTCGCAAGAACAATCCGATTCTGGTGGGCGAACCAGGCGTCGGCAAAACGGCGCTGGTGGAAGGTCTGGCTTTACGTATCGCTGAAGGCAACATTCCGGAAAGCCTGAAGCCGGTTATTCTGCGCACCCTCGACCTGGGCCTGCTGCAGGCGGGCGCAGGTGTGAAAGGTGAGTTCGAACAGCGCCTGAAAAACATCATCGATGCGGTGCAGCAGTCGCCATTGCCGATTCTGCTGTTTATCGATGAAGCCCACACCATCATCGGCGCAGGTAACCAGGCGGGCGGTGCCGATGCGGCCAACCTGCTCAAGCCGGCACTGGCGCGTGGCGAACTGCGTACCATCGCGGCGACGACCTGGTCTGAATATAAACAGTACTTCGAACGCGATGCCGCGCTGGAACGCCGCTTCCAGATGGTGAAGGTCGACGAGCCGGACGATGACACCGCCTGTCTGATGTTACGCGGCCTGAAATCCCGCTATGCCAGACATCATAACGTGCACATTACCGACGACGCGGTGCGTGCCGCCGTCACGCTGTCCCGCCGTTATCTGACCGGCCGTCAGTTGCCGGACAAGGCGGTTGATTTGCTGGATACCGCTGCGGCCCGCGTGCGCATGAGTCTCGACACGGTGCCGGAACAAATTGTGTGCCTGAAAGCCCGGCTGACCGCGCTGGAACTGGAAGAGCAGGCGCTGCTGGAAGATATCGCCGCCGGGAGCAACCGTCATGGTGACCGACTGGGGAGCATTGAGCAGCAGCGGGCTGAACTGGAAGCGCGTATTGCTGAGCAGGAAGCGCGTTTCAGTACTGAAAAGGCGCTGGCCCAGCAGCTGATGGCCAGTCGCCAGGATATCAGCCAGCAGGCAGAAATCTCCAACCTGCAGCAGCAGCTGGAGAAGGCACAACAGGGCGACGTGCTGGTTCAGGTGGATGTGGACACCCGCACCGTCGCGAATGTGATTGCGGACTGGACCGGCGTGCCGCTCTCTGCCCTGATGAAAGATGAACAGACCGGACTGCTGAGCCTGGAAAATGAAATCGGCAAACGCGTGGTCGGCCAGGACGTGGCGCTTGAAGCCATCGCTCAGCGTCTGCGGGCCGCGAAGACCGGACTGACAGCAGAGAACGGCCCGCAGGGTGTGTTCCTGCTCGTCGGCCCGAGTGGCGTCGGCAAAACGGAAACCGCACTGGCGCTGGCCGATGTGCTGTACGGCGGTGAGAAGTCACTTATCACCATTAACCTCTCGGAATACCAGGAGCCGCACACGGTGTCCCAGCTAAAAGGCTCGCCGCCGGGTTATGTGGGTTACGGTCAGGGCGGTATTCTCACCGAAGCGGTACGTAAGCGCCCGTATAGCGTGGTGCTGCTCGATGAAGTGGAGAAAGCGCATCGCGACGTCATGAACCTGTTTTATCAGGTCTTCGACCGCGGCTTTATGCGCGACGGCGAAGGGCGCGAAATCGACTTTCGCAACACCGTTATCCTGATGACCTCAAACCTCGGCAGCGATCACCTGATGCAGTTGCTGGACGAACAGCCGGAGGGCACTGAAGGCGATCTGCAGGAACTGCTGCGCCCGATACTGCGCGACCACTTCCAGCCAGCCCTGCTGGCCCGCTTCCAGACCGTAATTTATCGCCCGCTGGCGGAAGCGGCGATGCGCACCATCGTGGAAATGAAGCTGTCACAGGTCAGCAAGCGCTTACATCGCCACTACGGTCTGACCACGCACATTGATGAGAGTCTCTATGACGCGCTGACCGCCGCCTGCCTGCTGCCGGATACGGGGGCGCGCAACGTCGACAGCCTGCTCAATCAGCAGATTCTGCCGGTACTGAGTCAGCAGTTGCTGACCCACATGGCGGCGAAGCAGAAGCCTCAGTCGCTATGCCTTAGCTGGAGTGAGGATGAGGGTATCGGGCTGGAGTTTGACCTTACACAAGGAGTGCACGCATGAGCAGTAATCCCCCGATAAGATTCAGCCACAACCATCACCAGTTATCGGTGAAGGGGTGTGAAGCAGAACTCGATGTACTGGCGTTTGAGGGCGATGAAGCCCTGAGTACGCCGTTCAGTTACCGTATTGAATTCACCAGCGCTGATCATGCCATCAGTAAAGAAATGATGCTGATGAAAGCGGCTTCCATGACGCTGCAGGCTCCGGTTGACCAGGGGTACGGCATCAAAATGCAGCAGGCCGTGCGAACCCTTCAGGGGGTGGTGACTGGCTTTGAACGTCTCAACACCTCAAAAGATGAAACCCATTATGCCCTGACGCTGCAGCCACGCCTGGCGCTGCTCGATCGTTCGCACCAGAACGCCATTTATCAGGACATGTCGGTCCCACAAATCGTGGAAAAAATTCTCCGCGAACGTCACAACTTGCGCGGTCAGGATTTTCTGTTCTCACTCTCAAAAGAGTACCCGCGTCGTGAGCAGGTGATGCAGTACGGCGAGGATGACCTGCACTTTATTACCCGTCTGTTGGGTGAGGTCGGTATCTGGTTCCGCTTTACCACTGATACGCGTCTGAACATCGATGTCGTGGAGTTTTACGACGGTCAGCAGGGGTATGAAAAAGGCCTGACCCTGCCATCGGTTCCGCCCTCAGGGCAGCATTCAGAAGGGGTGGACTCCGTCTGGGGCATGGAGAGCCATCATAACGTGGTGCAGAAGCAGGTCAGCACTCGTGATTACAACTACCGTCAGGCCACGGATGACATGAACACCCAGGTCGATGCGACCTGCGGGGATGCCACCACCTGTGGGGAGGCTTACCACTGGGGAGATAACTATCTGACGGCGGGAAATCCCCATGACCGCAATCCGTCCCCGGAGTCCGGAGCCTTTTTTGCCCGCATTCGTCATGAACGTTATCTGAATGGCCAGACGCAGACGCATGCCATCACCAGCTGCCCGACCCTCTCTCCGGGTCAGGTACTGAAAGTCACCGGCGGGTACGAAGTGGCAGATGTGTTTGCTCAGGGCGTGGTCATCACGGCGATGCACAGCCATGCACGCCGTGATGAAGACTTTGGCGTCAACTTCGACGGCATCCCGGACAGTACGGATTTTAGTTTCCGCCCTGAGCCTGGCTCACGTCCGGTGATGGCCGGTACACTGCCGGCACGTGTCACGAGCACCACCGGGAATGACACCTACGGCCACATTGATAAAGACGGCCGCTATCGCGTCAACATGCTGTTTGACCGTGATAGCTGGGAAACCGGGTTTGAGAGCCTGTGGGTGCGCCAGTCACGCCCGTATGCCGGTGACACCTACGGTCTGCACCTGCCACTGCTGGCAGGCACCGAAGTGGCGATTGGTTTTGAGGACGGTAATCCGGACAGACCGTACATATCGGGCGTGCTGCACGATTCAGCCCACGGTGACCATGTCACTATCCGAAACTACAAACGTAACGTTCTGCGCACCCCGGCGAACAACAAAATTCGCCTCGATGACAGCCGTAACCAGGAGCATATCAAGGTCTCCACCGAGTATGGCGGTAAGAGTCAGCTGAATCTCGGACATGTAGTGGATGCGGAGAAGCAGAAGCGCGGTGAGGGTTTTGAGCTCAGAACCGACAGCTGGGGAGCCATCCGGGCACAGAAAGGGCTGTTCATCAGCGCTGATGGGCAGACGAAAGCACAGGGTCAGGTGCTGGAGATGCAATCAGCGGTCAGTAATCTGGGTGATGCCCGGGAACAGATGACGTCCATCTCCGATGATGCGCAAAAGGCGACCGCGAACCCGGCCGATCTGACAGCGCAAATCAAACTACTGGAACAGCAACTGACAGACCTCAAAAAATCAGTGCTGCTGCTCAGCGCGCCAGATGGAATGGCACTGACCAGCGGACAACATCTTCAGGTATCTGCCGGGCAGAGCCTGATAGCTACGGCCGGTAAAAATGCCGACGTCAGCGTGGTGAAAAATCTGTTCATCGGGGTGGGTAATGCCCTGAGCGTGTTTGTTCGCAAGCTGGGGATCAGGCTCATCGCGAACCAGGGGCCAGTGAGGGTCCAGGCACAGAATGACCTGATGGAGCTCATCGCTCGTGGAGAAATCAGCGTCGTCAGTACCGAAAATAGTATCGAGATTATTGCCAAAAAGCAGGTCACGATCAACGGGGGGGGAAGCTATATCACCCTTGATGCCAATGGCATTGAATCTGCCACACAGGGGGAGTACCTGACTAAAGCCGGGCATTACGGGCGAAAAGAAAAGGCTAACAAGTCAGAAGACTTCCCCAATGTGGCTCCTGAAACCACAGAACCTTCCAGTAAATTCAGCTTTTCCTGACAAGGAGTCAGTTTATGATGATCAGTCCACCGCTTCTGAAAGCGAAAGATGCCCATGAAACTGATGCGGCCTGGATTGAAAGAGTCATGACCGTAGTTGACCGCCGTGGGTATCCGGTTAACGGTTATGGTTCGTGGCATGGCGGAATACATATACGTCAGACTGACGAAGGGAGACCTGCTGAGAGGGTGCGGGCGATAGCGGATGGTACTGTCGTTTCGCTCCGCAAAAGCTCAGACAAGCGCGATCAGGCACCCTTTAACATCAATGCCGATAAACCCAACACAAAGGCGAGTGATGATGGTTATGTGCTGATAAAGCATGAAACCGAGATCGGTAGCGGTGATGAAGCAAAAGTGGCTTTCTACTCTCTATACATGCACCTGAAGTCGCTGACTGAAACTGTTAAAGCCGGTGAGAAAGTTTACCGAAAGGATTCGTTAGGCCTTCCGGGCATGGTGGATGGCGTCAATGCTTTCCATTTCCAGATTTTCTGCGATGACGACAACATCAGCAAGCTGACGGGTAGGAAATCTGGAGAGCTGGATATTACGAAAAATGGCCGCACTGATGCGGTTTACGGTGATATTCACTTTTATCTGCCTCCACAGACAAAATTTTATGACAAGGCCCCAGCAGATAACAGCACGTCTATCACCGGACTTTCGGAACTCTATACCAGCAATGTGCCTCTGTATGCGAGCATGACTCTGGCCCAAGGCAACTGCACGATGGTAACGCGACAGAAAAATACGCAGGTTGACGGGAAATATGATTTGCTGGGCGAGCCACTTGTTAATGCTGATGGCAATGACTATGAATACAATCTCTATAAAACCGCGATGCGAAATTATAAGGAAAGCCCGAGTGCCGGGTTCGAATTACTTCGCTTTGGGCGGGTGATCAATACAGACCATGAAACACTGGTACCGGCAGATGCGCCATTATGGATGACGGTCAACTACCCAGGGGGAAAGGGGGTAGTCAATCTTGCCGATCCAGGTATTAAAAAGTTTAGTGACGCTGACTTTCCGCATTGGACAGGCTGGCAGTTGGTTGATGACGATAGTGATAGCGATAGCCAATGTAATTCAGCCATTATCAAGAAGCTGCAGGAACATGGTGAGTTCGATAACCAGTGCGGAAAGTTAATCTGTCATTTTCCGTTTGAATGGGAAAAAAGTACGATAGACACCCACTTCTCGTGGCTGAAAACGGGAAGTGAAGAGCATGATCCGATGACGAATGAAGATTACGAAAAATTTAAATCTCATGCGGAAGCGCTGTGCTTTGAATCAGCATTCAGTAGCGGAAGCCTTTGGCATTTCAATCCCACTAAACTTATAAATAATTTGAGAACGTGCGGCTGGCTTAGTCATGAAGAAATTTCCTCCATGATTCCAAGAAAATACTATGAAGGCTACCCCAGCAAACCAGTTAATGTGACTGTTCCATGGGCTACTTCGTTTGGTCGGTGGGAGAAATATGTGAAAGATTTTAACAATGTATGTAATAAGTACAATATAATTTCTCCTCTAAGGCGTTCTGCATTTTTAGGGCAGATCTATATTGAGACTGGAATGCTCAGGACAATGACTGAAGGCGGGAAAGGGCAGAAAAATAGCAAGGGAAACTTTGTATCCCCAGCGGCTGAGTATTACCAGCCATTTTATGGCAGAGGTTTCATGCAGCTAACCTGGCCGCAAAATTTCGATAGCTATAGAAAATTTAGAACGAAATTGAAGTTACCTGATGAAACGTCAGGGTATGTTTACGATGATACTCGAATAACAAATGTAAGTGAGCACTACTGGGCAGATCCAAGAAAGACAGTTGTAGATAAAAAGACCCATGAAAAACACACGGTTATTGATGATGAGCTATTAAAAAGATGGCATCCACGTTACGATCCTAAAATTGTTGCAGAAGATTCGTTTTGTGCAACTGATAGTGCTGGTTTTTATTGGGTCTCAAAACATCATAGTCACGAAATTAATATTAATCGAGTGCCGGATAGTGGAATTACGTCAGAATCAATTGGAAGATGCTCAGTTCTGGTTAATGGTGGCGGGTATGGGTATTTCGAAAGGCAAGCGTATACGCGATACATATTCTATTATTTAAATGATGTCGTTATCACAAACGCCAGGGAGGTAATTGAAGTTCAAAAAGGAAGGAGTTCGGTAAAAATCACCGTTGACTATACAAAACAATGTGAGTGAGGCATGACGTGATTATGAAAGATATATTTTTATTATTGGGTTTGGTTAGTTTTTTTAACTTTTATACTTCAGGTGTACATGCGAATGCCACGGATGTTTCAACAGCAGTAAAAAATTATACTTTTAAAGATGGTAAACCTTACGGCCTCTCTCAAGTCTACCAAATTAATGCCCCTGATGCAGGGTTTCAACCTTACTATGTTTTTTATAATTTAGGTGTTGGTAATGCATATCCATTTGTATTTAATCGTGAAGGTGTGCCAGGGAAAGATGAGCCTTATAGTCGATGCAATATAGTAATAAAAGTCAAAGATCAAAAGCTTATACCAGACAGGAGGTTTGAGTCAGGATATGCAGAAGATTCTGAGCCATGTCTCGGTATAGAGAAGTTGAGAGTTGTGCAAGGTAATAATGATATTAAATGGTATGTAACTTATGCTCTATATCAATCTGAAGGTTACGCACCAGAAAAAACAGAAGAGGTTTACTTTTATTCAGATGGTCGTTTTTGCTTCTCAAAAGAAATTAGCAAAAAACTAGCCGCGAAGAAAATTTCAATGATAGAGTTAAAGAATGTTAACTTAGGCAAGAAAGACTTCGAGGAATGCGCAAAGTAAAATTAAGAGAATTGACTCAAATATTCGCCTTGTTGTAATTCTGAGGAAAGGGTAAGGCATTATCATGAAATGTATTTTTTCTTTCTGTGCGTTTTTAAAAATGTTGCATTTAGTAATGGTATTTTAGATGTTAATAGTAAAAAAATTCTGCAAAGGTTTTGCTGAAAGATAATGACTTACTGGGAATATCAGCTTCAGAAGCAAGCAAGCAGCTTAATCTGGGAAGTATTGATGTGTCATCGGAAAAATCACATTACATTTAAAGATTATAATCGCGATGGCTATAAAGATTTCAGTATTTGGTATCTGGATAAGGGTATGGGAACTTATCAAATCTATAGGTTGTCTTATCTTTTCTCCTGCTAACAAAAAAATTACAGGAGATAAAGCCAATATGCGGCAATGACTTTGTTAACGTAACAACTGAAGGTCATTATCTGATTAACATGATTTATGACGATAACACTCAAAAGTCATGCTCTATTTGGTCGGGTTATCAATACGGAAAATGAAACGCTGGTTCCATCTGACGCACCATTATGGATGACAGTCAGATATCCAGGTGGAACAGGGGTGGTAAATCTTGCCGCTCCCGATATCAAAAAGTTTAGCGATGAAGATCTCCCCCACTGGACAGGATGGCTGCTGGTTGATGATGATAGTGACAGCGACAGCCAGTGTAATTCAGCCGCTATTAAGAAACTTCAGAAAGATGGTGAGTTCGATAACCAGTGCGGAAAGCTAATCTGTCATTTCCCGTTTGAATGGGAAAAAAGTACGATCGACACCCGCTTCTCCTGGCTGAAAACGGGAAGTGAAGAGCATGATCCGATGACGGAAGAAGATTATGCAAAATTCAAGGCTCATGCCGAAGCATTGTGTTTCGACATTGGGGAACTTAGCAGCGGAAGTTTGTGGCATTTTGAGCCAAAAGCAATAATTAACCATTTTAGAAATTGTGGGTGGTTAAGCTTCTCTGAAATGAAAAAAATAGTACCTGGCCATGCTCTACGCCAATCAGGCAGAAATCGGTTTGCCTGGTAAGCTATTAACACAAAATTAAGAATATCGGGCTCGATTTTGAGCAGCCAGATTTCAAATCTAAACTCCTCCATGAGTGTTTGATACATAAAAATAATGCCCTATGTGGTTCTGGTGTTAATTCTTCGGATAATAAAGGTGAAGATCTATCTAAAGAAACTTTGAAATTGCTTGAGAGCATTTCATTTGATGGTGACTAGCCTTAGTTAAAATTTGGAAATTTTAAAGCATGAGAGTGTGAATGTCGTATTCCCTGAAAGATCTTCCGAAATGTTATCCCCGGCAAGTTCCACCTAAAATATCCCGTTGGCTTGCCGTATTGGTTGCGATGCTGGTCATCAGCGTGATTCTTATGCGGATATTTGGACGATACATCGATAACAGTCACTTCTGGATGTTGACCATTGGCACACCATTAGTTGTGTGGATTATATGTTGCACTATTCGCATGTGGGCCTGGTCATTACAGGACAGTAAAGCAAATGGTTTTGACCGGCGTCGGGAACAATGGATCCTGAGTGAGACCCGCAGGGCTCGTCGTGCGCTTCAGGTGTTGAATACGACATTTATTACAGCCCATCAGGAAGACGAACAGCGTTCTGTCGCTGATGATATGCTCAATAATCACAGCATTATCATTTCGCAGTCGGACAGGAAAGGCGAAAAAGGCAGGAGGCTGAGCCGTATTACGGCAGAACCAGAAGATACGCCTGGATTGGTTATCTCACGTTTGTTCTCGGAGCTTATTGCCGATCTTCCCGTTCACCAGTTTCCTGAGAACGCTTCGCTTGTTGTCATCCTCGATGTCTCGTCATCGCTGCCACTCCCTGCTGTCAGAAATATCTGGCAGGAAGCCTGGCAGGAGAGTGGCGTAACCTGCGCGCTTGAGTACACAGACAGCAATGGGCCGGGGGTAGTCAACCACTGGCTGGATCACCGCATTAAAGATGATGCGATGTTATTGATTGTTGGTCTCCAGATTGATCCGGTTGTTTCAGACAACACAGCTGAAGCCGGTGTAGCACTCCTTCTTGGCAATCGCCTGACCCAGGAGGCACTCGAACCTCTCGCGTTGCTGCATCGGCCAGATGCTGCTCCTGCCGGTGAGCTGAGGGAGGGGATGAACATGGCCGCCTGGAACGTCCCGCTCAAAGAAAATATCGTGAAAAATTTATGGCTTGCCGGGCTGACAGGTGAGCAGCGTGCAGAAGTTATTGAGTGTCAGAATGCGCACCCTGCGCAGTCTGTAGAGGACGAAACTGTTATTTCGCTCGATACATCTATGGGACATGCCGGTGCCGCGGCCCCCTGGCTGGCTATCGCTGCCGCCACTGAAATCACCCGTCAAACGCAGTCACCACAGATGATTATCTGCGGTGATACCACAAAGAATGTGCTGTGGAGCACGCTCATTACCCCGATTGCTTCCCGACAGGAGATGGATCCGTGAAGCTACCTTTAGCACCGAAGACTACGGAAGGCCGCTATCTTGCTGTCGCATTGATTTTCTTTTTGCTGTTAGCCGTTATGACTTTCATGGTCTGGAAGTATCCGGATAGAGTCGGGATTCAGGACGATAGCCAGCATCAGATGTACTGGCTTATCGCTGGCGGATGTATTTCAGGCTGCGTCCTTATCGTATCCGTAGTGCTCCTGGCGGCGGTACGTACTGCCGGTAAGCAGGCGTTTGATATGCTTGTCGACAATACCGGGGGTGATGATGAGAAAAGGAAGCATGAAAAGGATAAAGCGCCTGTGCACCCTGCGGTGGCCATGTGTAACAGGATCCGGGGACATCTCCGTTCCCGTATAGGCCTTTACTGGCGTCGTAAAACCCGTCTGCTGTTAATCACTGGCGACGAGGCGGCAATCGAACAGCTGGTACCTGGTCTGCAGGAAAACCAGTGGCTTGAAGGTAACCATACCGTTCTGATTTATGGCGGCAGTCTGACTGCTGAGCCCGATAAGGAAAAATACGCTGCGCTGCGTAAACTGCGCCGCGGTCGTCCTCTGGACGGAATAATTCGCGTCGTACCGCAGTCGCTTAACCTCACTCCTCAGATTAGCGATAGCGATTTATACGGGCTGGAAAAAATCAGCGATCTGCTGCGTTATTCCGCACCGGTGTGGCTGTGGAAGCTGTGTGACAGCAAGTGGTCGCAGGGGGATCGTACTGAGCAGTCGGTAGGTGCGAGTTTTCCACTTCGTGCAAAAGCCGACGATATTACCCATCAGCTTGAATTGATGCTGCCTGCATTGCGAACGCAGGGCGTGAGCCAGGTTGCCGGGAACACCCGCCACGACTTCCTGCTGCGTCTGGGCCAGCATCTCAAAGAGGGCGGTATTGTCCACTGGACTCAACAGCTGGTGCCATGGCTGGCTGTCTCCCAGCAGAGTGTTCCGCTGCGTGGTCTGATGTTTAGCCTGCCGGAGAGGAAGCCCGTCAATATCGCAGAAGGAGAAACTGACGCAGAGATATTTACACTCAAATCGCAGCCCCATGTCCTGACTCTGCCAGCAACCTGGCAGGGTATCGTGGAGGATTGTGCCTGTGTACGTGGTCGCCGTGTCGGGAGGACATGGGAGCAGACACTTGCCTGGACACTGATGGCTATCATGGGCCTGTGGGGAGCAGGAATGCTGCTGTCGTTTGCAGTTAACCGCCTCCAGATCATCTCGGTTGCACAGCAGGCTCATGCTCTGGTAGAGCGTCCTTCCATATCAGATGACCAACTGACAGCCCTGCACACTCTTCGCAATGATGCAGGACGCCTGCAGCACCATATTGAAGACGGTGCGCCCTGGTATCAGCGCTTTGGTCTGGACCATAACCAGCAACTGCTCAACGCGATGCTGCCCTGGTACGGTGTGGCGAACAACCGCCTGATCCGCGACCCGGCAAATCAGGCACTGCAGAAAAAACTTACCGCGCTGGCAAACTCAGCCCCCAACAGTGACCAGCGAGTTCAGCTGGCGAAGCCGGGCTATGACCAGTTGAAAGCCTGGCTGATGATGGCCCGTCCGGATAAAGCTGACGGCACCTATTATGCGCAGATCATGAAAACCGTACAGCCGACAAATACAGGCATCTCAACCGCCCTGTGGCAAAGCCTGTCGCCGGATTTGTGGGCCTTCTATCTCACCAAACTGCCTGAACAACCAGAGTGGAAAATCACGCCTGATGCGTCGCTGGTGAATCAGAGCCGGCAGGTTCTGTTGCAGCAAATTGGACGTCGCAACGCCGAGAGTACCCTGTATGAAAACATGCTCACCTCCGTACGTCGTAACTTCGCGGATCTCTCTCTGGAAGAGATAACCAGCGGCACCGACGCGCGGCGGCTGTTCAGCACTGAGGACACGGTGCCAGGCATTTTTACCCGCCAGGCGTGGGAAGGCGGTATTCAGCAGGCAATTGAAAATGCCGCTCATTCACGCCGGGATGAAATCGACTGGGTACTGAGCGACAGCCGGAAAGCGGTCTCCGCGGAGTTGTCGCCGGAAGCACTTAAAGCACGTCTGATGCAACGTTATTTCACTGACTTTGCCGGTAGCTGGCTACGCTTTCTCAACAGTCTGCACTGGAACCAGGCAAATAACATTGCTGACGTCACCGATCAGTTGACGCTGATGAGCGATATCCGGCAGTCGCCTCTGATCGCCCTGATGAATACCCTTGCCTGGCAGGGCCAGACTGGCCAGCAAAGTGAAAGGCTCTCGGATTCCATCATTAAATCGGCTAAAGAGCTGGTGGGCGGAAAAGAGATACCCGTTATTGATCAGACTGCATCAGGGCCACAGGGGCCGCTGGATGAAACCTTTGGGCCGTTGCTTCAGCTTCTGGGTAAAAACAAAGGCGGCAGCGTCATGTCGGCGGACAACACCCTGAGCCTGCAAACGTATCTGACCCGCATCACACGCGTACGTCTGCGCCTGCAGCAGGTAGCCAGCGCTTCTGATCCGCAGGCGATGATGCAGACCCTGGCGCAGACCGTATTTCAGGGAAAAAGTGTGGATCTCACCGACACCCAGCAGTATGGCAGCCTGATTTCTGCAAGCCTTGGCGAAGAGTGGAGCGGTTTTGGTCATACGCTGTTTGTCCAGCCACTGACGCAGGCCTGGGAGACCGTACTTCAGCCCTCGGCAGCGAGCCTGAATGATAAATGGAGCCGTTCGGTGGTGGCGAACTGGCATACCGCCTTTGACGGACGCTTCCCGTTTGCTGCCAGTAAAAGCGATGCCTCTTTGCCGATGCTGGCGGAGTTTGTGCGCAAGGATAGCGGACGCATTGAACGCTTTCTGACTAACGAGCTCAGTGGCGTGCTGCATAAAGAGGGCAGCCAGTGGGTACCGGATAAGGTTAATAGCCAGGGATTGAGCTTTAACCCGGCCTTCCTGCGGGCCATCAACCAACTGAGTCAATTGTCAGACATTCTGTTCACCGATGGCAGTCAGGGCATCAGCTTTGAGTTGCAGGCGCGCCCTGTTCCACAGGTGGTGGAAACCCAGCTGACTATTGATGGCCAGCCGTTGCACTATTTCAACCAGATGGCCGACTGGCAGAGCTTCCGCTGGCCGGGTGACACCTACAAGCCGGGGACGATGCTGACCTGGACTTCGGTCAGCGCCGGTGCACGCCTGTTCGGGGATTACAGCGGAACCTGGGGCTTTATTCGCTGGCTGGATCAGGGCAAGCGTCAGCAGCTTGACCGTAGCCAGTGGATGATGAGTTTCGCGGCTCCGGATGGCCTGCTCCTGCAGTGGGTATTGCGCTCACAACTCGGAAAGGGTCCGCTGGCACTGCTTGATTTGCGCGGTTTCACACTGCCGGATCAGATATTCAATGTCGACAGTGAGGCAACCGCTCAGGCGCTGATGGGTTATGACGGAAACGATGACATGGATGGAGTCGATCAATGAGTACACTGCAACATCTTATTTCCGCCTGTCAGGCTGACGAGCTTCAGCTGCGACACCAGGCACAGGCAGGCATAGAAAACTGGCAGCCGTGGCTTGCTGCGATAAGCGGCACCTCACAGTCAGGAGAAGACCCTGGCTATGACGACGATTTTCAGCGTATCCGGGAGGAAGTTAATAAGCTTTCCGGCATTGATACCGGGCTGATTTGCACGCTTACCGAAAAACTGCTGACCAGCACAGCCAAAGATATCCGGATCGCCACTTACTACTGCTGGGCGCGTTTGCACCAGGACGGGGAAAACGGATTTGCCGAAGGGCTTGAACTGCTGGCGGGGTTGCTGCGGCGCTATGGAACGCAGCTTCACCCTCAGCGTGAGCGGAGCCGTAAACCCGCGCTGGAGTGGCTCGCAGGCTCCCGTGTTCTGGACAGCCTGTCACTCTGGCCGGAAGTGGTACGCGATGATGCCCTGCGCACGGCCGGTGCGCTACTGCTTATTCGCGACAGTCTGGAGTCAGAGCCGGAAGCGTCACGGCCAGAACTGAATGCCCTGTACAGTGCGCTGGAATCTCGCCTGATGAAGGCCGGAGGCGTGGATGCCGTGGTGCCGCAGAATGCCGGGAACAGGGCTCTGTCACAGACTGCTGCGCATATTACAGAGCCGGACGCACCGGTTCTGAGTCGCATCACCTCGGGTCAGGACTTACTGGCGCAGGCCCGTACACTGACCGGATATCTGCGTGAGCAACCCGATGGCTGGCTTGCCGCCCACCGGCTGATGAAAAGCCTGCGTCATGACACGCTGAGCGCCATTCCGGCCCCGGATGCCGAAGGAAAAACGCGTATCGAACCACCGCGCGCTGATCAGCGAGCCTTGCTTAAACGCCTTTACCTGCAACAGAGCTGGCTGGAGATACTGGAACAGGCAGACAACACTTTCTCGCGTGGTGCCAATCACCTCTGGCTGGATTTGCAGTGGTATATCCATCAGGCTCTGATGAAATCGGGGCAGGGCGTGCTTGCCGACATCATCGCTGCCGATCTGAAAGGGCTGCTGCGCCGCCTTACCGGTCTTGAAACCCTGGCCTTTAATGACGGTACGCCGTTTGCCGATGAGGTCACGCTGAGCTGGATAAATCAGAGCGTACTGGACGATATGTCCGGCTGGCGGGATGAGCCGGTCAGTGCCGTTGGTGAAACAGATCACGATATCCTGGCTCTTGAGCCGGAAGCGCTGGAGAAAGCGGATAGTGAGGGTCTGGATGACACATTACGCTGGTTGCAGACACGCCCGGCTAATGACTCTGTAAAAGATAAATGGCTGTTGCGCCTCTTGATGGCTCGTATAGCCGAGCAGAAGGGCAAAAATGAACTTGCGCTGCATTTACTGGGTGAGCTCGACAGTGCTGCACAGTCAATTACTCTCACGCAGTGGACACCGGCACTGCTGTTTGAAGTGAAATCCCGTCGCCTCAGACTGCTGCGCATGAAAGCCACACGCAGTGAAACCGATAAATTGCGAATGCAGCCAGAGATGGACCAGCTTCTGGCTGATCTGATCTCGCTCGATCCTGCCAGTAGTGCAGTGCTTTGCGGGTAACCAGGACAGAATTTAGCGAAAAGGAAAACGTATGGGAGCTGAGTGCTTTTATCTGGTGCAGGGAGATAAACAACATGCCGCGAAAGAATCACCACGGGCGCAGAAGATCGCACTCTGTTCGATAAACCGGTTGCCCGGGAGCAGGAGAGCGTCACCTGCGGTAAACATGCCGGGCTATATAAGATTGCTGGTAGCATCGACAACGATAAAACAGCGTGTAATTGCATTTGTTGGGGTGGGATTCTTTCTGACGCTTTCCGTCGGGGTTTCATACCTCGGTATTTTTGAGTTGCGAAAATACCTTTATTACCCCGATGTCGTTAATTTCCCTTTTTGAATAAATTTTGCTGACGCATTTTTCTCAGCGCTATTGGCGATGATTTTTCATTCTGTTTTATCGGGAAGAAAATAACTATTTCTTCAGGTAAAAAATTTCTGAAAACCATATTTATCATCTCAGGGTTAACTATCCTGGGGATGTTTATCTTTCAGGAAAACTCACAGCATCTTTAATGCATAAAGGTTACACAGAATGCCAGGGGGGGCCTTCGGATTGGATGCCTTGCATGGAAAAAATATGTCGCAGAACCGGCCCTTTGTATTCAGCATTGATGGTTCTCTTAACTCTATGATTACCCATACCAGACTCCCGGAGTCTGCTTCAGTGTTTAACACGCAGCAATTTATTAAGCAGAATAAATATGGATGAGTTAACCCTGCGTTATTATGACGCCGAAATGCGCTATCTGCTGGAAGCCGGTGAAGAGTTTGCCCATGCTCATCCCGAGCAGGCGGCAATGCTCAACCTCGATAAAGCGGGGGCGCGCGACCCGTACGTAGAGCGACTGTTCGAGGGCTTTGCCTTCCTGATGGGCCGGCTGCGTGAGAAGCTTGACGACGACCTGCCGGAACTGACCGAAGGGCTGGTCAGCCTGCTGTGGCCGCATTACCTGCGCACCATTCCGTCAATGTCGGTGGTGGAGTTCACACCTGACTGGTGTGAGATGAAAGAGCAGATGCGCATTGTCAAAGGCTTTGAGGTGAACTCACGGCCGATCGGTGAGAAGGGCACGCGTTGCCGGTACACTACCACCAAAGAGATTACCCTTCAGCCGTTGTCGCTGGAGCACGTCCACCTGTCGACTGACCCCGACGGACGTTCGGTCATCAGCCTGCGGTTTAACTGCAGCCACCTCGCCGACTGGAGCCGTGTCGATCTCAGCCACCTCCCGTTCTACTTTAACGCAGACGCACCGTTGGCCTGCGCCATGCACGAAGCTTTTACCATAAACACGGCGCGCCTCTGGCTGCGGATACCGGGTGACATGGACAGAAGACCGCTCGACGGGTATTTCACCGCGCTGGGATTTGGCGATCATGACGACCTGTGGCCGAAGGGAAGCAGCAGCTTTAGCGGCTATCAACTGCTGCTGGAGTACTTCACCTTCCGTGAGAAGTTCATGTTCACGGGCCTGCGTGGGCTGGAAACGGTTGCCTTTCCGGCGAAGCTTTCCTGGTTTGAAATCGATGTTGTGCTGGCGGAGCGCTGGGAGCATGACTTCAGCTTTACAGAAAAGCATCTGCGCCTGAACTGCGTGCCGGTGATTAACCTGTTCCCGCTGGAGTCCGATCCGCTGACACTCAACTCCCTGCAGACCGAATACATGCTGCGCCCGATGCGTGTGCAGGATGGTCATACCGAGATCTACACTGTCGATTCGGTGATGTCATCAAGCCAGCATACCTACGTGCCGTTCTCCAGCTTTCGCCACAAGGGTGGGATGATGCGCCATGAAGCCCCGGAATATTACTACCACACCCGCGTGCGCCGCGGTCCGTCCGGGCTTCATAACACCTGGCTCATCCTCGGCGGCGAAGCGTTTGATAACCATACGGTGCCGGAGGATGAAAGCCTGTCCCTGACGCTTACGGGCACCAACGGACAGCTACCTCGCCGTGCACTGCAGAGCACCGTGCTTGATACGGTGATGAAAACCACCTCAGCCAGCATCGCCGTGCGTAACCTGTGTGCACCGACACTGCCCTGTTACCCACCGGCGCAGGACCGTTTCCACTGGCGCGTGCTGAGTCATCTCGGCAGCGGATTCCTGTCGATGATGGACAATGCCGACGTGCTGCGTGGCACCCTGGCGCTGTACGAATGGACAGACAGCGAAATGAACCGCCGCCGCCTTGAAGCCATCCTCAGTGTCAGTCACTGTGAAACCGAGCGCTTTGAGCAGGGCTACCTGGTTCGCGGTGTGCAGATTGAGGTGACGCTGGACAGTCATGGTTTTGCAGGGCGTGGTGATATCTGCCTGTTCGGCGAGATGCTGAGCCGCTTCTTTGCACTCTACACCGATATCTACCTGTTTAACCGCCTGATCATCATTCTGCAACCGACCGGAGAGCGCCTGGAATGGGAAGAGAAGCACAATCGCCGCATTCCCGGCTAATACCACGGCTGGAAGCCGACCTTCATCGCATCAACTTTTATCGTTTATGCCAGCTGTTGGAGAAGCGTAATCCGGGCGGGCCACTGATCGGTTCGACCAGCCATCCTGCAGATGACCCGGTGCGGTTTGCGCCGCATCCGGGAATGGGTTTTCCGGCGAGCGAGCTGAAGGCTGTCGAATATGACGAGGATGATGACAGCAGGCCACCGCTCATCCGCACGACCTTTATGGGGATGTACGGCGTGGATTCGCCGCTACCGACAGCCTATCTTGACGACATTACCCAGCGCCGCGAAGGGCATGAGGCGCTACAAAGCTTTCTGGATATCTTTAGCCACCGCATCCTGACGCAGTTTTATCGCATCTGGCGTAAATACTCTTACCCGGCCACGTTTGAACCCGGCGGCACCGACAGCATTTCTCAGTCGTTGCTGGGTCTGGTTGGGCTGGGCATTCCGGGTACCGCAGAGCACATCGCTACTCCGGTATCGCGCTTTCTGTCGCTGCTGGGCGTACTCCAGCAGCCAGGCAAAACCCAGGAAGGGATGCAGGCGCTGGTGAGCCTCCTGGCACCTGACACGACGGTGCAGGTGAGCCCGTACTGCCTGCGGCCGGTGGAAGTCAGTCAGCCACTGGCCTTTTACGGTGATGACGATTTTCTTCTTGATGGCAACACGCCGCTGGGTGAAGAAGCTATGGATGCTAACAGTCAGTTGCTGATTGCCCTGTCCACCGATAACGAACAGGAATCACAGGGCTGGAAACCTGATGGTCTGCTGTATCAGGACTTTCTCGTGATGCTGCGTGTCTATCTGGGCTGGCGCTTTAAGGCAAGAATCACCCTGACCACCGCCACCCGTCTGCTGGCCGCGCCGCCGCTCGGCGAAGGCTCCTTCTGGCTGGGAATGAATGGCGTGCTGGGCGCGGAAGACGAAGATCTCCCGGACGATATCCCGCAGACTTTCACAACAGAATTAGGCCATTACACTGGCCTGAAGCCTGCGGCACCACAACAAGGAAACCAATGTGTTACATACCAATTTAACTAAAACGGTGCGCTGGTTGTTACCCCTGCTGACATTCAGTCTGGGGGGCTGTGGGGTAACTCAGGGCATCACTGATGGCACCAAATCGGCATTTAACGCCGTGTTCTTCAAAAAGATTAAAGTGCTACACCTGGATTTCACCGCGCGTGAGGCACTGAACACGGATTCCCGCGAGAGTAATTCCCTGTCTGAGCCGGTGGTGGTCCATATCTATCAACTGAAAGATCGCAAAACCTTCGACAAAACGGTCTACCAGCAAATTCTGAGGGATGGTGATCAGATCCTGAAAGCCGACCTGCTGGGGACCCGTGACGTGGTGATAAAACCTGGCGGGGATGTGAATCTGGATATGCCAATGGAGGAAGAGGCAAGGTATGTTGCGGTGGTCGGACTGTTTCGCCATCCGGATATGGTCAACAACACCTGGAAGCGGGTGATAGGGCGCGAAGACCTTGACCCGGACAAGCCGCGCATTCTGGAAGCCGGTAATAACCATCTTATACTGCAACCGCTCAGGGATGACTGATGTCTTTCGAACATAATGCCCCCTCGTTATATGAAATGCTCACCGGTCATTTTGCAGGAGGCTTAGCGCTTGGCACGGTCAGCGAAGAAAACCAGCTCATCCTCTCCGTCCTCGATAATATGCAGCGTATTCTCAACTGCCGAGCCGGCACGCTGGCGCATCTGCCGGACTATGGCCTGCCGGATATGACCCGGGTTCTCCAGGGTATGCCGGGAACGGCCCATGAATTAATGGGCACGCTGTCTGCCGTCCTGCTCAGATATGAACCGCGCCTGAAAAGTATCAATATCGTCCTGCTCGACCAGGCGATCCCTGGCGAATTGCGTTACGCCATTGATGCCGGGCTGAAAGGCATTGGCCTTGTCCGCTACGGCACGGAGTTTATGCCGGAGGGGCGCGTGATGCTGCGACACCTGAAGCAACAGCACTATCTCGATACGACAACCCGTCTGTAAGGCCAGATAACACCATGTCAGTTAAATCAGAGTTCCTCGAAAAACTGCAGGCCCGTAAGCCCACTCCTGTCTATTTCACCAGCAAGACTCAAACCGATATTACCGCGTTTCGTCTGCGTATGACCCAACTCCAGGAACAGATGGATGTATGGCTGACAGACACCGGGCTGAATGTGGAGACATTTTCGGCACAGGTCTCGGACCTGCTGGTGGAGGGCGGCACATTCGGAATAACCGGCATCGTTCTGCGTTACGACGACCAGACCCTCAGTTTTACGCCGCTCTTTCTCTACGGCCAGCATGTGACCGGGTGTGTGGAGGTGACTTTACATCGCGGAGGGAAGGGGAGTCTGCTGGGACGGTTGTTTATGCGCTCAGGCGTGTTAAACGACTGGACCTTTTCTCCGCCTGGCGCACGCCCTGGCACCGGGAAGCTGCTGGATGAAAGCTGCTTTTTCAACCTGATCATGGTGCTGCTGCCCTGACAGACAGAGTGTCTGGCGAAGCCGCCTGCAACTTCCTCTTCCCTCTTTCCAGACAGAACAATGGACAACCTGGTCATGCATGACATCTTCCCTCGTCAATTAAAAACCGGCGGTGACCCGCGCACGCTGCCGGATTACGCCGCCCTGCGTGATGAACTGAGTAAGCTCACGCATCCGGCACGTCCGGATGTGGACTGGCACCATGCCGAAAAATGCTGCCTTTCCCTGTTTGAGCTGAACGGCGTGGAGTTGCAGACGGCCGCCTGGTACACGCTGGCACGAACAGAGCTGGCAGGCGTGACCGGACTTAACGACGGTCTGACCCTACTGGCGGCGCTGATCAGCCATCACTGGGGAGCCCTGTGGCCGCAGCCCGTTCATGCCCGCCTGGCGATTCTCAGCACTCTGAGTCAGCGTCTGCAGCAACGGATGCGTGCTATCCCGCTCAGCTACAGCGACCTCTGTCAGGTATATCTGGCCGAACAGCAGCTTACCGCTCTGGGTGAGACGCTGCAGCGCCTCGAACTCAGGCATCTGAGCCAGCTTGATGCGCTGCGTGTCCTGATGCATAACAGCGCTGCCCGGCTGGAACAGAGTGAAGGCACCGCCGAATCCGATCCCCCCTGCCGGCAGAATATCGCAATACCCGCTACGCCAGTGCAGGATGCCGGAATAGCCGACAGGGCGCACTGCGGCATCCCGGTGACAGAACAGCACTGTCCCGCTGAAACCCAGAGGAGGACGCAGTTCTCACAGAGTAAAAAGCAGAATCTGGTTAATGCGAAGGCGACAGCGGTGTGCCCGAAAAAAGCGTGGAGACCCTTCGTCGCCGGGATGGGCACCATGCTGGTGACTGGCAGCCTAATCGTCGGGGGCGGATACTATGCTCAACGGACTGATCCTCTGCAGGCGCAGCTTGCAGCTTCGCTGGCACCGTTACCCGTCGCGCTCACGCCCGAACAGCTGGAGGTCTTACAGCATCGCAACGCGCGACTGCAGGATATGACCGTGCAGACTGCGGAGCAGCTTGACCGGCTGGAGCGGCTGCCGCCTGACTGGACGATGAGCTACAGCCGGCAACTGGCAGAACAGGCACAGAAACTCTGGCCGGAACAGGCAAAACCGCTGATGCAACAGTGGCAGCGGCAACGCAGCGCGGCTGCCCTGCCGACAGCGCAGCTCAACGGCTGGCATCAGGGGATGTCATCGTTACAGAAGCTCAGTGACAGACTTAACGGCCTCGACGAGCAGAAGGGAAAATATATGACGGTCAGCGAGCTGAAATCGGTGGTTTTTTCCACTGTGCAGGCATTCAATCAGTCGCTACCGGCCGAAGAGCAATTGCGGGTACTGTCGCAAACGCCAGCGGGGGAGCCTTTACCCGCAGCGGCCAGCGCCCGGCTGGAGATGCATCTGAAGCAACTGACCGCTCGCTACGCTGAAATTAAGCAGCGGGCAGCGAAATAGAGCGCGAGCGTTCGTCGCGGGCCGGTGAGCGCCGCCACCGCTCTGCATGAGCCAGGCCATGCTGCGTATCTGCAGAATAATCCGCACTGTTTTTCAGAAGCGCGCGGGCAAGTCCGGAGATCGTTTTCGCTATGCCGGTAAGCAGTTACCTGGGAAGTTGATGCTTTGCAGAGATATGAAAGAGAGAAGGGCGGTGAAGGTCCGATCAGGATGGTGTCCCCTGCAGGAATCGAACCTGCAACTAGCCCTTAGGAGGGGCTCGTTATATCCATTTAACTAAGAGGACCGCGGCGCGCAGTATAGCGCAAACAGGCCGGGAGATTCACTATATCGGTGTGCGTTTGCTCATTCCGCCAGCAATCGGGCCGTTAGCCTGAGCATGACAACGCACGTTGTGGCGGAAATCGTCCTGTTAAGATGACGGTGCGTCGTGGGTTGCGGAGGCGGCAACTCACGCCATAACGGCGTCAGGCTTTGCCGCGCCGTTAAATTCCCAGAGGCAGCCTGAACGATCTGGCTGGTGCATCATCGGAAAAGCAGACAGGCCCGCTAAAGTCGCCTGTCTGCCAGATGGTTACTCTGCGTTTTCCTGCTCTTCGCGCTGACGGCGCTTCTCCTGCTTACGCTTCTCCGCCTTCGCCTTCGCCACGGCAGCTTCACTCATATCATTGCGGATCTGCGCGTGACTGATCAGGGCAAAAATCAGCGTGCCGCCGGTGATGTTGCCGAGCAGGGTCGGCAGGGCAAACGGCCAGAGGAACTCATGCCAGCTGATGCTGCCACTGAACACCAGGTAGAGTACTTCCACCGATCCCACGACGATATGCGCCAGATCGCCCAGCGCAACCAGCCAGGTCATCATCACAATCACCAGCAGTTTGGCCCCGCCCGCAGACGGGAACATCCAGACCATGGTGGCGATAATCCAGCCGGAGATCACCGCATTGGCAAACATCTCGCCAGGCGTGTTCTCCATCACCTTCTTACTGATCTCCGTAAATGCCTGACGGGTCGCCTCGTCGAATATCGGCATTTCATTGAAGGCCAGCGCACCCAGCGCTGTGCCAATCAGGTTACCCAGCAGCACAATCCCCCACAAACGCAACAGCAGCCCGCCATTACCCCAGGTTGGCTTGTGCATCACCGGTAACACGGCGGTTACGGTATTTTCGGTAAAGAGCTGCTGGCGGGCCATGATGACGATGACAAAACCAAAGGTATAGCCGAGGTTCTCCAGCAGAAAGGCACCCGGAACGCCCTCGAGGTGCACCTGAAATATGCCTTTCGCCATTAACGACGCGCTCATCGAGAGGCCCGCCGCAATCGCGGACCAGAGCAGCGCCATGCCGTCGCGCTCCAGCTCTTTTTCCCCATCCTGGCGGATCTCTTCATGGATCGCTGCGGCTCGCGAGGGGAGCGCCTCCTCATCGACTTCGATGTCAGTGCCCTGTTCCTTCTCTTCACTGTCTACGTCGTTAGGACCCTGTTCATTACCTGATGAAGGCTTCATATTTTCTCCTGGTGATAGTGCTGTCGCGTTATAAGCGTAGCCCTTTTTTATTTGCCGATAAGGTTACGGCTGATGCGAATAAGCGTAACAACCTTTTTCGGAACTGCATTTTTATTCAGAGGCCCGACGATACCGCACGAATAAGCCGCTGAGAGCAAAACTGAGCGGTAGCTCACACTTCGGCCCACAGCAACATTGTGGTAATATCCCGGCCACTTTTTAGCTGGTGCGATTCCCCCCTCAATGTTGGAAATCATTACGCTCACTTGTGCTTACGACGAACGTTCGCTGTTCCGGCGGCTCTCATTCCGCGTCTCCGCAGGTGACATTGTGCAGATTGAAGGGCCTAACGGCGCGGGCAAGACGTCGCTGCTGCGCCTGCTGGCGGGCCTGAGCCGGCCTGAAGCGGGTGAAATACGCTGGCAGCAGCAGCCGATTCTGCGGCAGCGTGAAACCTGGCATCAGGCGATGATCTACCTGGGTCATCATCCGGGCATCAAAGGCGTGCTCACGCCGCTGGAAAATCTGCGCTTCTATCATCCCGACTGCAGTGACGCGCAGATCTTCGCGGCGCTGGAGGCGGTGGATCTCACGGGGGAGGAAGAGGTGCCGGTCAGCCGTTTATCGGCGGGGCAGCAGCGTCGCGTGGCGCTGGCGAGACTCTGGCTCAGCCGCGCGCGCATCTGGATCCTCGACGAGCCGCTCACCGCCATCGACAAGGCGGGTGTTGAGACATTAATAGCGCAATTTACCCGCCATGCCGATAACGGGGGCGCCGTGATCCTGACCACCCATCAGGATCTGCCCGCAATGGCGGCGCGGGTGCGCAAAATACGTCCTGGCGATGAGGAGGCTGACTGATGCTGTTTCGCCTGATCCAGCGTGAGCTGCGCATCGCCTTTCGCGGCGGAGCGGATGTGATAAATCCGCTCTGGTTTTTCCTGATTGTGATCACGCTGTTTCCGCTGGGCATTGGCCCCGATCCGCAGCAGCTGGCGCGCATCGCACCGGGCGTCGCCTGGGTGGCCGCCCTGCTGGCGTCGCTGCTGGCGCTGGAACGGCTGTTTCGTGACGACTTCAGCGACGGTTCGCTGGAGCAACTGGCGCTCCTGCCGACGCCGCTGCCGGTCATCGTCATCGGTAAGGTGGTGGCGCACTGGCTGGTGACCGGCGTACCGCTGATCGTCCTGTCGCCGCTGGCCGCGCTGCTGCTGTCGCTGGATATGAACGGCTGGTGGGCGATGGCATTAACGCTGCTGCTTGGTACACCGACGCTCAGTTTTCTCGGGGCGATTGGGGTAGGGCTGACCGTAGGCTTACGGCGCGGCGGCGTGCTGCTGAGCCTGCTGGTACTGCCGCTGGCGATTCCGGTTCTGATCTTCGCCAGCGCGGCGATGGAGGCGGCCAGTCAGGGATTGCCCCTCGGCGGTTATCTGGCGATTCTCGGCGCGATGCTGCTGGGCAGCGCCACACTCTCGCCGTTTGCCACGGCGGCGGCGTTACGCATTACTTTGCAATAACCGGTGTTGCGGTCACGCGCGGGAAAGACGCGGCAACCCCTTTTTTATCGTTAATGTGAGCACTTGATATGTGGAAAGCGTTACATCAGCTGGGCAGGCCCGAACGCCTCTATCAGTTGTCGGGGCGACTGGTGCCCTGGTTCGCCATTTCCGGGCTGGCGGCGTTGCTGCTGGGCTGGGTCTGGGGATTTGGATTTGCACCCGCTGACTATCAGCAGGGCGACAGTTTTCGCATTATGTACATTCATGTGCCCGCCGCGATGTGGTCGATGGGCATCTACGCTTCTATGGCCATCGCCGCTTTTATCGGGCTGGTGTGGCAGCTGAAAATGGCCGATCTGGTCTCTGCCGCGATGGCACCGGTGGGCGCGGTCTTTACCTTTATTGCGCTGGTCACCGGAGCCGCCTGGGGTAAGCCGATGTGGGGCACCTGGTGGATCTGGGATGCACGGCTGACTTCGGAGCTGGTGCTGCTGTTCCTCTATATGGGCGTGATTGCGCTCTATCACGCGTTTGACGATCGCCGCACCGCAGGCCGGGCCGCGGGCGTCCTGATTCTGGTTGGCGTGGTGAATCTGCCCATCATTCACTTCTCCGTGCAGTGGTGGAATACCCTGCACCAGGGGTCGTCGGGGATTCTCCAGCAGGCGATCGCGCCGGTGATGCGCACGCCGCTGCGCTGGGCCATCATCGGTTACCTGCTGCTGTTCGTGACGCTGACCCTGATGCGACTGCGTAACCTGATTCTGTTAACGGAACGCCATCGTCCCTGGGCGCTGACGGTGGCAAAACGGGGAGAGCAGAGATGACACCCGCCTTTTCCTCCTGGCACGCCTTCTTTGCGATGGGGGGCTACGCCTTCTACGTCTGGCTGGCGGTGGCCTTTACGCTGCTTCCGCTGATCGGTCTGACGCTGCACACGCTGCTGCTGCGCCGCCGCCTGCTGGCTGAGATTCGCCAGCGTGAGGCGCGTGAACGTCGTATCCGGGCAGCAAAATCTAAAAAAGCCGCGGCTGAAGCGGCAGGAGAGACATTGTGAATACCCGTCGACGCAACCGCCTCTATGCGGCGGTGGCGATTCTGCTCGGCCTCAGCCTGGCCACCGCGCTGGTGATGTATGCGCTGCGCTCTAATATCGATCTCTTTTATACGCCGGGTGAGATCCTCTATGGCAAAGGCGAGGCACACGAGAAGCCCGGGACGGGCCAGCGACTGCGCGTCGGTGGCATGGTGATGCCGGGCAGCGTCCGGCGCGATCCGAAAACGCTGGCCGTCTCTTTTAAACTCTACGACGCCCGCGGCGTGGTCAGCGTCAGTTTTGAGGGCATCCTGCCGGATCTGTTCCGGGAAGGGCAGGGCGTGGTGGCGCAGGGCGTTCTCACAGCGGGCAACCACATAGTCGCCAAAGAAGTGCTGGCGAAACATGATGAGAAATATACACCGCCGGAGATTGAAGACGCGATGAAGAGCAACCCGGCTGGTCAGCAGTCCTCTTATCAGGCAGGACGTAAATCATCATGATGCCAGAGATCGGAACCTTTCTGCTCTGCCTGGCGCTGGGCCTCGCCCTGCTGCTGAGCAGCTATCCACTGTGGGGCGCCCTACGCCAGGACGCCCGCCTGATGGCGATGGCGCGCCCGCTGGCCGGGGGCCTGTTTGTCTGCATCGCAGCGGCGTTTGCCTTGCTGGTCTGGGCCTTTATCTGCAACGATTTTACCGTTGCCTACGTCGTCACCAACTCTAACAGCCTGCTGCCGGTCTACTACCGTATCGCCGCCACCTGGGGCGCGCATGAGGGTTCGCTGCTGCTGTGGGTGCTGCTGCTCAGTACCTGGACACTGGCGGTGGCGCTCTTCAGTCGCGGGATGCCGCAGGATGCGCTGGCGCGGGTGCTGGCGGTGATGGGAATGATCAACCTCGGTTTCCTGCTGTTTATCCTGCTGACCTCCAATCCGTTTGCCCGTACGCTGCCGGACTTCCCGATCGACGGGCATGACCTGAACCCGATGCTGCAGGATATCGGCCTGATCTTCCATCCGCCGCTGCTCTACATGGGCTACGTCGGCTTTTCCGTGGCGTTTGCCTTTGCCATCGCCTCGCTGATGGCCGGACGGCTGGACACTGCCTGGGCGCGCTGGTCGCGTCCCTGGACCACGGCGGCCTGGGTCTTCCTGACCATCGGGATTGTGCTCGGGTCCGCGTGGGCCTATTACGAGCTGGGCTGGGGCGGCTGGTGGTTCTGGGACCCGGTAGAGAACGCCTCCTTTATGCCGTGGCTGGCGGGAACGGCCCTGATACATTCGCTGGCGGTTACCGAAAAGCGTGGCACCTTCAAGGCCTGGACCGTGCTGCTGGCCATCACCGCCTTTTCACTCAGCCTGCTGGGCACCTTCCTGGTGCGCTCCGGCGTGCTGGTGTCGGTACACTCTTTTGCCTCCGATCCGGCGCGCGGGATGTTTATCCTCGCGTTTCTGGTGATTGTGATCGGCAGTTCGCTGCTGCTCTACGCCATTAAAGGCGGTCAGGTGCGTGGCCGGGTGCAGAATGATACCTGGTCGCGCGAATCGTTCCTGCTGGGGAACAACGTGCTGCTGATTGCCGCCATGCTGGTGGTGCTGCTCGGCACGCTGCTGCCGCTGGTGCACAAACAGCTGGGCCTGGGCAGCATTTCGGTCGGCGAGCCGTTCTTTAACACCCTGTTCAGCTGGCTGATGGCGCCCTTTGCGCTACTGATGGGGATCGGCCCGCTGGTGCGCTGGCGGCGCGATGAGCCGCAGAAGCTGGCAAAGCGCCTGGCGCTGGCGCTGGTGGTGACCCTGGCCTGTTCCGTCATCATTCCGTGGTGGCTGCAGGATCGCATCGCGGCGATGAGCGTGGTGGGGCTGCTGATGTCCCTGTGGATTATCATCCTGACGCTGCTCGAACTGCATGAGCGCGCCACGCATCGCCATCGCTTCTTTACTGGTTTACGGCACCTGTCGCGCAGTCACTGGGGGATGGTGCTGGGGCATCTGGGCGTGGGCGTCACGGTCATCGGCATCGCGTTCAGCACCCAGTACAGCGTGGAGCGCGATGTGCGCATGAAGGCGGGCGACAGCATTGATATCCATCGTTATCACTTCGTCTTCCGCGGCGTGCAGAATCTGCAGGGCCCGAACTACAGCGGCGGCATGGGCATCATTGATGTTACCCGCGACGGCAAACCGGAAGCGACACTGCAGGCAGAAAAACGCTTTTACACCGCGGCCCGCACCATGATGACCGAAGCGGCAATTGATGGCGGCGTCAGCCGCGATCTCTATGCGGCGCTGGGTGAGGAGCTGGATGATGGCGGCTGGGCCGTGCGCATCTACTACAAACCCTTTGTGCGCTGGATCTGGGCCGGTGGCGTGCTGATGGCGCTGGGCGGCCTGTTCTGCCTGTTTGACCCCCGTTATCGTTCGCGCAAAAAAGCCGGACGTGAGGAGCGGACGTGAACAAAAAAATCCTGTTTATTCCCCTGATGCTGTTTCTGCTGCTGGCGGCGGCGCTGCTGTGGCAGCTGACACGCAACGCAGAGGGCGACGATCCGACCCGTCTCGAATCTGCCCTCATTGGCAAGCCGGTGCCGCTGTTCCGGCTGGAAGCGCTGGATCAGCCTGGCCAGACCTACGATCAGCGCGTGCTGACGGAGGGTAAACCGATCCTGCTGAACGTCTGGGCAACCTGGTGCCCGACCTGCCGCGCCGAACATCACTACCTGAACAGCCTGGCGGAGCAGGGGATTCGGGTGGTGGGACTGAATTACAAAGACGATCGTCAGAAAGCGGTGAACTGGCTGAACACGCTGGGGAATCCCTATGCGCTGAGTCTCTATGATGGCAACGGCATGCTGGGGCTGGATCTTGGCGTCTATGGTGCGCCGGAGACCTTCCTGATCGACGGCAAAGGCATTATCCGTTATCGCCACGCGGGCGATCTCAATCCGCGCGTCTGGGAGCAGGAAGTGAAACCGCTGTGGATGAAATACAGCGCGGAGGCGGGATCATGAGAGTGCTGATAGTGATCTGCGGCCTGCTGTTCAGCTTCTCACTCTGGGCCGCCATTGACACGTTGCAGTTTGACTCGGTCGCGCAGGAGGAGCAGTACCGCGATCTGACCGCCTCGCTGCGCTGCCCGAAGTGTCAGAACAACAGCATCGCCGATTCCAATGCGATGATTGCTGCCGATATGCGCCTGAAGGTCTATCAGCTGATGAAGCAGGGCCAGAGCCGCCAGCAGATCATCGACTATATGGTGGCGCGTTACGGCAATTTCGTCAGCTATTCGCCGCCGGTTACTCCCTCAACGCTGATTCTGTGGGTGGGACCTGCGCTGTTTGTACTGCTGGGCGGCGCGGTGATTATCCTGCGCAGCCGTCAGCGCAAAACCCGCAGTGAGCTGAGTGACGATGAACAACAGCGTCTTGATGCGCTACTGAAATCTGACAGGAAGCCGTCATGAGTGCATTCTGGATCACCCTTTTTCTGTTACTGCTGGCGGCCTGTACGCTGTTTCTGGCCGCAGGCTGGCGGCAGCGTCAGGCCAGCACGGGCGACCGCGACCGTCTTAACCAGCGTTTTTACCATCAGCGGGTCGAAGAGCTGGCGCAGGATGAAGCGCAGGGCGTTGTCGCTGAGCGACCGCTGATGGAGCGGGAGCTGCAGCAGACGCTGCTGGCCGATATTCCGCCAGCAGAAGCCCAGGCGTCACACCGCAGCAGCCGCTGGATTCTGCTGCCGGGCGTCATTGTGCTGGTTGTGGTCTCGCTGGGCACTTATCTGAAAACCGGCGGCCTGGCGCAATTCACCGGCTGGATGCAGGTCCGGCAGGCGTATCCTGAACTGCGCGCCCGGCTGATGGACCCCGGTGCGAAACCGCTGAGCATGGAGGAGCTGGCGCGTCTGCAGCTCGGATTGCGTACCGCACTGCAGCAGGAACCGGATAATCTGGCCGACTGGACGATGCTGGGACGGCTCGGCATGGTGCTCAACAATGCGGAGATCGCCAGCCAGGCATTTGAGCGCGCATTGCAGCTCGCTCCCAACGATCTGGCGCTGAAGCAGGATTATGCAGAGGTGCTGACGCGATCTTCCGATCCGCAGGATAACCGTCAGGCGACCCTGCTGCTGAAGTCGCTGCGCAAAGCGGATCCGCAGAACCTGCGCACCCTGAGCCTGCTGGCGTTTAACGCCTACGGGCAGCAGCAGTACGATCAGGCTATCGACGCCTGGCAGACGCTGCAGGGGCTGCTTCCGGCGGGCGATTCGCGCCATGCGATGATCGCCCGCAGTATCGAAAAGGCCCGGAGTGCTGCCGGACAGCAGGGGCGTCAGCTGGCGCTTAACGTGACGCTGGCGCCGCAGGCAGAAAAAATGTTACCGCAGGACGGAGTGTTGTATATTTCGGTTTCTGACGGGGTGTCACCGGTGCCGGTGGCGGTCAAACGCCTGCCGCTCAGTCACTTCCCGCTGGCGCTGACGCTGGATGACAGCAACGCCATGATGCCGGATCGTCTGCTTTCGGCGCAGCATCAGGTGGCGGTCCGGGTGCGGATCTCCCGCGACGGCAGCGCCACTCCTCAGCCGGGCGACTGGCAGGGCCAGAGCGCGGTAACGCCCTGGGACGGGCAGCAGCCGATAGCGGTAGAGATTAACCAGCAGACCCCCTGATGAGGCTCTGCGACAACATTAATAACCAGAGATGCCATTGCCTGCTGCCTCTGGCACAAAGTCAGCTATGCTCATCGGGTAAGCCGCTTCGATACCCGGCCGTAACCTGAACGATGGGTAGACCTTTTTCATCCGCACAGGGAGATTGGAATGAATTTTCGCCTGACCAGCCTGGCTGTTGCCAGCGTCCTTCTGGTGGGTTGTGCCAGTTCAAAGCCGGCGAATAGCGATCCTGCTGAACGCAGCGATCCGTTCGAGGGCTTTAACCGCACGATGTTTAACTTTAACTACAACGTGCTGGACCCCTATCTGCTGCGTCCGGTGGCGGTGGCCTGGCGTGATTATGTGCCGGTCCCGGCGCGTACCGGCCTGAGCAACTTCCTGGGCAACCTTGAGGAGCCAGCCAGCATGGTCAACGCCATTCTGGTGGGGGATGGACGCGATGCGGGCATTCACTTTACCCGTTTCTTCCTGAACAGCGTGCTGGGCCTGGGCGGTTTCATCGACGTTGCCGGTAAAGCGAACCCGGCGCTGGCGCGTGAAGAGCCGCACCGTTTCGGGACCACGCTCGGCCACTATGGCGTCGGCTATGGCCCCTACGTCGAACTGCCCGCGTACGGCAGCTTCACGGTCCGTCAGGATGGCGGCGACTACGTGGATACGCTCTATCCGATCCTTGGCTGGCTCACCTGGCCGATGTCGATCGGTAAGTGGACGCTTGAAGGGATTGAGTCCCGTGCGCAGCTGCTGGATTCCGATGGCATCCTGAAACAGCAGCGCGACCCTTATGCCTTTATCCGCAACGCCTACTTCCAGCGTCACGACTTTTTGGCGCGCGGCGGTAAGCTGAAGCCGGAAGATAATCCTAACGCGGCGGCGATTCAGGATGACCTGAAGGATATCGACGCGCCGTAGTGGCAGGCGAGCAGGCTGCGGATCCGGTATGCGATCCGCAGCCATAAAAAAAAGGGCGACTCATCCGGGTCGCCCTTTTTTTCATGCCGTCTGTCAGAACTTATAGTTAAAGTTCGCGCCGTAGAGCCACGCCTTACCTTCAGAGGTAAAGGTATACGGGCCTTCTTTCACCGTCACTTTCTGTCCATGCATATAAGAGATGCCTACATCCACCGAGGCATCATCGTTAAAGGCATAGGAGGTCCCGGCGCTCAGCCACAGACGATCCTGGTCCGGAATGGAGATGGAACGCTTGTCGGCGGGCACCGGACTGTCGTCAAACGCGATACCGGTGCGGAAAGTCCAGTTTTTGTCGTAGGAGTAGGTGGTGCCCAGCGCGATGCGGTAGGCATCGTGGAAGCTCTCATCTTTATAGAACAGCGTCTGGCCATTCGATCCGGTCGCTTTCAGCTCCTGGAACTGACTCCAGCTGGTGTAGGCCATGCTGTAGTGCACTGCCCACTGCGGTGCCACTTTATGCCAGCCCGACACTTCCCACATCTCCGGCAGATTCAGGGTCAACGCACCCGGAACAGTGGTGCCGCTGGTGCCATAAGGGATGCCGGTCACGGTCGGATTGTTCACCGCATTCAGGCGCGATGAGAGGCTGCTCTTATAATCGCCATCGAAATCGACTTTGACTTCTGAACGGTAGGTAAAGCCGAAGCGGTTATTCTCATCCACTTCATACAGGACACCGGCGTTCCAGCCGTAGCCCCACTCGTCGCCTTTCAGATGGGCCACCTGCGTGTCTGCCGGTACGCCCAGTCTCGCGCCGGATTCACCCGCATAACGTTCAATTTTAGCTTTCGCATAGACCGCATCAAAACCGACGCCCACGCTGAAATGTTCATTTAACCGGTAGGCGGTGCTCAGATTGAAGTTGCCGGTGACCAGGTCGGTCTTACCGCCATAGCCGCCTGCGGTATACCCATTATTAAACTCTGTTGCTAAGCCGTAGTTAGAGGTGGCTGACGCCCCGATCCACCACTGATCGTTAATAGGCTGAACGTAATGAATATTCGGCACCCACTGATTCGGGGCAATATTATTCGCATCCAGGCTGCGTCCGCTGGGACTGCGACCACTGATGTTGACGTCCGGCGCAATATACACCGCACCGATAGAAAACTCGGGGCGATCCATTAACGCCATGGTTGCCGGGTTACGGCTGGCGGAGGCTGCCGTATCACCCATTGCCCCTTCGCCTGAATATGCGCGACCTAAACCAATCGAAGAGAACTCATTTAACTGAAACCCAGCTGCGTAAACGTGTGAAGAGACAAGCGCCACTGCAGCCGCCACGGCTGACTTTGCAAACAGGTTTTTATGGTTCATGACCACAACCTCATGTGAATTATTATTTAACGCTATAACGTCGCGTAACAAAGGACGGCGGATTGTAGGGACTGACGTAAAGCGCACATATCAGACCAGTGCGGAGAGTATAGGTCCGACCTGTGTGCAAGTTGCAATATTGTTTTTAAAATATTTCAGGTTTGATCGTTTAAAATTCGATCTGCATAACAAAACTGACCTGATTCTGCACAGCATACCGATTCCAGTTTGTTCTGGATCAATTTTTATTGTGATATTCGTCACTTAGCGCCAGGCGCGTGGCACATCCTCAGGCAAGCGGGTAAAATTTCGGCCATAAAATCGCTCAACCACCCGATTGCGGGTCAGGAGAATGAAATGACTGATGCCATTAAAAAATGCAGTGCGAATGAAACCGCCGCCTGCTGTTGTGTCGATGTGGGTACGGTGATGGATAACACCGATTGCACCGCCAGCTGGTCGGAGTGGTTTGCCAGCCGCGCGGAAGCGGACGCGAAGTTAGCGCAGCTCACCCGGCGTGCCCGCGAGGTGGAATCGGAACCCTGCGTGATTGAAGCCCGCTTCAGCGACATAAATCAGGGCGTGCAGCTCGACATCGACTTCACTTTCAGCTGCCAGGCGGAAACCCTGATTTTCCAGCTCGGTTTGCGCTGACTCCCCCGACGCCGCGTCAGTGCGGCGTTTTTCATTTTCGTGTTTCTCTTCGCACTTTTTCCTTTCCGGTATTGGCGGCTCACCCGCTTGTGGTTAACACTGATCAGGTCAGACCTCTTCAGGCAATGATGCCACAGCCCCAGTCACAGGTGAGAACAATGAGCAAAGCGCAGCCGCTGCTGACGCGCGATGGTGAACGCATCGCAATAACCCACGGGTTACGCACCCCTTTCCTGCGCCAGGCGACCGGCTTTCATGGCATCCCCGCCATTGAACTGGGACGAATGGTGGTCAGCGAATTACTGGCGCGCAGTGAGCTGCCGCCGGAGGTTATCGAACAGCTGGTCTTTGGTCAGGTGGTTCAGATGCCGGAAGCGCCAAACATTGCGCGCGAGATTGTCCTGAGCAGCGGGCTTGGCGTGCAGACCGATGCTTACAGTGTCAGCCGCGCCTGCGCCACCAGTTTTCAGGCGGTCGCCAACGTGGCGGAGAGCCTGATGGCGGGCACCATCTCGGCGGGTATCGCCGGTGGCGCGGACTCCTCGTCGGTGCTGCCGATCGGCGTTACCAAAACCCTGGCGCGTGCGCTGGTGGATCTCAATAAAGCCCGCAGCGTCGGACAAAAACTGCAGATCCTGCGCCGTCTGCGCCCGCGCGATCTGCTGCCGGTGCCGCCCGCCGTGGCGGAGTATTCCACCGGGCTGCGGATGGGTGACACGGCCGAGCAGATGGCGAAGAGTCACGGCATCACGCGTGAAGCGCAGGATGCGCTGGCGCTGCGGTCTCATCAGCGAGCCGCCAGAGCCTGGCAGTCCGGCGTTCTGCAGCAGGAAGTGATGGCAGCCTTTGTGCCGCCGTGGAAAAGCGCCATCGATCAGGACAACAATGTGCGCATGAACGCGAAGGCGGAAGATTACGCCCGGCTGCGTCCGGCGTTTGACCGTCAGCACGGCAGCGTCACCGCCGCCAACAGCACGCCGCTGACCGATGGCGCGGCGGCGGTGATTCTGATGCGCGAAGGCCGCGCCCGCGAACTGGGTATCAGCCCGCTGGGCTATCTGCGCAGCTACGCCTTTACGGCAATCGATGTGCAGCAGGATATGCTGCTGGGCCCCGCGTATGCCTCGCCGCTGGCGCTGGATCGGGCCGGGGTCACGCTGGACGAACTTACGCTTATTGATATGCACGAAGCCTTTGCGGCCCAGACGCTGAGTAACCTGCAGCTGTTCCGCGACGAGCGGTTTGCCCGCGATGTCCTGAATCGTCCGCATGCGCTGGGCGAAGTGAATGAAGAGCGCTTCAACGTGCTGGGCGGATCGATCGCCTATGGTCATCCCTTTGCCGCCACGGGCGCACGTATGATCACGCAGACACTGAATGAACTCCGGCGACGCGGTGGCGGGCTGGGGCTGGTTACGGCCTGCGCAGCGGGCGGTCTGGGTGCGGCAATGGTTCTGGAGGCCGAATAATGGAGCAGAAAGCGTTTCATCTGACGATGCGCGGAGATCACGTCGGCATCATCACTATTGATGTTCCCGGCGAGAAGATGAACACCCTGAAAGCGGAATTTGCCGGAGAGATAACGGCCATTATCGCAGAGGCGCGGCGCGATCCGCAGCTGGCGGGTCTGGTGCTGATCTCCGGTAAAACGGACAATTTTATCGCTGGCGCAGACATCAGCATGATTGACCGCTGCCAGAGTGCGCAGGAAGCCGAAGCGCTGGCAAAGCAGGGCCAGGAGGTGATGGCCGCGCTGGATGCGCTGCCGTTTCCGGTGGTCGCGGCGATTCACGGTGCCTGTCTCGGAGGCGGTCTGGAGCTGGCGCTGGCGTGCGATGCGCGCATCTGCTCGCTGGATGACAAAACCCGGCTCGGGCTGCCGGAAGTACAGCTCGGCCTGCTGCCGGGGTCGGGCGGTACGCAGCGATTGCCGCGATTGATCGGCGTCCGGCAGGCGCTGCCGCTGATCCTGACCGGCAAAAGCGTGCGGGCGAAACAGGCGCGCAAGCTGGGGATCGTTGACGACGCCGTGCCGCGGTCGATTCTGCTGGAAACCGCCATCGCCAGGGTAAAGAAAGGCAAGGTCAGCGGACGCACACTGCCGCTGCGCGATCGACTGCTGCAGGGGCCAGGCGGTCGCCAGGCCCTGTTTACGCTGGCAGCCCGTCAGACGGCCGCGAAAACCCAGGGTAACTATCCGGCGGCGCAACGCATCATCGACGTGGTGCGCACCGGGCTGGCGCAGGGCAGCCGGGCCGGTCACGACGCGGAAGCGCGTGCCTTCGGTGAACTGGCGATGACGCTCGAATCGGTCGCGCTGCGCGGCATCTTCTTCGCCACGACCGCCATGAAAAAGGAGCGGGGCGGAGACGCCGAACCCGCCAGCATCAGGCGCGTCGCGGTTCTTGGTGGCGGTCTGATGGGCGGCGGTATCGCCAGCGTCACCGCTATCCATGCCGGCTTGCCGGTGCGCATCAAAGATATCAGCCTGGAAGGGGTTAACCACGCGCTGAAAAGCAGCTGGGAACTGCTGAGCAAAAAGGTCAGGCGACGTCAGATCACCCCGGCACAGCGGCAGCAGCAGATGGCCCGTATTACCGGCGGCATCGATTACCAGGGCTTTGCCCGGCGCGATGTGGTAATTGAAGCCGTCTTTGAGGATCTGGCGCTGAAGCAGCAGATGGTCCGCGACGTGGAGGCGCACTGTCAGCCCCATACGCTGTTCGCCTCCAACACCTCCTCGCTGCCGATTGCGGAGATCGCCGCGGGCGCGCAGCGTCCGGAAAATGTCATCGGGCTGCACTACTTCAGTCCGGTCGGGAAGATGCCGCTGGTGGAGGTGATCCCCCATCTGAATACGTCCACCGCGACGCTGGTGACCACGGTAGCGCTGGCGCGCAGCCAGGGCAAAACCCCGATTGTGGTGGCGGACAAACCCGGCTTTTATGTTAACCGCATCCTGACGCCCTACATCAATGAGGCGATGCGTTGTCTGCTGGAAGGGGAGCCGATCGACCATATCGATCGCGCACTGGTGAAGGCCGGTTTCCCGGTGGGGCCGCTGCAGTTGCTGGATGAGGTCGGTATCGACGTCGGCAGCAAAATCAGCCCGATTCTGGAGCAGGCTTATGGCGAACGCTTTGCCGCGCCTGCCGCGTTTGACGCGGTGCTGAAAGCGGGGCGCAAAGGCCGTAAAAACCGGAAAGGCTTCTATCGCTACGACCAGCCTCGCTGGCAGCGTAAAAAACCCGACGCCTCGCTCTATGCACTGCTGAAGGTGACGCCGCAGGTCCGGCAGAGCGACGCGGAGATAGCGGAACGCTGCATGATGATGATGCTCAACGAGGCGGCCCGCTGTCTCGATGAACAGGTGATTCGCTGCGCCCGCGACGGGGATATTGGCGCGGTGTTTGGCATCGGTTTTCCGCCTTTCCTGGGCGGCCCGTTCCACTACATGGCGCGACTGGGGGCGGCGGACGTCGTCAACAGATTAACCCGGCTTGCGCAGCGTTATGGCGATCGGTTTACCCCCTGTGACGCGCTGATTCAGGCGGCCAGAAAATAGACGAAATTTTACATTTCTGCTGAAAGTGGAATAACCAACCCAATTCAGCGGGTTAGAAATGCGCCGCCAGAGTGTGCGGCGCAGCATGATTCTGAGAAGTGCTTATTTAATAAACAACCGGTTGACTATACTGAAGTCATTAGGGTAAAACACAGCGTTCATTCGCAGAGTGAAGAGTCAGGCGCGTCGCGCCGGGCGATATCGACAAACAACAGCGGTGCTTTATGCAAGTTTTTATCATGCGTCACGGCGATGCGGCTCTGGAAGCAGCCAGTGATTCAGTCAGGCCTTTAACCTTATGTGGCTGCGACGAATCCCGCCAGATGGCTCACTGGCTGAACAGCCAGACGCCGGAAATTGAGCGTGTCCTGGTGAGTCCCTATTTACGCGCGCAGCAAACGCTCGCTACCGTGCGTGAAGCCTTTTCCCTGCCTGAAAATCAGGATGTGCTGCCGGAGTTAACGCCGGGTGGCGATCCAGAGAGCGTCGGCTGCTATCTGCAGATGCTGGCGAACGAAGGGGTGAAATCGGCTCTGGTGATCTCGCACCTGCCGCTGGTAGGGTATTTAGTCTCTGAGCTCTGCCCGCAGGAGGCGCCGCCGATGTTTGCCACATCCGCCATCGCCTGCGTTGAGTTCGACCCTGCTGAACATGCCGGCAAACTGCTCTGGCAGGTCAGCCCGAAAAAGCTGGCGAAAGCCATCTGACTCCTGGCGGGCCGATTACACCGGCCCCGTCCTCACGGCAACTCGGGCGGTTGCCACTCCTCAATTTCAATCAGCACCAGAAGCGCGGCGTCGCCGCCGAACAGTTTCGGTGCCTGATGAAAGGCCATCACCCACGGATGCTGGGCCAGCCACAGCGGCGTCTGCTGCTTCAGAATATGTTTTCCATGACCGGTCATGACGCTGGCGCAGAACAGATGTTCACGGCGGCAGGCGGCGATCAGTGCGCCCAGCTCCTGCTTGGCCTGCTGCTGGGTCAGGCCGTGCAGGTCGAGGAAAATCTCCGGCATATAGTCGCCGCGACGCAGTTTTTTCAGCTCAAAGTGGCTGACGTCGGCGCGCACGTAGCGGGTTGCGCCTTCGGTAGAGAGCAGCGGCTGAAACTCATCCGAAAAGTAGTGGCTGTTGTCCGCCTGCTCTGAAAGCAGACGTTTTATCGGCACCTGGCGCGTTTTTACCGGCGCTTTGTGGACAAATGTGTCCTGTTTTAACTGACGCGTGCCAGTCATTAACTGGCGAAACAGCGCCTGATCATCCGGGCTTAAGGGCGTTTTTTTACTCATGGCAGGTCAGTCATATCAGAAAAGGCTGTCACACAGCAGAGCCGATACCTTACCGTTAAGTACGAATAATTGTCAGCTTTTTCACCTCGCTGCGCTGAATTCTCTCCGGCTTCATGGCACACTACTGGCCGATTTAGCAAAAGGCCTGCGGAGGGCTACGTGGACAAAATTTTCGTCGATGAGGCAGTGAACGAACTGCACACTATTCAGGACATGCTGCGCTGGGCGGTGAGCCGCTTTTCCGCTGCCGGAATCTGGTACGGGCATGGCACAGATAATCCCTGGGACGAAGCCGTTCAACTGGTCCTGCCGTCACTCTGGCTGCCGCTGGATATTCCGGAAGATATGCGCAATGCGCGTCTGACCGCCAGCGAGCGTCTCTTAATCGTCGAGCGCGTGATCCGTCGCGTCAACGAGCGTATTCCGGTCGCCTATCTGACCAACAAAGCCTGGTTCTGCGGCCACGAATTCTTTGTGGATGAGCGCGTGCTGGTGCCGCGTTCACCGATCGGCGAACTGATCGAGAACCGCTTTGCCGGTCTGGTCAGCGCACCGCCGCGTCATATTCTCGATATGTGCACCGGCAGCGGCTGTATCGCGATTGCCTGCGCCTACGCCTTCCCGGAAGCAGAAGTCGATGCGGTCGATATTTCGACCGGTGCGCTGGCGGTGGCCGAGCAGAACATCGAAGAGCATGGCCTGATCCATCAGGTTACGCCGATCCGTGCCGACCTGTTCCGCGAACTGCCGCCGCTGAAATACGATCTGATCGTCACCAATCCGCCTTATGTGGATGCGGAAGATATGGACGACCTGCCGAATGAATATCGCCATGAGCCGGAGCTTGGCCTGGCAGCCGGCAGCGACGGCCTCAAGCTGGTGCGCCGCATTCTGGCCTGCGCGCCTGACTATCTCAGCGAGCAGGGCGTTCTGGTCTGCGAAGTAGGCAACAGCATGGTGCACATGATCGAGCAGTATCCTGATGTGCCGTTCACCTGGCTGGAATTCGACAACGGCGGGGACGGTGTCTTTACCCTGACGCGCCAGCAGATCGTCGACGCACAACACCATTTCTCTTTTTACAAAGACTAAAAGTGGGGCGAAGCCTCGCCCGCCGAACTCTGACAAGGAAACAGCATGGCCGGAAACAGCATCGGGCAATTTTTTCGAGTAACCACCTTTGGCGAATCCCACGGTCTGGCGCTGGGCTGTATCGTTGATGGCGTGCCGCCGGGCATTCCGCTGACGGAGGCCGACATTCAGCACGATCTCGATCGCCGTCGTCCCGGCACCTCGCGCTACACCACACAGCGTCGCGAGCCGGATCAGGTGAAAATTTTGTCGGGTGTTTTTGAAGGGGTCACCACCGGCACCTCTATCGGTCTGCTGATTGAGAATACCGATCAGCGCTCCCAGGATTATGGCGCCATCAAGGATCTCTTCCGTCCCGGCCATGCTGATTACACCTACGAGCAGAAATATGGTCAGCGCGACTATCGCGGCGGCGGCCGCTCGTCGGCGCGCGAAACCGCGATGCGCGTCGCGGCGGGTGCGATTGCCAAAAAGTATCTGCAGATGAAGCATGGCGTGGTGGTGCGCGGTTATCTGGCGCAGATCGGTGACGTCGCCTGTGAGCTGAAAGACTGGAGCATCGTTGAACAGAACCCGTTCTTCTGCCCGGATGCCGACAAGCTGGAAGCGCTGGATGAACTGATGCGTGGCCTGAAAAAAGAGGGCGACTCCATTGGCGCGAAAGTGACGGTCATGGCGGATAACGTGCCGCCAGGCCTGGGCGAGCCGGTCTTTGACCGTCTGGATGCCGATCTGGCGCATGCGCTGATGAGCATCAACGCGGTAAAAGGCGTCGAAATCGGTGACGGTTTTGCCGTGGTGAACCAGCGCGGCAGCCAGCATCGCGACGAAATCCGTCACGACGGTTTCCAGAGCAACCACGCGGGCGGCATTCTGGGCGGCATCAGCAGCGGCCAGACCATCAGCGCCAACCTGGCGATGAAACCGACCTCCAGCATCACCGTCCCGGGCAAAACCATTACCCGCGACGGCGAAGAGGTGGAGATGATCACTAAAGGCCGCCACGATCCCTGCGTCGGGATCCGCGCCGTGCCGATCGCCGAGGCGATGATGGCGATCGTCCTGATGGATCATCTGCTGCGCCAGCGTGCGCAGAACGGTGACGTTAACAGCTCCGTGCCACGCTGGTGACAGGATGAAGAGACTCCTGCTTATCCTCAGCGCGCTGCTGGTCAGCGCATCCAGCCTGGCGGCGACGCCGTGGCAGCGTATTCAGCAGCCCATCAGCGGTGCGCCGCAATCCATCGGAGGGTTCGCCAACGGCTGTATCGTTGGTGCTGAGGCGCTGCCGCTGAATTCACCTCACTATCAGGTGATGCGTCAGGATCAGCGTCGCTATTTCGGTCATCCCGATCTGATTCAGTTTATTCAGCGACTCAGTAACCAGGTGCACAACCTGCAGCTGGGCAATGTGCTGATCGGCGATATGGGCATGGCAGCAGGCGGCCGCTTCAGCAGCGGTCACGCCAGTCACCAGACCGGACTCGACGTTGATATCTGGCTGCAGCTGCCCAAAACCCGCTGGAGCGCGCAGCAGCTGCTGAAGCCGCAACCGCTGGATCTGGTGGGGCCGGGCGATCGCAATGTGATTGCCCGTCACTGGCAACCCGAAATTGACAGCCTGATTAAACTGGCGGCGAAAGATGATGAAGTTACGCGTATCTTCGTCAATCCGGCGATTAAAAAGCAGCTATGTGCTGATGCGGGAAGCGACCGGGCGTGGCTGCGCAAAGTGCGTCCGTGGTTCGCTCATCGCGCTCATATGCATGTGCGGCTGCGCTGCCCGGCGGGCAGTCCCGGGTGCGAAGAGCAGCCTGAACCGCCTGCGGGTGACGGCTGTGGCGCCGAGCTGCAGAGCTGGTTCCTGCCGAAGCAGCCGGGTTCAGGCGCGCCGGTGAAACGCGAGCCGCCACCGCTTCCGCCTGCCTGTCAGGCCCTGCTGGATAAACATCTACTGTAAGGGATTCCATGGATTGGTTTGTGGTCAGCCCGCTGCTGGTCGGGCTGCTGTTCTTAATCGCCATGCTCGCCGGTTTTATCGATTCCATCGCGGGCGGCGGCGGGTTACTGACCGTGCCTTCGCTGCTGGCTGCGGGCCTCTCTCCGGCCCAGGCGCTGGCGACCAATAAACTGCAGTCGGTCGGCGGATCGTTTTCCGCCAGCCTCTATTTTGTCCGGCGCGGCGCGGTCAGTCTGAAAGAGCAGAGGCTGAACATCGCCATGACGCTGCTCGGTTCGGTACTGGGCGCCATCCTGATCCAGCGCCTGCAGGCGGATTTTCTGCGTCAGATGCTGCCGCTGTTCCTGATCGCTATCGGCCTGTGGTTCCTGCTGATGCCGCGTCTGGGGGAAGTGGACCAGACGCGCCGCCTGCACGGCCTCGCCTACGCGCTGGTCGGCGGCGGAGCGATAGGATTCTACGACGGATTCTTCGGCCCCGGCGCTGGCTCTTTCTATGCGCTGGCGTTTGTCACGCTCTGCGGCTACAACCTCGCCAAAGCGACCGCCCATGCCAAGGTACTGAACTTCACCTCGAACGTGGGCAGCCTGCTGTTCTTTATGTTTGGCGGTAAAGTCGTCTGGGGAACCGGTCTGATCATGATGCTCGGGGCTTTCTGCGGTGCCCGCATGGGCGCGCGCCTGGTGCTGAGCCGCGGACAGAAACTGATCCGCCCGATGGTGGTGATTGTCTCCGCCGTCATGAGCATTAAATTATTGTGGGACAGCCACGGCAGCGCCATTATGGCCTGGCTTGCCGCGCTGCAATCGTAACTTTTCACGTGAACCTGTCATGAACCCGACCCATCATTACGAACAGCTGATCGCGCTGTTCGATCGCTGCTTCAGCGATGAATTTCAGACCCGTCTAATTAAAGGCGACGATGAACCGATCTATCTTCCTGCCGACGAAACGTCGCCATGGAACCGGGTGGTCTTCGCCCACGGCTTTTACGCCAGCGCCCTGCATGAAATCTCTCACTGGTGCATCGCCGGCGAAGCCCGTCGTAAGCTGGTCGATTTTGGCTACTGGTATTGCCCGGATGGCCGCGATGCCCAGACGCAGAGCCAGTTTGAAGCGGTAGAAGTGAAGCCGCAGGCGCTGGAGTGGATGTTTTGTACCGCGGCAGGCTTTCCCTTCAACGTGAGTTGTGACAATCTCGATGGAGATTGTGAGCCGGATCGCATTGCGTTTCAGCGTAAGGTGCATGCTCAGGTGATGCGTTATCTGACGTCGGGTATTCCCGACCGTCCCGCGCGTTTTATTACCGCTCTGGCGGAATTTTATGGCAGACCGCCATTAACCGCGTCGCAGTTTCCCTGGCCGGACGATCTGTGATGCAGCAAGGCATGATTAAAAGAGGAATTGAGATGATCGCAGAATTTGAAGCGCGTATTCTGGCCCTGATTGACGACATGGTTGATCACGCCAGCGACGATGAGCTGTTCGCCAGCGGTTATCTGCGCGGGCACCTGACTCTGGCGGTCGCGGAAGTCGAGCAGCTGGATGAACACACCCCGGAAGCGCTGCAGGTTCAGGTCTCACGCAGCCTGCAAAATGCCATTGCCGCCGGTGAACTCTCACCGCGCGACCAGGCCCTGGTCGTCGGCATGTGGGATAACCTGTTCGTTCAGGCCCGCCAGCTCTCCGCGTAATCGTGCCGGGCGGCGTGCCGCCCGTTGCGTCCGTTAGACCGCTTTTCCCTTCAGTAATTTCCTGACCCAGTAACGATTCGGATTGAGCGCCGCCAGCGTCGCAGCATCCAGCGGCTGCGGTTCACCCGCCAGCTGGGCGGCCAGCACTTCGGCCACCAGCGGTGCACTGCACAGGCCGCGCGATCCCAGCGCACCAGCAATAAACAAGCCCGGCAGATCGGGCGCTTCAGCGACCTCACCGCCGCGGGCCAGCGTGGCCGGCAGATCGGCATACTGCGCCAGCGTCGCCGCATAATCGGGCACGCTGCCGACCATCGGCAGGTGATCGCGCGACGCACAGCGCACACCCATTCTCGCTTCGCCGCCACTGACATCGACGCCTCTGGCCCACTCGCCGTCCGGCAGGCAGTGCACCAGCCGACTGCGGTTCTCCTGCTGATCCGTCTCACGATAATCGGTGGTGGTCTCGCCCCGGCGGTAGCTGGCGCCAATGCAGTGGGTGCCAAACTGCGGGCTGACAGGCGTCAGATAGCCGTCGTAACAGAGCACCGTCTGCAGCGCATCCAGGCCGGGCGTGGAGGGCACGTGACTGACCTGACCGGCCACCGCATAGGCTGGCAGGGGGGCGCTCTGGATAAAGTCAGCAATGGTGTGACCGTTCGTCAGCACCACGCTGGTGTGGCGAACCGCCGGACGATCGCGGAAAGTGAGCGTCCACTGCTCATCCTCGCGCGACAGCGTCTCGACGCGGTGCAGCCAGTGAATGCGCAGGCCCTGAGTTTCGCCATAGGCCAGGATCGCCGTCGTCAGTTCGACCGGTGAAAGCCAGCCGCCCTGCGGATAGAAAATACCGTCATGACCATGTTTAACATTCGCCAGCCTTTCTGCCTCGGCGACATCGACGTGATGGGCGATCGTCTCTGGCAACCCCATCGCCAGCATCTTCCCGATCTTTTTACGGCTCTTCTCATCCCAGCCCAGTTGCAGCACGCCACTCCAGGCATGTTCATAGCTGACGTTTAGCTGGTCGTAGAGCCTGCGGGCGAAGCCAAAGGCCGCCGGGAAAAAGGTCGCCAGGGCCGGATCGTGCTGGTTGAGAAGCGGGTAGAGCGCCCCCTGACGGTTACCGGAGGCGTTCAGCGCGGGCGCTTCATCGGCACAGTAGAGCGTTACCCGCCAGCCGCGACGCAGCAGCGCCAGCGCCAGGGTCGCACTGGCAACGCCACCGCCGATCAGGGCTACTTCGCGCTCTTCAGCGGCGCGGCGGTGATACCACGGCTGCGGGCTGGGCAGTGCAGGCGCATCCTGCAATGTGCCGCACAGCATCTCGCGTTTCGGACCAAATCCTTTGCGGCGGATGACGTCAAAACCCGCCTCCTGCAGCCCGCGCCGCACAAAACCGGCGGCGGTGAAGGTGGCGAAGGTCGCCTCCGGCCGCGCCAGCCTTGCCATCATGCCGAACAGCTCCGGCGTCCACATGTCGGGGTTCTTCGAGGGGGCAAACCCGTCCAGGAACCAGGCATCCACCTGGCGATGCAGACTTTCATCCAGCTGACTCATCAGCGCGTTAATATCCCCCAGCCAGAGATCCAGCGTGATGCGACCGCCATCAAACAGCAGCCGCTGACAGCCGGGCAGGGCAGCAGGCCACTGCGCCTGCAGCGCCCCGGCCCAGTGTGCCAGTTCAGGCCAGTGCTGATGGGCCACCGCCAGATCGTCGCGGGTCAGGGGGAATTTTTCGAAACTGATGAAGTGCAGTCGTCTGAGAGGGGCATCCGGCTGTTCACGCTGAAAGGCGTCAAACGCCTGCCACAGCGTCAGGAAATTGAGACCGGTGCCAAAACCGCTCTCCGCCACGACCAGGAGATCGCGCGGATGCGCAGCAAAACGCTGGGGAAAACCGTTCCCGCCAAGGAATACGTAGCGCGTCTCTTCCAGACCGTTGTCATTAGAGAAATAGACGTCATCAAACGCTCGGGAAACAGGTGTACCCTGTTCATTCCAGTTTAGCTGTGCATGTTCAACCGATGTTAATTTCACGGCAAAGGCTCATTTTTCAGGCAGTGGCGCGATTTTAACGACCCACGTGACATGACGCAAATTTACAAAAGGAAATAGCTGATCGGACTTGTTCGGCGTACAAGTGTACGCTAGAGTGCATCCCAATTAAGAAGAAGTGGATGAGGAAGATTGAATGAAACGTGCTGTGATTACTGGCTTAGGGATCGTTTCCAGTATTGGTAATAACCAGCAAGAGGTGCTGGCATCTCTGCGTGAAGGCCGCTCAGGCATCACTTTTTCCCA
>Ga0157360_1000043_pt1 | contig 72742 bp, 60 predicted proteins | sample AttlaeALBM1_FD_111483 | JGI IMG/M metagenome (GOLD analysis project Ga0157360, IMG submission 111483) | Fungus gardens microbial communities from leaf cutter ant in Ribeirão Preto, State of São Paulo, Brazil - Atta laevigata ALBM1 | ecosystem: Host-associated > Fungi > Mycelium > Unclassified ...
CTGGGGATTATAGGACTTTATTTACGTATGCGTTTGGAAGATACTCCTGCCTTCAAACAGCATCTTGAAACACAGGGGACAACACCTCCGAAAAAAGAGTTTTCCCGCATTGTTTCCGGCTCTTGGCGCCCTGCATTAATCTGTATTGGGCTTGTGTTGGCATTGAATGTTGCCGATTACATGATTCTTTCTTACCTACCCAGTTATCTTTCTGCGAATCTAGGGTATGACTCGAATCACAGCCTGTTGCTGATTCTTATTGTCATGCTGATCATGATGGGAGTCCAGCCTATTGTAGGGGCTTTAAGTGATCGCGTCGGACGTCGGCCGATCATCCTGGCAGGCTGTATTGGTTTTTTCGTACTTGCATGGCCCTGTTTTGCCTTGATTCAAACAGGCAATGGATTGGCGATCTTTGTGGGGCTGATGCTGTTAGGGCTGTTGCTCAACTGCTTTTTGGGGACGATGCCTTCTGCCTTGCCAGCCCTGTTCCCAACGGCTATTCGTTATGGCGCGTTGGCAATCTCCTACAATATATCTACCACTCTATTTGGTGGTACGGCTCCACTGTTGACAACCTGGTTGATTGATGTGACCGGTAATCTGTATATGCCTGCATTCTATATCATGTTGGCGGCGGCTATTTGTGGCATTACGGTGCTCTATACGTTGGAGTCGGCACGTAAACCATTGCAGGGTTCTACGCCTACAGCAACCAGTGCTTCCGAAGCAGCAGAGCTATTTCGCGAGCATCGTGAAGAAGTCAAAAGCAGCATTCTGGCGATTGATAATGAGATCAAACGCTTGCAGCTAACACGAGACTCATTACAGGAGTCGATCCAGTCACCCTAACGTACTCCACCATAGCAGTATCGAAGCTTGAGCTTTTCTTTGCCATTCTGAAGGTTGTCATAAGCACTACAACAGCACTCGCTAACGTTGCTCACAAGGAACCTTTGGATGACAGCTTTTATCAATGCTCAAGATGAAATTGTAACGGATGGATTATTGGGGTTATTGCGCAGTGGTCGATTGCGTAATGTTGCTCGACTTGAGGGGTTTCCACATACCAGAGTTGTAGTTCGAACGGATCATGATGCACATCAGGTGGCCGTTATTTCAGGCGGAGGGGCCGGACATGAACCCGCCCATGCCGCCTATGTGGGTGAGGGGATGCTCACGGCGGCTGTGGTGGGCGATCTTTTCGCTTCCCCTAGTACTGATGCTGTTTTGGCCGCGATCCTGGCGGTTACGGGAGACGCAGGCTGCTTGCTGGTGGTGAAGAATTATACCGGCGATCGTCTGAATTTTGGCCTTGCTGCAGAGCGTGCCAAGCAGCAGGGGCTGAAGGTAGAGATGGTGATAGTCGCTGATGATATTGCGTTGCCGGAAGCTCCACAGCCGCGCGGCATTGCGGGGACAGTACTGGTGCATAAGCTGGCAGGGTATCTTTCGGCAAATAACACACCGCTTGCAGAGGTCAAACAACGTGTTCAGCACTTTATCCAGCACCTTGGGTCTATAGGTCTGGCGCTCAGGACGACAGACATATTGGGTCAGCCTCCACGAGCCTACCAGAGTTCACCTGAACTGGGGCTTGGTATCCATGGTGAGCCGGGTGCCGAAAAAGTGTCGATCAAGAATGCTTCTCACGCTATTTCCCTGATGATCGAACGTTTAGAGGCCCGTTTTCCCGAAGAGCAGGGTGAACTCATTGTTATGCTGAATAACCTGGGTAGTGTGACGCCTATCGAGATGGATATTCTCACCGACGCCTTCCTGCAAACCCCCTTTGGCCAACGTTGTACACTACTGATTGGCCCAGCTCCCGTACTGACCGCTCTCAATATGTATGGCATCTCGCTTTCGGTGACCCCCGTCACCGATGAAGTGAAAGCTGCGATGCTGGCTCCGGTGGCTTCTACTGACTGGCCGGGTGCCTATTCTCCTGTAGAACCACAGGTGATTGAGTCTGCTGCCGTCTCATCCGATGAACAATGGGCTTCAGAGTCCGATGAAGCTGTCGCGCAACTGGTCAGGACAACCTGTGAAGCGTTGGTTGCAGCTCGTGCATCTTTGGATGAACTTGATTCACTGGTAGGTGATGGGGATACCGGTTCTACGTTGGCAGGCGGGGCTACTGCTATCTTGCAAGCACTGGACGATGGCTTACCCCTGAAATCACCTGACAAGCTTTTATCTGTATTTTCCCGTGTGTTGGGTAAAAGTATGGGTGGCTCAATCGGCGTGCTTTTGTCGTCGTTGTTCACTGCGGCTGCGTCTGCCTTGGCGAAGGGGGAAACATTCCCTACTGCATTGGAAGAAGGTATCACTGCCGTTCAAACTTATGGTGGTGCCAAACCCGGGGATAGAACCATGTTGGATGCCCTTGTTCCGGCAGTAACCACCTTGAAAGAAAAGGGAGACTTCGATGCGGCCGTCAAGTCAGCCAGGGAGGGGGTCGAAAAAACCAGACATCTGGAAAAGGCAGGCGCAGGGCGCTCCTCCTACCTTCGTGCCGATTCTCTGAAAGGTAATCCTGACCCGGGCGCTCAGGCAGTGGCTATCGTGTTTGAGGCATTGCAGCCGCTGGTTAATGGGAAGTTGGACTGAGGCTAATTTACCCATAGGCCTTGCGGTGCCTGTCTGTTTCGGGATCAGGCAGGCCATTGAAAAGGGGCCTGCCCATTGCATTTGAGGAATGTGACAAGGCATTGCCCCTTGTTCCTGCCCGCATAGTAGGTATACTGGTCTACCTACTATGCAGGTACATGTTCTTCCATGGAGTCCTTGAATGCCTCATCGTATTTCGTCTCATCCCCGTGCTCTCGCCAAAGCCAGTGCTCGCGAACGTTTATTGATAGCCGCTAACCAACTATTTTACAGCAATGGCATAGGTGCTACCGGTATCGATGCTGTCATTGCTCAGGCAGGTGTGGCTAAAAAGAGTCTCTACAACAACTTTTCTTCCAAATCCGAACTCATACTGGATTATCTGAAAGCTCGTCATGAAGAATGGTTAGAGTTATACAACAAGCGCCTTCAGCAGGCAGAAACTTCGAAAGAAAAGGTACTTTCGGTATTTGATGCTTATCTGGATCATGCAGATCTGGCAGCAACACTCTCAACGAACGGCTTTCGTGGCTGTGGTGCATTGAATGTTTCGGCTGAGTTGGCGAGTGATGATGTAGGGCGAGTATTGGTACGGCAGCAAAAGAATGAGATCAAAGAACTGATTGAGCACCATGTGCTTACCTTGATATCAGTAGAGGACGAAGAAAGGAAGGCGCGTGCAGCATGCTTTGCTCAACATTTATCTTTCCTTCTTGAGGGGGCAGTTGTGCGTGCCGGGCTCGAGGGGCGACGTGATTTTCTGATTGAAGCCCGTGTGATGGCATGTCATTTGCTGGATACTCTATGAAAAGTAATAGATATAGCTCATTTCATGGATTCCTGGGCGTATTGATCGCTTCCCTGACGTGGGGGACGACCGGTGTTTCAGCCAGTTTTGCCAAGGGTGTTAGCCCTTTCGCCATTAGTGCTGCTGCGTGGGGTATTGGTGGCGTATTGCTATTTTTAATGGCAGCTCGAAGTAGTGGGCACCAGTGGAGAAAACTACGAGCTCAATGGCGGTACTTATTCGTGGGTACGCTTGCTATCGTGGCTTATCCCCTCGCTTTTTATGATTCCATGCGAATGGCGGGGGTCACGGTAGGAACGGTCGTTTCCATTGGTTCTGCCCCCCTGTTTTCGGCCTTGATTGAACGGGTAATGGAACGAGCTCGGATGCCTGTCGTTCGTGCGTTGGGGATTCTGTTGGGGGTAGCAGGCATTGCATTATTGTGTCTGGCAGAAAAAACGCAGACGGCCTCTGATATTACCGTGCCTCGTTCAACTTTTTCCGGTATTGGGCTGGCATTGATTGCGGGGCTGACCTACGCATTGTACTCATGGGTAGCACATCGTCTGATTTTCAAGGGTATTTCTTCACGAGTAGCCATGGGAGTGCTATTTGGATTGGGGGGAGTCTGCCTTTGGCCGGTGTTGTGGGAAACGGGCACCCCTTTCCTGCATTCGTGGCTCAATGCTGCGGTTGGGGCCTATATGATTCTTGTTCCTGTCTGTATTGGATACCTGTGTTTTGGTTATGGATTGGCACGAATAAAGGCCAGTACGGCTACCACTATTTCCCTGCTTGAGCCGGTAGTAGCTGCGCTATTGGCGGCATCAATTCTAGAGGAGCGATTACCAGCGTTGGGCTGGGGAGGTATTGTGCTGATTTTCACTTGTCTGGCGATGAGTGCTTTTCCGACCAAAAGTGCCGTCAAAAGAAGACCATCCAGCGAAGAGGACCCGACACCGGCCATTACATCAAAGACGGCGTAATGGTTCTTGGTAGGAAGCAAAAGTAAAAACAAGACACGCCGAAAACAGAATCTATTGAGGTTGGTATGACAAAAACAAATATTGATTCGATCGACATTGGCGAAGAGATGGTGGCTGGCTTTGCCGGTAAAGGGCTGAAACAATTAACGCCTGCCACTCAACGTAAGCATGGTGTGGGCCCTTTTTCCCGTATTGTTTTGCGTGGGGCAATTGTGATTGATGGGACGGGGGCCCCTCCCTGGGGTCCTGCCGATATTGTGATTGAAAACGATCAAATCAGTGGCATCGTGCCGGTAGGGGTGCCGGGATTGGGGATAGATGAACATCGTCGGCCTGCCGCTGGTGTTTTGGATATTCCCTGTGAAGGAAAGTATGTCACCCCCGGATTTATCGATAGCCATGCGCATATCGGCACGCCATTCCATGCTGAAAACGGGACGATGATGCCTGCTGATTACATTTATGAACTATGGTTGGCACATGGCATTACTTCTGTGCGTGAAGCCGGTTGCATGAATGGGCTGCGTTGGACACTTCAACAGAATGAGGCCGCGCGTGAAGGACGTATCGACGCACCGACCCTCTATCCTTATGTTTATTTTCCGGCAGTGAATGATTATTTGAAGACCATTTACCAACCTGAACAGGGACGTGACTGGATTCAAGCCGTTAAAGAGAAGGGAGCAGCGGGTATCAAGTTCTTCGGTGCGCCGCCAGCCATCATGGAAGCAGCATTGGACGAGAGCCAGCAGGTTGGACTACGCACCTGTTGCCATCATGCCCAGCTGACGGCGGGTCGAATGAACGCATTGACCACGGCGCGTTGGGGGTTGACCAGTACCGAGCACCTGTATGGTATTCCCGAAGCCCTGCTATCTGATAGAACACTGATGATCGTGGATGATGATTACAACTATAACGATGAGTATATGCGCTTTGCCGGTACAGGCCAGTCCTTCCTTCAGGCTGCCAAACCCGGGAGTCATCTGTGGGAAGAGGTATTGGATGCCTTCCTGGACGTAGGGCATACCTTCGTCCCCACCATGAATCCTTATGACGCCAATCGGGATGTGATGCGGGCACGTAGAGCGGACTGGCATGACCGATTTACGGATCAAACCACCTGGAATTACTTCCAGCCTCAGCGGGGTGGTCATGGTGCCTATTTTTACCGTTGGTCAGTAAAAAACGAAATCGAGTGGAAAGAAAGCTTTCGTATCTGGATGCAGTTCATCAATGATTACAAGAATAAGGGCGGGCGCATTTGTGCGGGTAGCGATGCGGGCTTCATGTTTCAAATTTATGGATTTGGGCTGGTAAGAGAACTGGAGCTGTTGCAGGAAGCAGGTTTCTCCCCTGCAGAAGTACTTCGTTCTGTCACTGCGGATGCAGCGGCTCTATTGGGAATCGAACACGAGACAGGCATTCTGGAGGTCGGTAAACGGGCAGATATCCTGATTCATAACGAGAACCCATTGGCAGACTTCAAGCTGCTCTATGGAACAGGCGCTCTCCGACTTGATGAAGCTACCAATGCACCAACCAGAGCCCATAGTCTGGAAACGACGATCAAAGCAGGGATTGTTTACGACGTTGCTGATTTATTGGCAGATGTTGAACTCATGGCAGCAGGATCATGGAGTCGACAGGGCTGATGGCCGGTTCTGATCCTTATCGTCCTCCCATGTTTATTCTCTTTACGGGCCCACTGGGGAGCGGAAAGACCACTTTGATCGAAGGGTGGGTGAAAGGTGAGCGCGGGGCAGAAACTGCGCTGATAGTGAATGATGCGGGCCCTATCAATATTGACGGCACCATTGTGGCACAGGCAGCAGATGCGCTTGATATCACTGAATTAAGCAACGGTTGCATCTGTTGTTCGTTAAAGAGCGACCTTGTTCATACGGTAGAAGCATTGCTGGAACATCGTGCTGCTCAGGATAGAGCCCCTTTTCGTCAGATTATCCTCGAGTGCAGTGGGCTGGCTCAGCCGGGCCCCTTGTTTCGTGCGCTTGCTGAGCTTTCTCATTTAAGGATGAATACTGTGTGGGTGTCCACGTTTGACTGTACCTCGCCCGTATCAGCGCAAAAGCAAACCCTTGTACTTGAGCAATTGGCTGCTGCACAGTTCATTATTCCTACTAAAGGTGATCTGGTTCCATCAGAAGTTGAAGTCTCGCTGGAGCAGGATATTCGTACAATCAACCCACTCGCAACGATTACTCACTATTTGGATGACATTCTTCAGCATAAAACGGCTTCTACCTTACCCACCCTTTTCGATAAACAGACCACGTTCTATTCTCTTGCTGAGCATGATTCCCCGCATGATCGGGTATCGGTATTTTGCGGCCGTTACGATGCAGCAGATTGGCTGGATATTCAGGAATGGTTGGCAAATCTGACAGCGGCGCTGGGTGAACGTGTCTTAAGGATCAAGGCACTGGCGGCGCATCCGCGAACGGATTCACGCATTCTTTTGCAAAGTGTAGGGACTACTTTTTCCGCTCCTAGACGTATCAATGCTGATCCTTCGGTTGAAAATGGTGTTGTGCTGATTCTAAGGGATACGGATATAAGTGAAGTGACAGAGTGTCCCTCTGCCTTTCCTGTTACCTGGTATGAAAACCATGGGCGCAGCACCTGACCAATGCCTGATAGGCAAATCACGCCATGCTGCCGTGTTAGGTCTATGCTAAAAAGAATAAATGTTGGAAAGCACGAGGGCCTTGAATGTTACGCTTGAAGCCGTATATGAAACTTGTGACGGATTTTGCTTTCCAATAATTATAAAAAATCGTTTTATTTTTCATCAACGCTAACATTTACGCTGAGGACACATCATGTCGAGCAAATATCGCACGCTCAACCCTGCAACAGGCAAGATTGAAAAGGAATTTGATACTCACAGCGATACAGAAATGTTCGCCAAGCTGGAAACCGCGCACTCCTTTTGGAAAAACACGTGGCGTCATACTTCTTTTGCTGAAAGGCGTGAGCTGGTACAGAAAGCAGCTGATATCTTGCGTCGGGACAAGGAAAAACACGCGAAGCTCATCTCGACTGAAATGGGTAAGGCCTACTCGGAAGCCGTCGCTGAAATTGAGCTATCTTCCGATATTCTCTCCTACTATGCGCAAAATGCAGAGACTTTTTTAGCGCCCAAAGAGCTGCCGACTTCTACAGGGCACGCGACGGTGTTGAATCAGCCGCTAGGGGTAATTTACTGCGTTGAACCCTGGAACTTCCCTTATTATCAGCTGGCACGTGTCGCAGGCCCGAATCTGATGTCCGGAAACGTTGTGCTGTTAAAGCATGCGCCCGGTGTGCCTCAGTGTGCCGAGGCTTTCGAAGCCCTGTTTACCGAAGCAGGGGCACCCACGGGTGCCTACACCAACCTGTTTATCACGAATGATCAATCCGAGCAGCTGATTGCACGCCCTGAGGTTCGTGGTGTTGCAGTCACAGGTAGTGAACGGGCAGGGAGTGCCGTAGCCTCACAGGCCGGTAAAGCACTCAAGAAAACGACCATGGAATTGGGCGGTTCCGATGCCTTTATTGTTTTGGAAGATGCAGATCTGGATCAGGTGATACCCCATGCCGTGGATGGCCGTATGTCCAACAACGGGCAAGTATGTACGGCTTCCAAGCGTATGATTGTACATGAATCACTGGTGGATGAATTTACGGAACGTTTCCAGAAAGCGATCAGTGAATTCAAGTATGGCGATCCTCTGGAAGAAGGCGTGACCCATGGCCCGATGAGCAGCGAAGATGCCATGAAGCTGGCGATCAGCCAGGTCGAAAAGGCCGTCCAGAATGGCGCGAAATTGTTGGGTGGGGGTAAGCAAATTGATCGCGAAGGTTTCTTTATGCAGGCGGGTATCCTAACGCAGGTGACCAAGGATAACCCCGTCTTCTACGAAGAAATATTTGGGCCCGTCGCAACGATTTACTCCGTCAAGAGCGAAGAAGAAGCCATCGAGCTGGCCAATGACTCACCCTACGGATTGGGTGGTTCGGTTCATACCCGCGATATTGAGCGTGGTCGGCGCGTTGCTGCACAGATCGAAACCGGTATGGTCTTCATTAATAATCTGACGGGTACAGCGCCTGATCTGCCCTTTGGAGGGATTGGTAATTCCGGTTATGGACGTGAGCTCTCCGAGTTTGGTATTGAAGAGTTTATCAACCGTAAATTGGTACACGTGGACTGATCTTACGGTCTCCCAAGCGTTATGAAACGTCTTCCTTTTGGGAGACTGAGAGGGGAGGGCTCATACGGAGCCTCCCCTTTTTTCATTAACGTCAGGTTTTGGCCTGTCTTTATCAATTCCTTGAGATAGGCCTTTGTAGCCTCGATCAGGCCTCTCTGCATCCTATAAAGTCATGAGAGGCCATGCTGACTTCCAGTGTCACGCCACTCGATTAATCAAATTGGTTTCACCTTTCCAGAGCTTGTCCAGGTTTTCCAGCAGAATATCAACGATATTTCCTTCGTAAAGCTCGGATTCACCAGCAATATGGGGTGTGATCACCACATTTGGGAGCGTCCATAGAGGGCTTTCCCTGGAAAGAGGTTCCTCCTCCGTGACATCCAACCCTGCGCCGGCCAGCTTTTTGTTTTCAAGGGCGTTGATTAGTGCTTTTTCTTCAATCACCGGGCCTCGGCCGATATTGACCAATAAAGCACGAGGATTGAAGTTGTTGAACACGTCTTCATTGACCAGATGGTAAGTATCGTCTGATAAACCCGCTGCGACGACGACGACATCGGCTTTTCCGACCAGATTTTTTACATCATCAAAGCCATAGACTTCGTCCGCATCACCCTTGCCGGATGCTGGCGTATAACGGACGCCAATGACATGCATATCAAATGCCTTGGCCAGCCGGCAAATGCGATTCCCTATGTGCCCCAGGCCAATCACAAGCATGGTTTTTCCGGTCAATTCGTTAAAACGTTCGTCCGGATTGCGGTGGGTCGTAAACCACGTTTTGTTTTTCTGCTCTTCGTGTTTGTCCCACATGTGGTGCGCCAATGTCAGCAATAATGCAAAGGCATGTTGGGAAACGATGTTGGCATTGGCACCCGAACCACCCGCCAGATATACATGATGCGATGAAAAATCAGCAGGTGTAAACTGGTTCATTCCCGCACTTACGGACTGAAGGAATTTGAGGCGCGGCCAGTGATCAAGCTCGGTATTGGTGACTTTCGCACAAGAGACGAGAATATCTGCATCCAGGTCAGTCTCTCGGAGATCGTCCAGTGAGTCGATCGAAAAGGAATCAATCCCCGTGCCGCGACGATCGAACTCCTCTTTCAAATTCATGGATGCATCGCTAAAACAGATACGTAGCTTGTCTTTTGGTGGCAAAAGAGAAGATTCGGACATGACACGCCTCGAGTTGTAATGAATGAAAATGATGATAATCAGGCCAAGGGACGAAAAGAGCCCCTGATAACGGGTTGACTCGCAGTTCGCGATACTCGAACTAGTGTATCTATCAAAGCGATCATGAAGAAACCGACTTTTGTATAAATAGATGACTCAAGCGCAAGAATGAACACTTTTTGCACGGTAGATTGTCCAGTTACGCATGAAATGGCCTTTTTGAATGTTGAACGAAACTCTAGGCAGTATGATGTGGTCACACGTAATGAATCGAACATGAGGTAAATCGGGATATTTGAAACTCCCGTTCTTATACAACAGACAAGGAGTCACTGCATGACAACGCTATTCGATCCTATCCAGGTGGGCAGCATTGAAGCAGCAAATCGCATATGGATGTCTCCCCTGACACGTGCTCGTGGCACGCGTGAACATGTACCGACACCCATTATGGTTGAGTACTACGCGCAACGTGCGGATGCAGGTCTTATCATTAGTGAAGCGACCGGTATCACCCGCGAGGGGTTGGGTTGGCCCTGGGCCCCCGGTATCTGGAGCGAAGAACAGGTAGAAGCCTGGAAACCGGTAACCAAAGCTGTCCATGACAAGGGCGGCAAGATCGTCTGTCAGTTATGGCATATGGGGCGCCTGGTTCACTCTAGCGTGACGGGGCAGCAACCCGTAGCACCTTCTGCCATTCCCGGACCTGATCAGGTCCACACCTATGAGGGCAAGAAGGACTACGAGACGCCTCGTGAGTTGGAGGTTTCCGAAATTCCACGCCTGTTGGATGAGTATGAAAATGCAGCTCGTAATGCCATTGCCGCTGGATTTGATGGCGTACAAATTCACGCCGCCAACGGTTATCTGATTGATGAGTTCCTTCGCGACAGTACAAACAAGCGTACTGATGAATACGGGGGGGCTCCCGAGAACCGTATTCGTTTGCTGAAAGAAGTGACGGAACGCGTCGTTGCGACGGTGGGTAAAGAGCGTACGGGGATACGTTTGTCTCCCAATGGCGATACACAAGGGTGTATCGATAGTGCACCTGAAACTGTCTTTATACCGGCCGCCAAACTATTGCAGGATCTGGACATTGCGTTTCTTGAGCTACGCGAGCCTGGCCCTGACGGTACCTTTGGGAGTACGGATCAACCCAAGCTGTCTCCTGAAATCCGCAAGGTTTTCACCAATACATTGATATTGAATCAGGATTACACGTTCGAGGAAGCGAATGACACCGTTGAAGCAGGGCATGCTGATGCCATTGCCTTCGGCCGTAAATTCATCTCGAATCCTGACCTTGTTACGCGCTTCAAAAAGGATATCCCCTTGGCCCCTGATGATATCAAGACCTGGTATTCACAAGGTAAAGAAGGCTATATCGATTATCCTGCGGCAGAAAAGGCGTAAAGTGATAGTGCGTGTGCTGCCTGAAATTGGCTAATCAAGTCAGTATGCGGGTGTGAGGCAGAGGATGTATGGTATTCCTGTCTGGCACAAAACGGGGAAGAGTTTCTTCCCCGTTTTTTTATGCCCTTATCAGTGTTATATCAGGCAAGCCCCGGAATGGGGATACCGAAGGTTTGCAGCAATAAAATAACATTCAGCAGCAGAATGATAATTGTGCCGACAACCGCGATCCCTTCGATAAGAGAGCTATTTTTAAATGTCCCCATGATGTCCTGGCGGCGAGTGAAAATCACCAGCGCGATCATTGGGATCGGTAGTGCGAAAGAAAGTACAACCTGACTGACGACTAATGCCCAAGTGGGGTTCACACCCATACCGATGACAATAAAGGCAGGGAGCATGGTAATAAGACGACGTAACCAGATAGGGATATGAAATCCGACGAACCCTTGCATGATCATTTGGCCCGCCATGGTCCCCACTACTGAGCTTGAGATACCGGATGCCATGAGTGAGAGCAGGAAGAAAAATGCAGCACCGGCCCCCAATAAGGGAGTCAGGGTATGATAAGCCGTCTCGATATCAGCGACATCGCTATGCCCCGCATGAAACGCTGCGGCTGATACCATTACCATGGCCATATTGACCAGCCCGGCGACCAGTAATGCGATCAACACTTCCATGTTCGAAAAACGAATAATTTTCCGGCAGTCATTATCGTTGTAATTGGGCGCACGATGCTGCGTCAACCCTGAGTGAATGTAAATGGCATGTGGCATGACGGTTGCTCCGATAATACCTACGGCAATCGTCAGCGCCTGAGCATCAGGTATCTTGGGTAAAACGGTATGAAGAGCCGCTTGTCCCCAATGGACCGGGGCAATGAAGACCTCGACCAAATAGCACAATGCAATGACGGCAACCAGCAAGCCAATGACCATTTCGATAGGGCGAAAACCACGGTTTTGTACCAGCAGAATGCCATATGTGATCACCGCGGTAATGACCATGCCGGTCATCAATGGCGTATGAAACAAGAGCGATAGACCAATAGCCCCACCCAGAAATTCCGCAAGATCAGTGGCCATGGCAGCTACTTCGCTGATAAGCCACATGGCTATAACGATGGGTGTTGGAAAGTGTTCGCGACACAGCTCTGCCAGATTTTTACCTGTGACAATACCAAGTTTTGCAGAGAGCGCCTGAAAGAGCATAGCGATCAGGTTGGCAACCAGTACAACCCATAGCAAGGTATACCCATACTGTGCCCCTCCTTGAATATTGGTAGCGAAGTTACCCGGGTCCATATAGGCAATGGAGGCAATGACAGCAGGTCCCGTAAATAGAAGGGCTGACTTTAATCGATGCCCCTTTAGCTTACCCGAGAGCACTGAACGCATTTCACTGGTAGTACGATCACTCAATGAATCCTGTGTGACCTGATCAGACATGATTTCTCCTCGGGCTGATCTGCCCCGTATTCTACCCTTGAATTGAGATTTATTATTGAAATTCGAGGATATGAATAGCGGTAAATATTAAGTAAAAAATCAGGATATAGGGCATACGATAACTTACCTGTATGTGTATTTAAAGCTGGAGTGTACTTTTTTGTATACGATAAAACTAGTTAACCCTGGTTGATCAAAAGAGAGGTTTTCATCACCATCTTTAACGTTATGATTTCAAATTGGTTTTTACTGAAAAATGAATTGGTAAAGCGAAGCGGAATTTTTGTCGGGCTTTCGGATAATGCTTTCAACTGTCAAGGGAAGGAAGATGAAGTAAATATATTGGTTAGCATCAGAGCTATACATAGTTAAGTTATCTTTAAGACACTGGTTTCTCTGATTTGTCAGATACGATCAGAAATAGGATAATAGGACGTTAAGCTTTGTTACTGGTTTCCCGGCGCATTCGAGGGCCCGCCTGTTTACTTCCCACTTTTAGTGGTGGGTGTGTTCCCAGATACATGAATCGATTAAGTAAATTTTAATGATCAGCTCCTTTTATAGAGCCAACAAGACGTGTTCCGCGCTGTTGGTCTGTACCCTTTTTTGTGCCTCTTTGGCTGGCTGTATGCCTGTCAAGCTGCCTCAGTTGCCTGATCAAACAGCGCGCTACTGGCAAACCCAAACCGGAGATGGCACGGTGCATGCCGATCTTCGTACCTGGTGGAAGGTTTTTAATGATTCTCGACTGAATGGGATCGTCGATACGGCTCTTGCACACAATCTGACCATTCAGCAGGCAACCGAGCGTTTGGCAGGGGTTCGAAACACCAGGAGTCACCTGCATGATCTATATTTGCCTGATGTCAGCCTAAATGGTGTACCTGTTGAGGATGCTCGGGCACGCAACTCTTTTTATCATGCCAGTCTGGATGTGACATGGGAGCTAGGGTTGTTTGGTAGCTACCAGGGTCAACAAATGAGCGCTGAAGCAGATTTGCGCACCGCGATCAGCGAACGTGATTCTGCCATGGTGTCTGTTATCGCCGGGGTTGTGCAGGCGTATTTGAATCTGGGCGTTGCCAATCAGCAATCAATATTTCTGAAGCAACAACTGGCTTACGAAACCCAATTGATTCATTTGGGGAAAGTAAGGATCGATAGCCGTGTTGGCTCACAGGATGCAGTGCAGCAACTTGAGATACAACAGTTGCAGACGCAAGCCGCATTGGCTTCATCGCAATTGGAAGTGTCCCATGCTGAACATACATTGGCTGCCTTGTTGGGGCGTGACGAGCCGGATCCGAGCTGGCGTTTGATAGAGGAGCCGCCTGTTCTGCCAGCCGGTTATACCTTGGATGCGGTGCCTGCCGACATGTTGCGTACCCGTCCGGATATATTGGCGGCTGAAGCCAATGTCATGAAAGCAGCCGCGCAATTGGGTATCGCGCGAGCGGCCTTGTATCCTCAGCTTAATCTGGGTGGGTCGATTCTGTACTCCTACAACCTGACTGATGACAGGCGCAGTAGTAGTGACATGACGCCTTCCATTGGGCCCACCATTAATATTCCGCTGTGGAACTGGGGGGCACGTATTGATGAAAGGAATACCCGCAAGCGTGACCTGAAAGCGGCATTGTTGGGGTATCGGCAAGCTGTTGTGGCAGGCGAGTCCGAAGTGGAAAAAAGCCTGGCTTCCATGCGGTATGCCCAGCAGAGATCAGATGATTTATCAGCTATTCAACACATCAATGATGACCGTGTGAGCACCACCCAAAAACGTATCGGGTTGGGTTATGCCAACCAGTATGATCTGCTTGATGCGAAGATAGACATGTTGAGAGCAAAAAGTGCCCGGATGTTGGCAAATAGTGAGCGGACATTGGGTTTTATTGCGTTGTACAAGGCATTGGGCGGGGCGCCTTATACTCAACTGGGCTTGAGAGATACTCCATGATATCGCTTGCTCGGAAAACTCTAATCCATGAATGGCGCCGTTTTTTGCCTGTTGTGCTGGCTGTCTGTTTTGTTGGTGTCATGTTGGCGGCACAAACAGCATTGATTTTGGGGATATTTGAAAGTTCTGCGGTGTACGTGAATGCTTCCTCTGCGAATATATGGGTGGGCTCGCCGGGAACGCAAAGTGTCAGTCTGGGTGATAACATTTTGCCCGATGCAAAAATACGCTTGTTGATGTCTCCTGAAGTGGAGCGGGCCGAACCTTTCCTTTGGGTGGATGGCGATTGGCGTAATACGATTCCCAACTCGGGTAGTACGACGATTTATCTGTCAGGTATCAGTGTTTCACCGAATGCCATGATGTTTTCCAAAATCCTGCGGCCAGAAGAGCGAGCACGCTTATCCGAGTTGGGAAGCGTGATAGTCGATCGGAATGATCTCGACTCTTTGGGTATAAAAGGGGTGGGGGATCATGCCTGGATAAATGGCCACCGTGTGCTCGTCGTTGGCACTGTTTCGGGTATGCGGGGGCTTGGAGGCGTGAATATCATCAGCTCACTGGAGACTGCCGAGATTGTCGGGGACGTTTCCGGGAGTAGTGATGCCACCTTTTATCTGGCAAAAACCAAACCCGATGTCGATGTCGATGCATTGCAACAGAAGCTTCAGAAAAGCAATATCGGTGGCCCTTTGCAAGTCTGGACGGCGGATCAGCTCTCCAGTGACTCGCAGAATTACTGGTTTTTCGATACCGGTGCCGGTATGGCCGTTATGTTCATGGCCATCATCGTCTGTTTGGTGGGCGCGATTATCTCGAATCAGTCCTTTGCCTCTGTTGTTTCCAGTTCCATGCGTGAGTACGCAACATTGAACGCTCTGGGGGCCAGCCGAGGTGCTTTGGCAAAGGTGATTATCGAAGAGTCGTGTCTTGTCGGACTGGTAGGCCTGGTATTGGCTGCTGTTGTCAGTACGATTTTGTTGCTGATTGCCAGTCATGAGAACGTCCCTGTCAACATGACGCCTCTGGCTGCCTTGAGTTGTGTGGTGTTGGTTGTATTGATGGCGTTGATGTCGAGTGGGTTGGCGTTGCGCAGTGTTCGGCGAACCGATCCCGCTATCCTGTTGCGCTGAGATAGAGGAATAACACAATGTCATCCTTTCAACAGGTAACGCAACAGGCACCAAAACAGGATGTAAAAGCATGAGTAGCATGGCTGGGAATGCACTTCCTGAACCTACATTGCTTGCGGATCAGGTATACAAGGCTTTCATGTCGGGCTCTGTGGAAGTTCCTGTATTACAGGGTTTATCGCTTTCCGTCTTTCCGGGCGAGCTGACGCTGATTTCCGGACCATCAGGATGTGGCAAGAGTACGCTGTTATCCCTGATGTCAGGATTGCAGACTACTGACGGCGGCAAGGTTTTTGCTCTGGGCCAAGAGCTTACCGGCTTTAAGCGCCGTCAACTCGAGAAGTTTCGCTTGCGACATACCGGATTCGTGTTTCAGGGATTTAACCTGTTTCCTGCCCTTACGGCCCTGGAGCAAATCCAATTGCCATTAGGTTATTTGGGGTTGTCCCGCAAGGAAAGCCTGGCGCTTGCCAGGCAAGCATTGGAAGAAGTGGATATGTTGCATCGTGCAAACATGCGTCCGGCGCAGTTATCGGGTGGTGAGAAACAGCGTGTGGCCGTCGCCCGGGCGATTGCAAAGAAGCCATCACTTTTATTTGTTGATGAGCCAACGAGCGCATTGGATGCAGAAAATGGGCAACGTGTTGTCAAGATTCTCCAGCATTTCGCGCATGCACAAGGTACTACTGTATTGTGCGTCAGCCATGATCCACGATTGATCAATCGCGCTGATCGTGTGGTTTCAATGGAAGATGGTCATATTTCCGATGACCGGAGCCAGAGTCCTGAGTAATGAAGAAAACGATTGAATTAAACGTGAGTAAAGGGTTTTTTCGCACAGTGTTGTGGGGTTTGATCCTGGCTGTAGTACCCGCTGCCCTGCTGGGGTGCTCCCATAGTACGAGCTCGAACCCGGATAATGGTACGGCCCATGATGCCGCATCGGGTAATACGTCAATCACAAACTCCCGGACAGGATCTGACCACTCCACTGATTCTTCATTGGGTAATAAAGTGGCCATGGCACGTGGGCGCATTGACGTTCAGGGTGGTTTGATCCGCTTGGGTGTAGAAGGGAGCGGTGTGGTCACACAGCTTCCTGTAACAGAGGGAGCCAGTGTTCAAAAAGGCGCACTACTCCTTGCGCAAAACGATGCTGTAGCTAACAGCAACATAAAAGTAGCTGAGGCACGTCTCGCATTGGCAAAACAGCAACAAGCTGCGGCAGCCCATCGTTTGACACAGCTACGCGCCAAGTCTTCCAGACTCGAAGTTGCCGCCTCACAAGGCGCTATAGATGATTCGGTAGCGGATGAAGCCCAGCAACAATATTTGAATGCACAAGCGGATGCTCAACAGGCCAGCGGTTCATTGTCAGTTGCTCAGTCCGAGTTAAATGCAGCCAAGGCACAAAATGCACAACTTGCTTTAAGGGCTCCTGTAGGCGGCACCATTGTTCGTGTTGCTACCCAGCAAGGGGCTTATCTGGAGGCGGGCGCTACCGCAATGACCCTTTTGCCTGCTCGCCCCCTTATAGTAAGGGCCGAATTGAGCGCTTCATTTGTGAATACAGTAAAGCCGGGAATGAAAGCGTCGATAGTATCAGACATGGATGGCGCGACCTCTCAGGACACGTTGCCTAATGCTCACGTTGTCAATGTAAGCCCTGTTTACGTGAATGCTACGCTGCAGGACAGTTCTCAGGTCGGAACTGCTCAAGTTGTGGATTGTATCCTGGCTTTTGATAGCCCTGCGCACGCACGTGTGGGACAAAATGTGATGGTGACTTTCTATGACTAGCAGATATTCACAATCATCATGTCAGGCTACAGATAAATATCATGATGACGCAGGAACGTATAATTCTGCGAGTGAAGATATAAAGAACGAGTGGGTAATTCAGTGTGATTTTGATGGCACTATCAGCCGTCAGGATGTAACTGATACATTGCTCGAGCATTACGGGCTTCCCGGTTGGGAAGCCTTTGAAAAAGATTGGGAGCGTGGCGAGATCGGTTCCAAAGAGTGTATGCGAGGACAAATTGCATTGCTCGACATGAGTACGACTGATCTTCATCGATGCCTTGATAATATCGAACTTGATCCCAGTTTTATTCGATTTGTTGAGCACGCCAAGCGAATGAATATTGCGATTCAGATAGTGAGTGATGGGTTGGATTATGCCATTCGTTACCTGTTTGAGCGCGCGGGTATTACCGGGTTGCACATCATTGCCAATCACCTCGTCAAGGCTAATGAGCGTCGTTGGCATCTGGAGACCCCATGGGAAAATTCCGTTTGTCCCAGTGCGAATTGCAAATGCCTGACATATCGTAAAGCATACAACGCGGGAAAAAAGGTATGCTACATCGGTGATGGTAGTTCGGATTACTGTGTGTCCGAACGCGCGGATCTTGTTTTGGCCAAGAAAAAACTGATTGATTACTGTCAGTCTCGTGATATCGCTTTTCAGCCGTTCAATGATTTTGATCAGGCGTGGAGCGCCATTGAAGAAAATGTGTTGAATCAATCGCAGGAACTGATGGTATGAATGAGCATGTATCCTCGGATACCTCATATGACACTGAGGATCATCTCGTTGAGGGTGTCGATACCCCTGAAGCAAATGGGGTTGTTCCTGATTGGGTGCAGGAATATGAAATTTGGATGGCCGGGGAAGGGGAACATGCCAGCACGGGTGTTTTACTTATCCATGGGCTGACCGGTACGCCCAATGAAATGCGTATTCTTGCACGAGGTTTAAATCGTTACGGGTTCACTGTGTTCGCGGTCAAGTTGGCTGGACACTGCGGTACTATGGAGGACTTGCTGGCTACCCATTGGGAAGATTGGTTGCATAGTGTATGTGAGGGTGCCGAGCATCTCATGCAGCATGTCGATAGGCTTGTTGTTGGTGGCTTGTCCATGGGGGCTGTCCTTTCCCTTGCATTGGCAGCAGACCGCCCTGATCTGGTCAATGGTGTGATGGCCTTATCAACTACGTTCAAACATGATGGTTGGAGTATTCCCAAGTGGACAATTCCCATGTCTGCTCTATTACCCGTTATATATAAACTGGGATTCGCGCGCGATCGAGTATTTTACGAGCACTTTCCCTACGGGGTGATGGACGAATCCTTGCGCGCCCGGCTCGTGAAAAGCATGAACAGTGGTGATAGTTCCGAAGCGGGGCTACCGGGTAACCCGTGGTGGTCTGTTGCTGAAATGATGGAATTTTCCCATCGTACTCAGCGCCAGCTTGATAGGGTGGAAGCACCTTGCCTGGTCATGCATGCACGCCATGATGATATTTCTTCCATGAACAACGCATTGACTATCCTTAAAAAGGCCAAAAATGCACCTGTCACCCTAGTGATTCTGAATAATAGTTATCACATGATCACGGTGGATCGTGACCGCCGTGAAGTCATTTCAGCAACAATTGACTTTGTAACATCGATTGCCGCAGACCCGTTGGCTGTTCGGAGGAAATCATCATGAGCCACGGCGGTTTATGGGTTTTTTTATGGCTCTTGAACGTAGTGCTTGACTCATGTGGTCAGTTGGCATTCAAGGCAGCTGCCAGTGACCCGGACACAGGGGATGGGCTAGTGCGATGGAAAAACATGCTATCGCGGCCCTGGCTCTGGATCGGTATTATTTCGTATGTTGTCGAATTTCTTGTCTGGGTTGCTTTCCTGTCACTGGTTCCGCTTTCATTGGGTGTCCTGTTGGGATCTATCAATATTGTCGGCATCATGATTCTTGGGCGTATCCTGTTTAAGGAACATCTGACGCCCATGCGTGTGATGGGAATATTATTGATCACAGCGGGTGTTGCCGTTGTCAGTATTCAGACGTAAATATCATCAAGAACCTGGGCCTGACACTGGATATCGTTGACCTCGTTGGATTGAAACGGCCGGATAAATTTTAAAAGGTAATCACCCAAAAACATGAAACGCTTTTATCTGCTTGGATTTTTGGTACTCCTGATATTTGATACATTGGCGCAGGTGAGTTTCAAATTGGCGGGTGATCATGCATTGCCACTTGATCTGTCCATGGCATGGTTGGATCGCCTTTTCGGATATCCATGGATTTATGGCGCTTTCGTGGGGTATATAGGCTCATTTTTTACCTGGATGACCATCCTCAAGCATGCGCCTATTGGCCCTGCTTTCGCTGCGTCTCACCTTGAACTTGTCTCAGTTATCTTTGTGTCCATCATCTTCCTGGGTGAACCCTTCCATTGGACCCAAGGGGTGGGTGCTCTGCTGATCATAGGGGGTATCTGCTGTCTGGCAGTGAGTGAAACCCGAGAAGAAGGTCCATCTTCAGTGGATGGCTCTGTTCCTAAAGCATCATGATTGACCGAATAGGGGGCTGAATGGCATCTTCTCCGAAGAGCGCGTCTTCACATGACGCCCAGCGCGAACCGCCCCCTACGGCAGGCTTGCCCCTTCAGGTTTCTGATTGGCTCCCGGCCTCTGCTTCCTTTGAATCGGCGTTGGCCGAGTTTATCGGTGTCGGGCAAGCACTCGTTTCGTGTTCCGGTACGGCTGCACTGGTGGCCGCACTGGAAACCCTTGTTGCCCGGGCACCAGAACGGGTTGAAGTGATAGTGCCCGCCTACACTTGCCCTCTTGTTCCGTTGGCTATTGCCCATTGTGGGCTTACAACTGTGCTATGTGATATTGAGCCGGAAACATTCAATCTTGATTTGGAAGTCCTCAAACAATTATGTGGCGATAATACGCTGGCAGTGATTCCCACCCATTATGGAGGGCGGGTCAGTGCAGTTTTACCTACGGTAGAAATAGCACACGCTGCAGGAGCCTGGGTAATTGAAGATGCTGCTCAGTCATTAGGCGCTAAAATCGATGGGTGTAGTGTTGGGTTGGCAGGCGATATCGGTTTTTTTAGCCTGGCAGTCGGGAAAGGGCTTACTCTTTTTGAAGGGGGCGTTCTCGTGTCCAAAACACCCACCCTGCTTGCCGAGTGTCGTGCCCGCTTGTCCTGCCAATATCATCCCCAACACTGGCGCCAACGTCTGCGTGGTTATGTATGGGATTGGCAACGTACCTTCGAGTTATTGGCCTATACGGTTGTTTATCGGCCTGCCTTGCTACGTTGGGTCTATGCGCGTCCGGTCAGAAAGGCATTGGCACGTCATGACTTGATTGATGCGGCGGGCGACGACTTTTCTCGTGATATACCACTACACCGAGTGGGTTCTATACGCAAAACAATAGGGTATCACGCACTCACGCGTTTACCCCAATGGCTTCTTCAGTTGCGCCAACAGGGGCAAGAACGTTATCACAGGTTGCTTCAGCTGGAAGGTATCCATGTTTATGGAGATAATCTCCAGCAGACGAAGGTTGAAGCGATAGCAACGACAGAAGCGCCAACGCATACCGAGAGACAAGCAGAGGGGGCATGGCCATTTATCATGATCCTGATGCCTTCGAATAAAGCGCGTGATTGGCTGATAGAGCGAAGTTGGGGCGCAGGTCTGGGAACAAGCCTTATGTTTGTGCATGCCATGCCTGATTATGAGATATATCGCGATATCATTGCCGATGCCGCGCCTGATGACTTTCCCGGTGCCCGTGACATCGCTTCCCGGATGGTGGTTATCAGTAATAGTCCATGGATGACCGATATGCGCTTCGAAGCGCTGTGCTCGCTTATCAGGAAAGCGATATCAGTGACAAAGGCAAGTTAAATCATAGGGTTGGGGAATCGTCTTTTCCGATCAGTCCTTTTAGGATTTTGCTCTATACAACCTCATTATGTATCAACTTGATTTATAAGAAAAATGTTTGATACGTATGCCCTTCGTCAGGTCATGACATTACTCTAATTCCCAATGATCACGAGCGGGTATAGGCTTCGGAAAGTTTCTCAAGAATATGATCATTAAAGCGATTTTGCTCTTCCTGCCAGCTTCCCAGTTCATCGGACGCCTCATCGGTATGCTGCCCGTCGGCAGCACTTAACCAACGTTTCCAGGCTGTCTTATAGCGCCACGTGGATACTTCTCCGGTTACATCGCTACCTACGACGGTTCTCTTCAAGGCTGCCAGTATCTCATCGAACTGGGCACGTGTAAGCTGACCCTGGTCCCAATTGGTATGTACCACATCGGGGGAGAAGACATCCTTGTCGATACTGAGATAGGTGGGTAGGTCCTGCTTTCGCAATAGGTCACACGCCGCGTGTACGAGAGTTTCCATGGTATCGAACTGGCGGAAGCAATCTCCCAGACCTATGGAATGGGCCCATTGTGTATTCACGCCATGACACCAATAAGTAATTCGGCCTTTATAAAGTGCCGATAAATGGTGTTCCCATGCGTGTGCGAGCCCTAGATCGCCCGAGGTGATACCAATGACATGGATATGTTCGATACCCGGGAGTTTGGCTGCATGAGCCACCCATGAGCCACAATGGATGCCCCAGGGAAAACGCATGTTGTCAGGATGATTATCCAGAATAACAAGGCGCAACCCACGGTTTTCGCGCTGCTTTACCGAGGCAATGCAACGTTCCACCAATGCCAGGCTCAAATGGTGAAAATCACCCGAGCCCATAAAGACACATCCATGCTGATCAAAGGAAGGCATGCTCGCCGCCATTTCCGAGACATGGCGGCGGAAGGTACTGGAACGGCTACCAAAGCGTACAGCTTCACGCCACTCTTGAGAAAGAGGGATACGCGTTTCGTTTTCAAGAGTGGTGACTGAATCATCAGTATTCAATACCACCGGCGAGTGTGGTGGGTGGGTCATTTTGAGGTATTTCCCTCAATCCATCGGCTATCGGGGGAGATTCTGTTCTTGAACAGTCCCAGTAGTTTTCTTAGCAATGGGTTACGTATATACACCGCATGACGTGTACCGGTAAAACTGGCCCCAAGCATGGCTTTGACTTCAGGATCTGTCCAACCCGCAATGTAGTGGCTATAACCGTTCTTCAAGCAATATTCGAGGTTATAAATCCAGCTGACAAAATACAAACTGACGTCTCTCGCAGCGGGATAGGAGAGCCCTATGTATTTATCAACCAGTTTGTTGTTTTCAACGTAGCAAAGATTCCACCCAAGAAGCTTATCTGTTTCCTGATGGCGATATTCGAACACGATCCCTTTTGAAGTTTCATCTTTAAGAACAGCTGAAAAGAATTCGTGGGTTAGTAAGTCAAAGTGGATTTCGCTTTGCTTATAAACCGCTTTATAGAGCGAATAGTAATGATCAATACGTGTTTCGTCATTGAAATAGGACCCGGTACGTCGCTCTATCACCTGCACTTCATCTTGATTGCGTAGACGACGTTTGATATATCGACGTGAACTTTTCTTCAGACGTTGCAGATACGTGTCGATATCAGGAAAGTTGATGGGGACAAAAGACAAGGCTTGGCCATCAATCACTAAATAATGATTTTCCTTGCATGCCTCTACGAGCTTATTGGCATACGCATTATCCTCTTGCGACAAGAGAGGAGAGTTCCAGGGAATATCCTTGATGATGCACAACGTATACTGGTGACCCAACTGCTGACGCACTTGGTTGGCCAATTCGGCTGGGGGAGTTTGAATGGGCAGCAATGCATATTCGCTGACCGTTGTTCCAACAAAGGCTGTCTTTATATTGAGCTTACGAGACCACCATTGATAACCGGGAAAACGGGAAAGTTTTTCCAGTAATTCTTCATCGGCGGTGGTCAGTAAATTGAAAGGGGCATCGAAGGCTGGAGCTGCTGTCTCCCGAAGGAAGTTGAATCCTTCGGGAGGGTAGGTCTCAAAGCAATCTACCAAAGATGCTGGTTCCAGCATATTACGAATTGAGACCGGAGTTGACATTACGCTTTCTTGGCACGCGTAATCAGTTGGTCCAGAAGCACCATGGCCTCATCGATCTCTTCACGAGTGATCATTAGCGAGGGTGCAAAGGTGATAACATTTTTGTAGTAACCACCTACGTCGAGTACCAGGCCACGTTTCTGACCTTTGTATTCGAGATCGCCGGACAGGCCAATATCTACCATGCGGTCCAACAGCTCTCGGTTCGGAGTGAAGCCGTCTTCCTGGCAGATTTCAGCGCGCAGAGCCAAGCCAAGACCATCGACATCACCGATCTCGGGATGACGTTTCTGCAGGTCACGTAGACCATCAAGGAAGTAAGCGCCGGACTCGCGTACCTGCTTACCAAAGTCTACTTCATGTGTCATTTTCATGACTTCAAGACCGACTGCCGTACCCAGAGGGTTGGACGCGAAGGTCGAGTGGGTGGATCCCGGTGGGAAAACGTCGGGGTTAATGAGCTCATCACGTGCCCACAAACCAGACAGTGGGTTCAGACCATTGGTCAGAGCCTTGGCGAACACCAGGATATCGGGCGTAATACCGAAGTTTTCTACTGACCACAATTTACCTGTACGCCAGAACCCCATCTGGATTTCGTCCACTACCAGTAGAATGCCGTACTCATCGAGGACCTTTTTCAGTCCAGTGAAGAAATTCGCCGGTGGGACAACGTATCCGCCTGTTCCCTGAATAGGCTCGATGTAGAAAGCCGCATATTCACTTTCCTGCGCTTTCGGATCCCATACAGCGTGGTATTCGTTCTCGAATTTGCGGGCAAATTGCTGAATGATGGATTCGGCATATTCTTCAGGCGTCATCCCTTTGGGGCGACGGAAAGGATATGGGAAGGGGATAAACTGCGCACGGTTAGCGAAATGGCCGAAACGACGACGATAACGGTAGCTGGAGGTAATGCTGGATGCCCCCAGAGTACGACCGTGATAGCCACCTTCGAACGCGAACATCAGGCTTTTACCGTTCTTGGCGTTCTGAACGACTTTCAGAGAGTCATCAATCGCCTGTGCACCGCCAACATTGAAGTGGACGCGCCCATCCAGGCCCCACTTGCTTTTGGCATCTACAGCGATGGTTTTAGCCAGCTCGATCTTTGAGGGGTGCAGATACTGACTTGCAACCTGTGGCAGCGTATCCAACTGATGACGCATTGCGTTATCGAGACGCTCGTTTTTGTACCCGAAGTTGACAGCGGAGTACCACATCTGAAGGTCGAGGTAGCCAGTACCGCGATCATCATACATGTAGCTGCCTTTACAGTCGGTAAAGATCTTGGGAGGGTTCACATAGTGAACTGTATCTCCAAAAGAGCAGTATTTGGCTTCATCTTGAAGCAACTGTTTTTCATCAATAGCCATCTACAAAACACCTAATCGTAATATGTATCACATATGATACGCCCATTTCGTCTATTGTACCTGATGACAAACAACAAAATGTTGACACACTATGGAATATCCTTGGGTTAAATTGAAAAGTTTGCTTATTTTAATGCGGAAATTGATATTAAATGCCATATTCCAGCTTCTACATGCCTTTTTTTAAGTTTTACATAAGTATATATGGCTGGCAACGAGTTTCTCGTTGAAAAAATTTCTGCAGGATTTCCGGGTTAAACGTACTTGATTGACGCCTTGTATTAATGCACTGGAAAGAACGAAGGTATGTTCCACGGCTGCTGACGAAGGGGTATCAGCCTTCCCGTGCTTTTTCTACAGCTTTTCCTACACAACAGGATCTGTTTTACAGAAATATACGCGCTTGAATACTCAGGGCCAATATCCTGAGATGCCACTGTAGAGGGGATGGAGCAGTGCTTTGTCTATGACATCGCAAGTGTATTTTTCTCCATCATCGTTCAGTAGTCGCCCGTCTTATACTGATGTCATATTATAAAATGTCTTAACTGTATAATCCTTGTCATTGAAGGGCTCTATAAGACGTGCTTTAGAGCTACTGGATGTTTTGAGCATATGCTATGCCAATTTTGTATTTCCGTTGGAAGGGATAGTTTTGTGGAGTGATACATCAGGCCGAAACTCAATCGGTATATGGCCTTCAATTATGTCACTTTGAATTATCCAACAGGAGGCACTGATGTCCCTTTCCATATCTCCCCTGACAGGGCGCACCGGTGCCTTGATTGAAGGGCTCGATGTTGCCAACGGTATTACTGAAAACGAATTCGAACAGTTGTATCAGGCGCTTCTACATTACAAAGTGGTATTTCTTCGTAATCAGACTATTAGTGATGAACAACAAGAGGAGTTTTCTCGTCTTTTCGGTGAACAGGTACCGCACCCCACGGTGCGTTCCCATGGGAACAGTCAGGGCATCCTGAATCTGGATTCAAAGGAGAGTCGCGCCAATTCATGGCATACGGATATCACCTTTACTGCCGACTATCCCAAAATTTCCATTTTGCGTGCGGTCAAGGTGCCTCCTGTAGGGGGGGATACGCTTTGGGCCAACACTGCCGCCGCCTATGAGGACCTGCCTGTACCTCTAAAAACACTCGCCGAATCTCTTTGGGCAACCCACAGTAATCTTTATGATTATGCTGAATCAAAAAACATAGCGGTTCAGCAGAAGCAACGGTATCAGGCAGAATTTACTGCCAAACGTTATGAAACCGAGCATCCTTTGGTACGCGTTCATCCTGAAACCGGTGAGCGTGTGTTGGTATTGGGGCATTTCCTGCACCGTATCTCCGGTGTCTCTAGCACTGACTCAACATTACTCTTTGATCTATTCCATCAATATGTCATTCGTTATGAGAATACAGTGCGTTGGCGTTGGAAAGAGGGTGATATCGCCATTTGGGATAATCGAGCCACAGAACATGTCGCTGTGGACGACTACGGTCAGCAGGAACGTATCATGCGTCGTACCACGCTGATCGGAGAGATACCCGTGAGTGTTGATGGTCAGGAAAGTCGCGCACTGGAACTGGACACTGCTTCGCGCACTCCACGCAATGAGCAGGAAAAAGAAGAGCTGTATAAAGCAGTATCGTGATGCTTTTCTACGATCGAATACTTATACGCCAATAGTCAGACCTAATATCGTAATAGACAAAAAGCCGTCGCATTATGGGACAACGTGTATCTGCGCGCGTCCAGTGGGCGAGGGCTTTTCAGTCGCGGCTTGGCACTCTCGATTTTGTGAGAAAGTGGTCCCCTCTATTGGTCAGATGTGCCATAAGTGTGTTAGAGGCCCTTCCGCACCCGTTACCGGATCACTATTCGGAAAGGTAGTCGTATGAATACGGTCGCGCATGGCTTCATCTGGCGCGCGACGGTTGATGTCCGCGTGTTCGCCCGGTGGATAGGCGCCCACCACTGTAAAATCATCGGAGGCTTGCAGGCATCTATGCCCCGTTCCTGTTGGAAGAACCACAACGTCCCCTTTCCGCATCGTGACAGTTCGCCCTCTTGGCCCTCCCAGCATGACCTGTGCATGACCTGAAAAGACACCCAATACTTCGTGGCCTTCGGTGTGGTAATGGTGGAAAGGGTAAATACCCCAACGCCACTGGGGAGGCCAGCCATTTTGCCTGAATATATGCTCCATGGTAGTGGGAAGATCCATGCCCGTCATCGGCTGAGTGATGGCTTGCTTATATTGCAGCACCGGTAAATGAGCGTTGTTGGGCACCCAGTCGTGTGCTGTCAGCATGAAATGGTGAGGTGAAGAGGGTGTTTCTGCTGCTATCGACATGCGGGAAACTCCTGTCATTGTGGCGGCGCCCAATAAGGCTCCCGCACCTATCAGGAAATGACGACGATCATTGCAAACCGACATGGTATCCCCCGGGATTCAAGTGATAATGAGCGTGAAAGACGGATGACAGCTTTTACCTCCCCCGACACTGACGCACATTAAACGTGGGGAAGAGTAACATTTGTCTATGGATCAATTGCTATTGATTAATGGGTATGCAGCGTTGATCCAAGCTGGCTTGCACTCTGCGGGTTCAGGAAAAGAGTTGAACCTGGATCAAACCGGTGGGATTGGCTCAGACCACCGGCAACCACCGGTATAAATCCAGCGTCTCGAACAAGCTGTGAGGCCACTTTCAGGGCATGCTGGTCATCGGATGCAATTGGAATACCGATACCGTGCCCTGCGTCGGAAGAGAGTGTCCCCATCGCTAACACGTTGAACGCCCGAACCACGTGCGAGTTACTCAACGCCCTGGCAGAAATCTGGCCGGAACTGGTGCTGAGAGCCTGACGTGCCAATGTACCGTCTCGCCCCGGGTAGGGGTTGGATGGGTCAATAACCACCTTGTTTTTGATGAGACTGCCTACTTCCTTGCCTACCGCTGGGAGTGCCCCGAAGGGTACTGCCGTTACAATGACTTGACCAAAATGTGCAGCCTGTTGTGGCGTACCTGCCTTGGCCCCAATCTGTTTGGCTTCAGAACGAATACTATCCGGATTGCGGGACGATATCATGACTGGATGGCCTGATTTTATCCAGAGTTGGGCCAGGGTTGTACCCACGCTTCCAGCGCCAATGATACCGATCGGTTCACCTGCTGCGGATGCGGTTGAGCTGAATACAAGACATAAGGTTACGAGAAGTAGGCCTATGGTAGCGCCTGTATGATGCAGGAGAGTGCGAAATGTCTTTAGAGGATTGAATCTGGACATGATCATACCCCTTCAATTTGGCTGGTATCGCGGGAGGTGGAACAGCCTCTTTGTATCAGAGATTACTCTCGGGAATACTGTTTTACAAGCGGGGTCCTCTTGTGTAGTTACTTTAATCTTATTAAAAACTTAAGTATACGGGAAAGTTATAGAGAGAGGTTGGAATGAACAATAAAGTATTTATATTATGCATTCTATCTTTGTTTTTTGTTGTACAAGTTCTGTATATGCTGCTTCGGAAAGCTCAAATATATTAACGAAAAAAGTTACATGCGTAAGGAGGGCTCAAGCGGCTGAAATTATTTATAATGACCATGAAGATGGAATGGATAAAGAGCAAATAAAACAGGATTTAAACAAGAAATTCGAGGGGCTCGGTATTCATCCTGAAGGTATTAAACTTACAAGCGATGTTCCGCTTTCAGAAATCACAAGCCTCCCCAGGTTTGAAAATAAAGTGAATCGCAATGATGTTCGATTGAGTTATATCAATAATTTAATAACCGACTGTGATCAGTCAAATTAATATTGTTTTTTTATAAATCTTTATAATACGCCGTCGCCAATTCTGAGTGCAACACTTCAACGGTTAGGTAAAGTGTTGTCTCATGAGCTATCAAGAACCCGGTATCGAAGAAGGGGCTACTCTTCCGGTGGCTCTTGATCAAAGCTTCTTTGTAAAACAGTTGCATTGATCAACCGCACACCATTCACTGGCAATTGTGAGTGGATGTACACTCATTCAACTCCTGTGTGAATACTCTGGAGTGCTCAACTGGTCGGTACGGCACTCAATGCTTGAATCATAAAATAAAGCTCTATTGCTTCAAATGCTTGCCATGCTGAGTAAAGTCAAATATCTTCATCTTTTAAAGATATCCCTATAAAAACAACGATCATAACTATATGAAAAAAGCTATCGTATTCTTCCTGCTGCTATTGTTTGGTACGTACAATCATGCTGTCGCCTCTACACATGACAATGTCTGGAGGATGGGTAATGCTATTTTTTACAAAGGCGATATCACCAGTGCTTCCAATACGAGTGTAAAAAATATTCTCCGTGAATACAAAATAGATTCATTGATTATCGATTCTGAAGGTGGAAATGTCGGTTATGGGATTGAATTGGGAAATCTAGTATATAATCATCATCTTGACGTTAAAGTTGAAAATTTATGCGTATCGTCTTGTGCGAATTATGTATTTACAGCAGGTAAACGTAAAATATTAGAGCCTGGATCACTTGTTGTCTGGCATGGATCGGTTATACAAAAAGATTTTAATACTATAGATTTCTCTGAAATCGAAAAAGAAGTAGGTCATGAAATGAATAGCGGAGAGCGAGAGGCCTTCTCAAAAAAATATTTTAACGCATTAAATATAATAAAAAAACGCCAACGTGACTTCTTTAAAAAAATAGCTACAAGTCAAGAAGTGACTATCATTGGACAAGAAATGAATTGTCACTGCCTCTGGACGCTTATGCCATCAGATATGGCCAAGTTTGGCATAAAAAATGTCATCTACCCTTCCGGTTATCTACCGCAAATAAAGGATAAGGACGTTAAAATATTACACCCTCCACATATCAGACACTTTTGACGTTGCTATTCATCCACCTTACAAAGTTGGAATTGCTAGCAAGGTCATTTGATCACAAGTGGAACCCATGTATCAGGTGTGAATGCCATTGATTGGGCTCACTGGTAGTCCCTCATCCTTGTCTACTGAATCCTGGATTCTGACTATCGGAACATTGTTAGAAAGGCTTGATGGGATTGCATCGAGTCTTGGGATACGACCAAGTCAGATATTTTTATTTAGACTAAAGTTTAAATATATTTTAACCATGATCGAATTATTAACTTATGATTCGTCTATATTTTAATTGTTATTGTGCATGACATATTATGAATCCAGTAAGGCAGAGATATAGTTTAGGGATCAAAATGTTGCTAAAGTGATTGAAAGTGATAAATCATTGATTATTGGGCCTTAAATGTTCCGTCAGGCAGCCATAGAAAACCGTAAACGCCGCTGGCAAGGGCGTGCCATCATGTTACCCGGGGTCTCGCCCTGGTTGATCAGCATCAGCTGTTCGCTCTTCATGCTGATTCTGGTTGTTTTTATTGTCTTTGGTTCCTATACCCGTAGAGCCGATGTATCCGGTGAGGTAACGACCTGGCCCCGCGCGACCAATATCGTTTCAGGCGTGCAGGGAGTTATCGATAAACAATATGTCCAGCAGGGGAAGAATGTACGTGCGGGCGATCCGGTGTTCTCGATCGACGTGAGTAAGAGCACAACAGCGGGCAATGTCAGTGTCAGTGAACGACGTGACATTGAAGATCAGATTTCCCGTATTAACGATATCATTACCCACCTCAAGAATAGCAAGGCGGCGACGTTAGCCTCTCTCAAGGCTCAGAAAGAGCAGTATCAGGTAGCATTGAAGAAATCCACGCAGATCGTGAACAGTGCTGAGCAGGGTATCGCGATTATGCGGAATAACATGAATGATTACCGGGCATACCTGAAACGTGGGTTAATTACCAAATATGAGCTCATCAATCAGGAAGCGACCTATTACGATCAGCAGAACCAGCTACAAACCCTGACCGCGCAAAACCAGCAGAATCAGTTGCAAATCACCTCACTGGAAAGTGAAATTCAAACGCAATCAGCGGATTTCGATAACCGCATTTATCAGATGGAAATTCAGCGTTTCGACTTGAATCGCAATCTGACCAATACAGATCTGAATGGTGAAGTTGTTATTCGCGCACTATCAGATGGAAAAATCGATTCGTTGAACGTAAGTCCCGGGCAAATGGTCAATGTAGGCGACAGCTTGTTTCAGATTCTTCCGCAACATGTGGATCACTATTATCTGGTATTGTGGGTGCCCAACGAGCAAATTCCTTATATACATACCGGGGATCGCGTCAACCTGCGCTATGAAGCCTTCCCCTATCAGCGGTTCGGGCAGTTTGGTTCTACTGTCTCGTATATATCCCGTGCGCCGGCATCTACTCAGGAAATGGCCTCCTACCCTGGCGCACCTACGCCGCAGCAGGCTGCTTCCACCCCCTATTATCGGGTATTGATTCGGCCTGACCGCAACGCTGTCTTCTACAATGGGCAGGCGATGCCGCTGGAAAATGGCATGAAAGCATCGGCGACTCTGTTCCTGGAGAAGCGCCGTATCTACCAGTGGATGCTCTCACCCTTCTATGACATGAAACGCAGTGCGACGGGGCCCATTCAATGAGACAACCTGGCTTCAAAGAGATTGTTGAAAAGCTCGACCTGCGTTTTCGCCATCGGGTTCCGATCATTCATCAAACCGAAACGACAGAGTGTGGATTAGCATGTTTGGCCATGGTCTCCAGCTACTATGGTCATAGCATTGATCTTTTTGCCCTGCGTCGCCAGTTCAACATTACGTCACGTGGTGCCACACTGGCAGGTGTGAAGTCCATGGCGACTCAAATGGGGATGACCTCACGCGCCTTGTCATTGGATCTGGGGGAAATCAGGGAGCTCAAACTCCCCTGTATCCTGCACTGGGATTTCAACCATTTTGTTGTGCTGGTGGAAGCCAGTAACAACCAGTTTGTATTACATGACCCGGCACGGGGGAAACGTAAGGTGGGGGTGGCAGAGATGTCCCAACACTTTACAGGTGTGGCCATGGAGTTGTGGCCCAACAGTGAGTTTACCCCTAAAAAAGAGAAGAACCGTCTTGGTTTGAGGCAACTGATTGGCAGCATTCATGGTATCAAGGGGACGCTGTCCAAAATCTTTTTCCTTTCAATTGTGATAGAAGCCATCGGGCTCATCATGCCTGTTGGTACGCAGCTCGTGATGGACCATGCGATCCCTGCATCGGATCACGGCCTGCTAACACTTATCTGTATCGGGTTGGCTTTCTTCATCCTGTTAAGAGCGGGTATCAGCTCATTACGTGCCTGGACGTCACTGGTGATGGGGACGCTTATCAACGTGCAATGGCAATCCGGGCTTTTCCAGCACATGTTGCGGCTGCCTCTCGATTTTTTCGAACGGCGCCAGTTAGGGGATATTCAGTCACGATTCGGCTCATTGGACACTGTACGAGAAACGTTCACCAACAGCACGGTAGGGGCCATTATGGATGGCATCATGGTGATCGGGCTTTTCATCATGATGATGCTTTACGGTGGCTGGCTGGTCTGGGTGGTACTGGGGATTACCTTGGTCTATGTGCTATTCCGACTATTCACATACCCTTCATATAGACAGTACTCGGAAGAGGTGCTGACGTATCAGGCACGGGCCAACTCCTATTTCATGGAGACCCTCTATGGGATCACTGCTGTAAAAATGCAGGGGATGACCGATCGACGTTCTGCACAATGGCTAAACCTCAAGATTGATGCGATCAATGCCGGGATCAAGGTCAGTAAGCTTGATTTGCTCTTCGGCGGTATCAATACGTTTATCATGACCGTGGATCAGGTAGTAATTCTTTGGATAGGTGCCACGATGGTCATGGATAGTCATATGACTATTGGTATGTTTGTGGCTTTTGGCTCCTACCGAGGACAATTTTCGGACCGTGCGGCATCTTTGACCAATTTCGTTTTACGCTTGCGAATGATGAGCCTGCATAATGAGCGTATCTCTGATATTGCCTTGCAGGAAAAAGAGGCACGCAAACCTGACATACCCTATCAGAAAGGCATGGTGCCGGCCGCCTTGCAAGTGAAAGGGTTGAGCTTTCGCTATGATAGTCAATCAGCGCCGGTTTTTCATGACATCAATATCGATATTCAGCCCGGTGAAAGTGTCGCTATTGTGGGGCCTTCCGGAGGGGGTAAAACCACACTGATGAAAGTCATGTGTGGTTTGTTCGAGCCCTCCGAGGGAAAGGTGCTGGTCAATGAGACCGATATCTGGCAATTGGGGGTCAATAATTATCACAAGATGATCGCGTGTGTGATGCAGGATGACCAGCTATTTTCGGGATCTATTGCTGAAAACATCTGTAGCTTTGCCGATGAAATGGACGAAGAGTGGATGATGCAATGCGCGCAGGCCAGCTATATCCACGACTTCATCATGACTCTACCAATGGGATACGAAACTCTGGTGGGCGAACTGGGTGAGGGGCTATCAGGTGGACAACGGCAAAGGCTTTTCATCGCACGTGCGCTTTACCGAAAACCCAGTGTGCTATTTATGGATGAGGCAACGAGCGCACTGGATAATGAGAGTGAAGCCGCCGTCAATAACGCTATCCGGCAGTTACAGGTCACTCGCGTGATCATTGCGCACCGGGAGACAACGGTAGCTTCTACGGATCGCAGGATTCAGGTAGGTTAACCCATGAAAGGTTCGAACGGGAACGGCTGGACTGGATAAAGGGAGTGATGGCTTTTAGACTGATCCCTGATTCATACGCTTATTGAGACAAGGAAGACGCAAATGTTGAAAACATGCTCATGTATCGGTTTGCTGCTGCTTTCTACATCGGTGATGGCGAGTCCGGTGACCGTTCAGCTTCGTTGTAATGACCTGATCAACAACCCTCAAATCAACCACGGCAAGCCCTATAATGTCAGTGTCGATGAGGCAAAGCATCAGGTGACAGTGGGTAAACACGTTTTCCCTGCTGATATAGGCAAGCAAGCGGTGGTTTGGAAGATGGGTTCACCGGGCGGTACTGTGTCATTAAGCCGAGTGGATTTAAGCTACAGTCGTTATGGTCAACACAAACTTACTCATGGTGAGTATCAGTATGATCATGCGAGCACTGGCTGTGAGATCACCGGTGTTTCTGCCCCCCATACTATTGTGAATGCCTTCTAAGACACGTTGATGCAAGGTGCTGTTGTGGGCCTCAGCGTGTCTACAACAGCACATGCGATCCAGGGAAATGAAAAGGATCCATTAAAAACTATACGTTAAAATAAGGTATTCACCCCACCCGGTTGTTTTCAGCTTTGTTCCGCCCAGCTTTGCTCCGGCTTTCCAGTTGCCCCCGTTATGAAAATAGCGTCCCATGACAGTAACAGCCCAATGGGTATAGGCTAACGAGAGCGCATTGGAAGAGGCGATGGCGGTACCGCTGCGTATCGCTGGGGCTTCATGGGAAAGTTTGGAATTGAAGTCGTAATTGGTAAAGCCAATCCACGACAGGTTACCTCCCCATAAGGGAGTCAAGGGAACGAAATACTTGATTCCCGCACGCCACCCATCCCAACTGTTTTCGTTGGGTGCCTCGTAATTCTGGAACTGGCGTCGTGCATAGAAATTGAAGGAGAGGCTTGCCCGCGTATGAGTATCAATATCGGTGCCCAAACCGATATACATGGTGTGCTGTCGCCCTGCACGGTTGTGTCCCATATCGTAAATATCATCCATTGCGATATAGAACTGGCTGACGGGGCCGAAATGAAGGTTCAGGCCTGTCAGCTTATTGATTGAGAGACGGGGTTCGAGCTCCCAGAAGAGTGGGGAACCTTTGGTAAAAATACCACTATCCGCATGGTTGCCTAGTCCGAAGAAGCGTGGCGCATCGAAATAGCCATATAAATCCCATGGCCCTTTATCTCCCATTAATTCGTATTCGAGATAAGTATCATTGACGGGATAAGGTCCAAACCGGATACCGTGGCTGCCTATCATATTGATGTGCTGTGTCAGCCATGAGGAAAGATACGGGGAGGCAGGGGCAGCATGGCACGCCGTTGTCTGGGGTGTGGGTTCTCCCGGGGCCGGGCTGGCGGAACTGTTTGTTTCTGTTGGACAAGTGATATTGGTTTGTGATTCCGCCGCTTCTGCTGGATAGAGCAGTGTCCATGACATTATGGATAAAGCGGCGATAGCTGCAACTTTATAGAGGATATGCATAAATGTCCCAAATATTTTTGTGGTTGCTTATTTTTGGGGAGGAACTGTGTTCCAATCAGCTTTGTTACTGAGTGAGCGTTCGATATGGTCGTTGTTTTAGTTATATCGGAGCGCTGGATAAGCATACGATATCAGAATGTGCATGTATATATTTATACGCTATATATGCTGAGGGAAAAGCACGCTAAATTAAAATCGAAAGTACATCTCAGACAAATAGGTTAGCAAGCAAATAATTGCTGTTCATATAATAATATTGTAAGTCATTACAAGCTATTTGCCCTTGGACGAACCATTGTTATTTCAGAATCATAAAAAAGGTGGTAAATGCCATGAAGCACTTACCACCCATGAATAGGACAATTATCCAAATAAAAGTCCTATTATAAATTATGAATGTGCGTTAAACGAGGCTTTTAACAATACCACCAACTGCATTACCCACAGCAGTACCTAGTGCGCCGATGCTGTCTGCGGCTACAGTACCTACTGCGCTGCCGGTCGCACCGATAAGTGAAGGAGCATTTTCGCTGACACCTTTGCCAACTTTGCCTGCGATACCAAGACCGCCTTCGACCGTAGAGCCGATACCTGCGCCCACTGCACCGCCAATGCTGGAAGCGCTACCACCACTGATGATACCGGTAAATGCGGTACCAGCATCTTTACCCGCATCGCCGAATGCTGTTGCAATGGCACCTGCACCAGATACAGCATTGATTTCATTCAGTTCCAACGTTCTCATGGCCTTTCCTCTTTAGTATATAAGTGTGATATGTCCGTAAGACTTGTCATGTATCTCACTATCGTTTTTTTGAGGCAGTGAACTCAATAAGGACTATTGATTAATACTAACCATGTTCACATGCAGTGTTGATAGCACAGTCACTTCCCTTGAAAAGCTATCATTGTATTAATAGAACCTTTTATTTCCTTTATCAACTCCTCACAAGGTTGACTTTAGTCTAATTCGTTTTAGCTTATGCAGAGTACTGACATAAGTGAGTATAGACATGGTTATAGTGTCTTTTTATGTCCATAGGGTGACCGTAATAGGATGAACGCTTTATTTTTACAGAGAGGGATGGTTGCATAGTGGTTAATATGCATTTGAATGATTAGGCCTTTCTCCGATGACAGATACACATTCGCTTCCTATACCTGATAACGATACCGCAGGGTCGCTTGATGAACGCGTCTCTGATCAACTCTCATTATTGAATTATCCACCTGCCAATTGGGTACCCGAGAAAACGCTAGCCTCGGGTGAAAAGGTTGTGGATGTCACTATCATCGGTGCAGGACAGTGTGGGTTGGCAGCTGCTTTTTCACTCAAGCGAAAAGGTATCGCCAATATCCGTATTCTTGAGTGTCACCCGGAAGGCATCGATGGCCCCTGGCTTAATTTTGCCCGTATGGAAACGTTACGTTCACCCACGCATTTGCTGGGCCCTGCCTGTGATATACCCAGCCTGACTTTTCAGGCATGGTATCGTTACCACTATGGCTTCGATGCTTTTGCCAACATGGAGCGCATTCCCAGGCCACAGTGGCAGACGTATCTTGAGTGGTATCGACAGGTTTTGGATTTGAGAGTCGAGTTTGAGACGTTGGTGACTCATATTGCGCCAGAAAATGACAGGCTGCGCGTCTCTATCGATTCCCCTGATGGTCATGATCATGAATCATTCGCGACGCGTAAAGTAGTGTTAGCAACAGGAATGTCTGGATTGGGAACCGTACATGTCCCCGGTTTTCTCGGGCATTTATCAAAGTATTGGTGGGCCCACTCATCGGATGATATCGATTTCAATGCACTCAAGGGTAAACGAGTTGTCGTTGTGGGTATGGGTTCTTCAGCCATGGATAATGCCGCAGAAGCGCTGGAACATGGGGCGCAAGAGGTACACCTTCTAGCCCGACGTCAGACGATGCCGACCATCAATAAGCTGATGGGAATTGGAAGCCCCGGGTTCATTGATGGTTATCCGGAGCTGAGCCCGGACTGGCGCTGGCGTATCATGACTTATGCCGCTGACGCTCAGGTACCGCCTCCACACGGCTCTACCTTACGAGTGAGTCGTCATGATAATGCCTTCTTTCACTTCAATGCGGCCATTGAATCCGTCGATGAAACCGCCGAAGGCCTTTCGATTACTACTGCCTCAGGAAAGTGCTACGAAGCTGATTTCATTATTGCGGCAACGGGTTTCAAAACAGATGTGACAGTGCCATCCGAATTATCTGAATTATCCCCTTCCATTGCGCTTTGGAAGGATCGTTACACGCCCCCTAAAGGGTTGGAAAATGACGCGTTATTATCTTCGCCATGGCTGGGGAAAGGATTTCAGTTTATTGAACGCGAAGAGGGGGAGCTACCCGCATTGAGAAATGTTCATGCCTTCAATGCAGCTGCCTCTCTTTCACTTGGCAAGGTAAGTGGTGACATCCCTTCAGTGAGTGTGGGGGCGAGCTGGTTGGCTCGAAGTATCGCATCCGATCTCTACAATGACGATATAGAGGAGCACTGGCAGGCTTTGTTGGATTATTCCAGGCCGGAACTAGACGGTAGTGAGTGGTCTGATGCTGATTCATCCTGATGAATATTCAGACATGGTTGAGCTATAGGCATTTATAGGGAGCCGTATATTCAAGCGGCAACGTTCAATAACAATCATGCCTGCCAATAGGATAAATGGACGAAGCCTTTTGTGGGAATGTCTGTAAAAAGCATCGAGCCTTTAATACGAAAACGGCGCCCTGACTGAACAGGAGCGCCGTTTATATATATATTTATGCACAGCCATGATTGAGGTGATACAAGCGCCTTTTTATTCCGGACAGGCCAACACTCTACGAAAGGCTCGAGTATGATCACCCGTCGCTACGTACCTGTGCATGACTAATCAGTGCGAAAATGAAAGTACCACCAATGACATTACCTAAAAGCGTTGGGATACCAAATTGGAAGATCGCATCGTGTAGCGTTGTCAGACCGTTCAAGAGGAGATACATCACCTCAACCGCGCCGACGATGATATGCGTGAAATCGCCGATAGCAATCACATAGGTGACGATGAAAATCATCAGAATGTGACCCTGACGTATGCAGCTTAGTATCCATACGAGCGTAGCAATCAGCCAACCTGCCAATAACCCCTTGCTAAACATTTGCATAGGAGAGTTTTCCATCATGTGCTCTCCAATATGCTGCATGGAAGCGATGACCCCATCATTGAAAATAGGTAAGTAAGTGATCGTTAGGGCAGCAATCATGGCACCGACCAAATTCCCCGTGAAAACGGCGAGCCATATTCTCAGTACGCGACGAAAGCGTCTGAACGAAGGTTTGCTCATGAACGGTAAGACGGGGGTGACCGTATTTTCAGTGAACAGTTGTTGATTAGCCGTGATAACCAGAATGAAGCCCACGGTATATCCCATGGCTTCGATAAGGAAATCAAAAGGGCTGTTACCGATGTAGGTATGAAGGACTGCACGGGCAATCAGGGAGGTACTCATGGTAATGCCACCGGCGACGGCGGACCACCAGAGGGCCATGAAATCACGGCTGAGCTCTTTTTCTCCACTACGGCGGATCTTTTCATGTACCGCAGCTGCCTTCGACGGCATGTTCTCTTCTGTGATACTCATTAACTCATGACTCCAAAGTGATATAGGCCATTATATAAAGGGACCCAGTATCCTGCTTGAGGCTCATTCATCAAAGAATGAGGTGAGCGCACTTGTGGTATAGGCACTGACTGAAGCAATCCAGTTTAGCCGGTTTTTTCTTCATGTGTGTGCGGTAAATGTAACCGTCAGTTAGTCAGCATTCAGTGCATGATTCAAAAGAGGCGGCAATATATAGACTTTATCTTCGTATGGATAGGGGGCACGGTCATTTATCTTCAATCGTATTGATGTATTTCTACTATTGGAACAACGCATTTGTGTGCGGGCGCTCATGCGCAGCAACATAATGAAGAGAGGCTCAATTTCCGACGAATTTATCGTGCCGACGAGGGTCGAATGAATCTCATAATGTATTTGAACCACAGCCGTGAAACAAATTTACCTGTTTTATCAAGATAGACATAGATGACCGGCGTTGTGTAAAGGGTAAACAGCTGACTGACGACCAATCCTCCGCAGATGGCAATACCCAAAGGATGACGTAGTCCAGCATCGCCGCGGGTTTCCAACACCATGGGGAAGGCTCCTAGAAAGGCAGCCAGTGACGTCATGATAATGGGGCGAAAGCGTAGTTTGCATGCTTCCAGGACCGATGCTTCAGGTGTATCGCCCGTTTCCCGCTCATGAGAAATGGCAAAATCAACCACCATGATGGCATTCTTTTTCACTATGCCTATCAATAGCAGTATCCCTATCATTGCGATGACGGTGAGCTGCGTCTTCGTCATGATCATCAGCAGGAGCGCCCCCAGCCCCGCCGGTGGAATTGTCGACATGATCGTAATCGGGTGGATCAGGTTTTCATAAAGCATCCCCAGCACAATATACATGGTGACTAGCGCCGCCAGCAGCAGCCATGGGATGGACTCGGCAAACTCGATCATTTCCTGCCCTTCACCGGGATAGACACCATGGATGGAATCAGGCACGCCTACTTGTACCATAGCCTGTTGGATAGCTTGTTGAGCTTGTTGAAGGGAATAACCATGCGCCAGGTTGAAGGAAATATTGCTGACTGCTGACTGATCCTGATGGTCGACCTCTACCGGCGCATTGGCGGGTCGGAAGTGGGTGAACAGTGACAGGGGAATCGCTTTCCCTTGTGTATTTACAATGTAGAGTTTATTCAGAACATTCGGGCTTTGCCGATAGGCGGCCTTGACGTCCATGACGACATAATATTGGTTAAGAGGATAGTAAAGTGTTGCAATTTGCGATTGCGCAAATGCATTCCCCAACAACGTATCAATGGTTTGGGCATTGATACCGTAACGCGCTGCCGCCTGCCGATTGATCTCCAGCATGACTTCCTGACCCGCATTTTGTGATGAAGCATCCACACCGGTGAGCTGGGGCAAATGCTTCATGGCCTGCGCCACTTTTGGGGCCCATTGTCTTAAAGCGGTCAGATCCCCCGATTCCAGGCTATACTGGTATGCCCCACCAGAACTGCCACCACCACCTGACTGAAGATCCCCTGCTGAGTGAACAAACAGTTGGGCACCCGGGATATTGGAAGTTTTAGCCATGAGGCGGTTGGCTACATCCGTAGCAGAATCGCTGCGCTGATTGAGAGGCTTTAGGTCGATGATAAACTGTGCTTCGTTGACAGAACCAAAATTATCCCCAACGAACATCATTAAGTTATTCACATCCGGATCTTTGCGAATGATGCTCGACATACGGTGGACAATCGGCAGCATGGCCTGATACGACGTCGTTTGATCTGCCGTGGCCATGCCGAATACGATCCCTGTGTCCTGATCGGGAAAAAAGCCCTTTTGCACGACAGTGAACAAGTAACCATTCAACACGATGGAGCCAATGAACAGTAGGAGTACCAGCGGTTTCAGGCGAATGGCCCAGGTAAGTGAGCGTGCATAACCCCGAGTGAGCGCATTCAGACCACGTTCTGCCATGTCTGAAAGCCACTGTAATATGGCTTTGAACGTGCTATTGGAGCTGGCGCGTACCTGCGGGGAAAGCTTCAATAGGTAGGCGCACAGCATAGGAGTCAGCGTTAGCGAGACGAAGAGAGACATGACCAGAGAGATAGAAAGCGTCATCGCAAACTCACGGAAAAGACGCCCGATAATGCTACCCATCAACAGGATAGGGAGGAAGACGGCAATGAGTGAGGCGGTCATGGCCACGACGGTAAAGCCTACTTCGCGAGTGCCTTTGATAGCCGCTGCTATCGGATTCATCCCCTCTTCAATATGACGTGTAATGTTTTCCAGCACGACAATGGCATCATCGACGACAAAACCGGTGGCGACGATGAGCGCCATAAGGGAAAGGTTATCCAGGCTATAGCCCATCAGATACATCACTGCACAGCTTCCCATCAATGAAATGGGCAGAGCAACAGCAGGGATGAGCATGGCTCTAAGATTACGTAAGAACAGCAATACGACCACGATCACCAACAGTACTGCAATATAGAGCGTCAGCTCTGTGCTTTGGAGAAACGCTTGAATGGTCGTGGAGCGATCCAGGCTAAGATTGAGTGAAACGCCCCCTGGAAGCTGGCTTCTCAATTCAGGCAATCGGGCTTTGATCGCATTGACCGTTTGCAGGATATTGGCATCCGCTGACTGGCTGATAATCAGCATAACGGTTGGCTGACCGTTGTATTCTCCCGAGTTATAAATATCTTCGACGGAATCCGTGACGTTAGCGACATCGCCAAGATGCACGCTATGCCCCTGATGGTAGCCGATGACCAACGGGCGATAATCCGCCGCCACACTTTGTTGGGCGTTATTTTCGATAATCCAGTGGGTACTTTTTCCTTCCAGCCCACCGACAGGCGCGACGCCGGTGGTTTCCCTGATGGCATTGGCAATGCTGTTGAGTGAAATACCTTCATGGCTCAAGCGATTCGGGTCAAGCTCGACACGAATGGCCGGTAAAGAGCTGCCAGCGACTTGTACCTGACCCACGCCACTGACTTGCGAAATGCTTTGTTGCAGGCGGCTGGAAGCAATGTTGTACAGCTCTGTAGAAGTATGATTATGCGATGTAAGCGCCAGAACCAGAATGGGCGCCTGAGAAGGATTCGCCTTGAAGTAGGTGGGCATCTGGGTCATGCCGCTAGGGAGCAGGCTACGCGTCGATTCGATGGCGGCTTGTACGTCACGTGCGGCGCCATTGATATTACGATTCAGGTCAAATTGCACGATGACCTGGGTATACCCTACCTGACTGCTTGAGGTAATTTGGGAGATGCCACCTATTTGCCCCATCGCCCGTTCCAACGGCGCCGCAACGGTTGATGCCATTGTGTCCGGATTGGCACCCGACAGTGATGCCTGCACAATGATAGTGGGCAATGTAAGCTGAGGGAGGGGGGCCACAGGCATCAACGCATAGCCGAGGCATCCCAGTAGAAATATGGAGGCGCTGATCAGTAAAGTGGCAACGGGCCGACGAATGAATAATTCCAGACACTTCATCCGTCACAACCTGTCAGGGCCAAGGCATTCGCCACGTACGGGTGATTAGGGAGATAAGGTAAACCTGGCATACTAAAATGGCACCATTCAGTACGATAGTTTCCCCGACATTTGGCTTCTTCCGTTCCCCTCATGCATTCAAGAGAACTGTAGGTGCTTATCCCACGACTTTCAGCACTGGAAAAGATTCCCATCACAACGATTCATGCCCTGTATTTTTTTATAATTTTAATCAGTATTTTTATTAGTAGTGCCTTCCTGCTTATTCCCTATAGCATAGCAGGGCTAACGTAAGCGTCTACCTTTAATATCGTCAAATTTCATGACCTTTTTCTCGGTCTGGTTTTGAATGCACCTTCACGGTGATTATTCAAACAGGGCTGCCTTCGACGGGCTGATTTTGCTGATCGAAGAAAAACGAATTGAAGTCTGAACTCATGTGGGAAAAGAAGTGGATTGTCATGATTGCGAAAATAATATTCAACACGAACAGAATAATCGCCCAGAGCAAAGCGGCAGCAGCAAAGTTTCGTTTGGTCGGATTCGTGTTTTGGCTAAAAAACCAGTACAGACAAAATGCAAGTCCTACCATGGGGATGCTTAATGCTAACAGTGTCCAGAACCAATTCGTTTTGGATATGACTGGGGTAGCTGATTGCTCATGAGAAGGGGGCATGGAGGCTCCTATAATGGGTGGACTAAAGCTGCAAAGAGAATGACGTAAAAGATAGACGTAAAGAATGATATGTTGGGACGGAATTGAATGTGTTCCCGGACTGCTTGTATCGTTAAGTACATTATAGTGTTTTGAAGCACTGGATGCTGTTTCAGTGAGTATTCAGAAAGTATGGAAGAACACCCTTCCTATTTACATTGGGCCATGAATGATTCACATTCGATTGGAATGCTTTATCAAGCATCCACGATGTATCCGTCGATATCTACCACGATTAAACAATAAAAAAGATAACAACAGTGAGATCAACGTATGACAGTTAGCTCCCAACCGGATAGTGATAAACGATCAGTGCCTGCTTCTTCATCTCTAATTACGTCCAAAACCACAATGACGTCCACATCTGTAGATGCACATGCACCTCGTACGCTTAAAGGTAAGCTCAAAACGCGTCAGGTGACCATGCTATCGATGGCTGGTGTCATCGGGGCAGGGCTGTTTATTGGGTCCGGGCATGTGATTGCTCTGACTGGCCCTGCGGCATTTTTGTCATATCTGATCGTAGGTTTGCTTGTTTTTTCAGTAATGCGCATGCTGGGTGAGATGGCAGTTATTCAGCCGGATTCAGGTTCATTCTCAACCTATGCTGATCTCGCTATCGGTAAATGGGCCGGATTTACCATCGGGTGGCTGTATTGGTGGTTTTGGGTGTTGATTATCCCTGTTGAAGGGATCGCCGGTGGCGGGATTATTCATAGTTATCTTCCCATGGTGCCGGTATGGTTGGCTGCTTTGCTGATATTACTATTGTTGACGTCGACCAACCTTTTGAGCGTGAGTGGCTTCGGTGAATTCGAATTCTGGTTCGCACTGATCAAGATTGTGGCCATCATTGCCTTTATTGTTCTTGGCGTTCTGGCCGTGTGCGGTTTATTGCCTTGGGTTCATGGTGAAGGCGGTTTTGGCCGCCTGACCTCCAATGATGGGTTCGCACCTCATGGATACGGTGCCGTCTTTGGGGGGATGCTGGTGGCGGTGGGATCTTTCTTTGGCTCTGAAATTGTCACTATTGCTGCAGCCGAGTCACGCAATCCTGAACGGCAGATTACTCGTGCCACCAACCTGGTGGTATGGCGTATCGCTATTTTTTATCTGCTGTCGATTTTTTTAGCGGTGGTGCTCGTTAACTGGAACGACCCGCGCCTGACTTCCCAAGGTACCTTTGAAACGGCCATGGAGATGATGAATATCCCTGCGGCCAAATTCATTGTCGACATGGTGGTGCTGGTGACGGTAACCAGCTGTACCAATTCGGCCATCTATACAGCATCCCGCATGCTCTATTCGCTGGGTACGCGTCAGGATGCGCCGGCAGCCATGGGGCGTATTGCGGTGAATGGTGTGCCTCGTAAAGCGGTATGGGGCTCCACCTTCGTTGGGGTTATCGCCTGTTTCTGTAATTTTGTTTTCCCCGGCGAGGTTTTCGATATTTTGTTGGCTACCACCGGCGCCATGGCTATTCTGGTTTATATTTTTATCGTCATCTCACAAATTCGTTCCCGCAATGCTCTGCAAAAACGAGGTGAGGAGCCTCAGTTAAAAATGTGGCTGTTCCCTTGGTTGAGCTATCTGACATTAATTATTCTGTGTGCGATTCTGGTGTATATGATTTTCGATCCTGCTTTTCGTATTCAGGCTGTCATGACGGGGATTGTGGCGATTGGCGTTATTTGCTGTGGCGTTCTTAACAGCCGTAGGCTGAAGCGTCGTCGTGATGAACAGGTAGTAGCATCACAAACTTCTGCAAATATTTGAGTGAACCCCTTCGTTTGAGGCTCGGTTACTGATATGTTGGACGATTCCGTTTCTACCTCGAAAAGTGCGGCAAGTGGCGCACTGACTGTTATTTATGGAAGTGGGTCATGGCCTTTAATTTGAAAAATCGCTCCTTGTTGAGCCTAATGCATCATACTCAGCGTGAAATTGAATTTCTTGTTGATCTGGCAATTGACCTAAAACGCGCGAAGTATTCTGGAACAGAGCGTCCCTGCCTTTCCGGTAAGAATATTGCGCTGATTTTCGAAAAAACATCGACGCGAACCCGTTGTGCTTTCGAAGTAGCGGCGCGGGATCAGGGGGCAGGGGTCACCTATATCGAGCCGTCTTCTTCCCAGATCGGTCACAAAGAGTCAATCAAGGATACTGCTCGTGTATTGGGGCGTATGTTTGATGCGATCGAATATCGTGGTGATAGTCAGAACACGGTCGAGGAATTGGCTGCTTATGCAGGTGTGCCCATCTTCAATGGGTTGACGGCTGAGTTTCATCCGACCCAAATGCTGGCAGACGTGATGACAATGCGGGAGCATGCCAGTAAGCCCTCTCGTGACATCAGTTATGCCTATTTGGGAGATGCTCGCTATAACATGGGGCGTTCACTTTTAATGATTGGAGCCAAGCTGGGGATGGATGTGCGTATCGGAGCACCCCGTTCCCTTTGGCCGGATGACGATTTCGTCGAAGAGTGCCGTGAATTCGCCAAAGTCAGCGGCGCGACGGTCACTTTGACAGAAAATCCCCATGAAGCAGTGAAGGGCGTTGATTTTATTCATACCGATATTTGGGTCTCCATGGGTGAACCCGTGGAAGTATGGGATGAACGTATCAAGCTTCTGACGCCATATCGTGTTGACGATGCCATGATGGATGCCGCTAATAATCCTCAGGTGAAGTTTATGCACTGCCTGCCTGCATTCCATAATTCAGAGACGAAGGTGGGTCGTGAGGTGGCACAGCGTTATCCCGATTTTGCCGATGGAATTGAAGTGACCGAGCAGGTGTTTGAGTCATCCGCCAACGTATGCTTTGATCAGGCTGAAAATCGGTTGCATACGATCAAAGCGCTGATGGTGTCATCATTGGGCTGATTTGCAGTTCGCAGGTTGCCTTATGTGGAGGACCGCTTGCTGTTTTTGCCTTGCCAGGGTGAGATGTCAGGGATAATAAGAGAAAAATATAAAAACAGCACGATACCGAGAGGTGTCGTGCTGTTTTCCTGACATTATCGAGGTAGTAATACCCACATTGAGCCGCGCTGTTTCATCCGACCGGCTTCCAACCCTGCGGTATCCCCTCTGCCCCAGAAGAAGTCTGCACGTACAGACCCTTTGATCGCATTCCCTGTATCCTGCGCCATCATGAGTTTTTGCAGGGGGGCTCCATTCAACGGTTGTGTAGTGGAAAGGAATACTGGCGCTCCCAAGGGAATTCTTGTCGGGTCAATCGCAATACTGCGTTGGGGCGTGAGAGGTACGCCCAGGGCACCGATGGGGCCATTCTGTTCACTGGCATTGTTGATAGGCAACACGCGGAAGTAAACGAATCGTGGGTTGGAGTTCAACATGCGGGCAACTTGTTGGGGGTGCGCCCGTGCCCAGTTTTTGATACCGCGCATGGTTGCATTGGCATAGGTGATGTCCCCCCGCCGAATCAACCATGTGGCAAACGAACGAAATGCTCGTTCATTTGTACCAGCAAAACCGACACGCATTAACCGACCATTGTCCAGTTGGATGACACCAGAGCCCTGAATTTGTAAAAAGGCCGCTTCCACGGGGTCGTTTACCCATACCAGTTCATGTCCTTTCAGTACACCGCTTGCCAACAACTGTGCCCTTGGGCGGGTAAGGCGCCAATGGCTCACATCCCGGGGGCGTGAGTAGAGCGGTGTTTGATAAGGTCCATGTCGGTACAGCGAACCTTTCAATATAGGCTCGTAATAACCTGTGATCGTACCGGTACGTGTTCCGTTCGGATTGATGACTCGGTAGGGGACAAAATTGGCATGGAAAAAGTGTTGGATAGCTTGGGCATCCAATGGATCAACATCATTGGCCGCGCGGCAAACAGGGGCCCAGCGTGTTTTTTTGATCAAGGACAGGCAGCTGGATTTGAAGGCACCCCAAGCTGGAATGAGATTGTCGTTATTCCATCCGGGCAAGTTGGACCATTGGGTGCGTACAAGATGTGAATTGCGTGCATCCGGTGGTGTGGCAGGATGGAGCCCCGCTCCCGGGGAGGAGACGACGGAAGGGTTATTGGCCTGCTCATCGTTGGGTATGGGTACAGGTTGCCCACCGGGTGTTTCAATGATGGTGGACTGGTTGGAAGTAGGGGTAGCACAAGAAGCCAAAAGCAATAGGCAGCCCAGCGTCAGGATAGAGCCAAGTGAAAATTGGCGACTAAAAATTGAACTAAACAAGAGAGTACCTCTTTCCCGCTCCGTTTGAGCAGCCATGATGGTGCGATAGGCTGTGACGATATGAACTCATGATACAGATATCCCTCATGGCTTCATATGGGCCCATAGGTGAGTATTCAGGATTAAAAACTCATCCATCGTGCCGGATGTGTGTTCAGGACGTTGGCTTTCCAGCCCTGTATCTTTGGATTCACCAGATACTGTGAAACATAGGTGAACAATGGCAATAATGCATAATCATTCATGGCAATTCTTTCAGCCTGTTCCATAAGCTGGATGCGTTTGGTTTCGTCCGTTGTCGCATCTGCTTCACTCATTAAATGATCGAACGTAGGGTTTGCGTAGCCTTCATAGTTCTTGGCAACGCCACTTTGGAGAATCGACAGGAAATCTTCCGGATCATTGTAGTCGGCAATCCAGGACGCACGTCCGACATCAAATTTGCCCTGGCGCAGTGAGCCAAAGTGAACCGAGGCTTCGCTGTTATTCATCCTGACGTTGACACCCAACGGGCGCCACATTGCCGCCACAGCAACGGCCACTCTGCGCCACTGGTCATTGGTGTTATAACTCAGGGTCAGCGCGAGAGGGTGCGAGGATGAATAACCGGCCTCAGCCAAAAGCTGTTTCGCTTTCGCCAAACGCTGGGGATATGGTGCGTTCCTGTCATCTGCTGTTTGCGGAGTATAGCCCTTCATGTCAGGTGGAACGAGGCTCTCCGACGGTAGGAAGGAGCCTTCCATAATGGCCTTTGCCAGCACATCACGCCTGACTGCCAGTGTAAGTGCCTCCCTGACTCGCTTATCTGAAGTGGGGTGCCCCGGGCGATTATTGAAGGCATAGTATTCGGTCCCCAGGTAGGGGGACTGGTGCAGTGCATCTGCATACTTTGACTTCAACATGTTATAGAGCGTTGGCGGTACAGAGGTAATCTCGAACTCTCCGGCACGATAGCGGATTACTGCCGAGTTGATATCTTCTGCGTTGTAATAATTGACCGTATTGATGGCAACTTTACTGGCGTCGTAGTAATAGGGGTTTTTAACGACCTCAATGTGATCATGCAAGATCCATTGCACTGGTTTGTAGGCGCCATCTGTTACAATATGATTCATCTGCACCCACTTGGCGCCATATTTCTCGACCACTTTTTTAGGCTGAGGATAGGCAGTGAAATGCGTCATCATGTGAAGGAAATAAGAAGTGGGCCTAGTGAGTGTGACCTGGAAGACGCGGCCTTTATCCAGTGACTTCACCCCAAGTGTACTTACGGGTTTTTTACCGCTGTTGATTGCTTTTGCATTTACCACCGGATATAGCATATAGGCATAATCGGACGCACTTTTAGGATCAAGCACCTGTTGCCAACCAAAGACAAAATCATCCGCGGTGACCGGTGTACCATCTGACCATTTTGCATCCGGGCGGAGATAGAACGTATACGTTTTGCCATCACCGGATATTTTCCAGTGAGAGGCCACCCCGGGGATGGGTATTCCCTCTGCTGAGTTTTGCAATAGCCCTTCATACACATCCTGGAGAATCTGCGATTCCCAGATGCCCCCCTGTACTTGCGAAGTATCAAACGAAGTCAACTCACCCCCCACCCCAATATTAAGCGTGGCGGCGTTGGCGGCGATGCTTGCGACGCCGAATACCGAGACCAGGCTGATGGGTAGAAGAACCAGGGACATGATGTGTTTGAAATATTTCCGCATGCGGGGACGTCCGGATTTTCAGAGTAAAAAAAATAATAGGGTGAAGATGCAACACAATGATCGCATTGTGTTAGTAACATCCTGTGTGATGGTGAGTGTCGCCGTGCGTTTGATAGCGCAGAGGATCTTCACCTACACCTGTCATGTCACCGATACACAGATTAAAATGCCCCTCATGATGGGCGATGTTTAGAGCAACAGCAACAGTTATTAAGTTGGAACGATGAAGGTTGAACCATGTCTCAAGGGAATGGCAGGTTGTATCTAGGGTTACCCATGTGGGCCAACGCCGATTGGCGTGGCTCGTTGTATGCGCAGCATATGGATATGCAGCACAGCCTGAAAGAATACGCTACCGTTTTCTCGGCAGTAGAGGGCAATACAACCTTCTATAGTGGCACACCTAAAAATGAGACAATTCAGTCCTGGTTAAGCTCGGCACCCGAGACCTTCAAGTTTTCTTTCAAGCTCCCCTCCTTGTTAACGCATGAAAAACGATTACACGAAATTAATTCAGAACTGAATGAATTTTTGGATCGAATATCCTTGCTGGGTAAACGGCTCGGGCCAGTAATGATTCAGCTACCACGGAATTTTGGTCCTGATGAAATAGAAAAACTGGAAGTGATTTTAGCCCACTGGCCACGTCATATTCCTTGTGCCGTAGAACCTCGAGATATCGCCTTATTTAATAAAGATGCGGTGGAAAAGTATTTTAATCGCTTGTTGATAACTTATCAGACAGATCGTGTCTTATTGGATGCCAGGCCTCTTTTTTCAACACCTTCAAATAATGATTTGGCACTCATGCATGCGCAAAAGGAAAAGCCAAAGCGTCCTCTACATGTGATTTCTACAGGTGTATCTCCAATAATACGTTTTATTGGGCATACAGATATGAAGATTAATGACCATTATTTTACGCCATGGATTGAGCGTATATTTCTGTGGATAACTCAGGGGAAAACCCCTTTCTTGTTTGTGCATACTGCAGATAATAAAAGCGCGCCAGCCCTTGCCAGACGATGCTTGCAACGGGTTGAGAAACGGTTTTTGGAATATTCATCCCAATTGCCTGACGGATGCTGTATAAGCGAATTTCCTGGGGAAAAACAGGGAACGCTTTTTTAATATATGCGTTCTCGTCCAGCATGAGTCGAGCTTCTTAAGAAGTAATTGAGATTTGGCTGAATAAAATAGTTTATAAATGAAAATATTTGAAAATAATCTCTAAGCCACACGCAATCATCTCACAGCCTTTTGGTCTTACTTATACATTCATTTTATCTCAAGGCAGATTTGAGTTAATGCAGCTATTCGACAGGGGGATAAAGTGGGATGGGCTAAGACACTTTTCTTTTATATTGGTTCTCGGCACATTCATTATTTTTCATAAGATGTTAAATTTTAGGGAGCTGTCTTTCATCTCATTGTTCTAGCCCGATTTCCTTAAACAAATACTTCTACACCAAAACGGCCGCGCACACGGCCGTTGATTTCCCGGTTGTATCGGTTTTTACCCTTTATAGGGGCTAAAGCATTTTCATCTCATGATCAAGTTTGCGCCTTTCCCAGTGGCGTTCTATCCCCTGGCGCGCATGGCGATATCGGTAGGAGGCGAGCTTTTGGCGTTTGGTTTGTGCCATGGCTTCCAGTTGAAGGAAAGTATCGAGCAATTTGTTTTCAACAGCAGTATGTGACGACTTGTGATGCATTCACGAGCTCCTTGAATCGCAGGAAAGCAGTGAAGAACCGGACATCCAAACCGCGTGTGCAACAGTATGAGGTATCGTTTCCAACTATTGTACAGACAGTTCAGGCGCAGGTTCTCGCCTTACATATCAGGTTGTAACGATGCGAATGATAGCCGTATTGAGTCTCTCGCCTTGTTGGATATTGGCAGTTGTAATGCGTGACACATTAAAGCGCTTTGCCCTTGATGGCAGTCGATAGCCACGTCCACAGAAAGCACATGTCACTGTATGGTTATAACGGTAGCCGATGACATTCTGGTGACGCCTCTTTATTTCTTGCCAAGGCTACCTTCTTTGTATAACTCAAAAATACCCTTGTGAAAAGCAGATGTCGTCAAAAGGTGGTAAAGACGTGTTTTACAGGCCTGCAATGAAGGGTACTGCCTCACTGTTCGATAGAGATACGATGCTACTGGCACCGCCATTTCCTTCAGGTTCAACAAGGTAATTATGGTAGAATCAGTGGCATTAGAATGATTTCAATACTCTCGGAACAGAAGGTATCGACGTGACTTCAGCGCATCCTTTGCTAGACCATCTGAACGATGCACAGCGTGAGGCTGTCAGTGCACCTCAGGGCAACCTTCTGGTGCTGGCAGGAGCAGGTTCAGGTAAAACACGGGTATTGGTTCACCGAATTGCCTGGATGATCGAGCAGGAGCATCTTTCCCCCTATTCCATTCTGGCGGTAACGTTTACCAATAAGGCAGCGCGGGAGATGCGCACGCGTCTGGATGCGATTCTGAGCCTTTCTTCCCGCGGTATGTGGGTAGGGACTTTCCACTCGATTGCCCACCGCTTGCTGCGTACCCACTGGCACGATGCCAAATTGATCGAACACTTTCAAATCATCGATGCAGACGACCAGCTACGTCTCATCAAACGCTTGCTAAAAGATCACGGTATTGATGATGAGAAGTTTCCTCCGCGTCAGGTGGTCAATTTCATCGCGGGTTGCAAGGAAGAGGGGTTGCGTCCTCCCCAGATCGATACGGCAGGTGATCCCTACCTCCATCAGATGGTGGAGTTGTACGCGCTTTATCAGAATGCTTGTGAGCTATCCGGGCTGGTTGATTTCGCCGAGTTATTGCTGCGTTCTCTGGAGCTGCTACGGGATAATCCCGCGCTTTTGGAACATTATCAGGAGCGCTTCTCCCACATTTTGGTGGACGAGTTTCAGGATACCAATACCCTGCAATACCTGTGGCTCAAGCTATTGGCGGGAGAACGGGCACGGTTAACGGTAGTGGGCGATGATGATCAGTCGATCTATGGCTGGCGTGGTGCCAAGGTGGAAAATCTGGAGCGTTTTCGGGATGAATTCGAATCGACCAAAGTGATACGCCTGGAACGTAACTACCGCTCCACCGAAGCGATCCTTGAAGCAGCCAATGCCCTCATACGTAATAACACCGGGCGCATGGGTAAAGAGCTCTGGACGGATATTGGGCAGGGCGACAAAATCTCTGTTTACGCCGGTTTCAATGATTTGGATGAAGCCCGATTTATTGTAGATACTCTTTCCCGCACGGTGAAAGAGGAAGGGCTATCCCGCAGTGATGTAGCAATTCTTTACCGCTCCAATGCACAGTCTCGTGTGCTGGAAGAAGCGTTGATTCGTGCGTCTGTTCCGTATCGGATTTATGGTGGACACCGCTTTTACGAGCGTTTGGAAATCAAGAATGCACTTTCCTATCTACGGTTGATGGTGACGCGTAATGACGACGCTGCATTGGAACGAGTGATCAACGTACCGGCGCGCGGTATTGGTTCCAAAAGTGTTGAGCGGCTACGTGCCCATGCCCGCGATGAAGGCATGACACTGTGGGATGCCATTCACGATGCCATTGCAAAAAAGACAGTCTCTGGGCGAGCAGCCAATGCGCTGACTGATTTCGTTAATCTGATTGATGAGCTTGATAACGAGACATCCGGCTTGCCGTTGGATGAGCTGATTGATCATGTGTTGTCGAAAACCGGCCTGATTGAGTTTCATCGAGCCGAGCCCGGAGAAAAAGGGCAGGCACGTGTGGAAAACCTGGAGGAACTGGTCAGTGCCGCACGTGCCTTTGCGCAAGGGCAAACGGGGGTACGTGGCCTTGATCCGTTCGAGCCGGAGGGTGAAGCGGCAGGTGAGGCCACGCTCGAACAGTTTCTGGCGGATGCATCACTGGATGCAGGGGAGCAGCAGGCCGATGAATATGAAGATGCTGTTCAGATGATGACATTACACTCTGCGAAAGGACTAGAGTTCCCGCTCGTCTTTATTGCGGGGGTAGAGGAAGGGTTGTTCCCCCACAAAATGTCTGCGGAAGAGCCGGGGCGTTTGGAAGAGGAGCGCCGCCTTTGCTACGTCGGTATCACTCGCGCGATGAAAAAGTTGTATCTGACGTATGCTGAGATGCGGCGGCTGCACGGAAAGGAAACCTATCAGCGCCCCTCCCGCTTTATCCGCGAATTACCTGCGGGGCTGGTGGATGAAGTGCGTTTGCGAGGGCAGGTGTCGCGCCCCATGGCGGAACGCTCGTCTTCTGGTTATCGTGCGCAAAAACCAGCCTCTGGGCTTTCTCGCCAAACGGAGGCAGAGGGCGCAGGGATGACGTTGTCACTAGGGCAGCGTGTGCGTCATCCGATGTTCGGCGAAGGGGTGATCGTCAATGCAGAAGGTCAGGGGGATCGTGCGCGTGTTCAGGTCAGTTTTGAGGACCATGGCGATAAATGGCTGGTGCTGGGCTTTGCCAAACTCGAAGCTTTGTAATATTGGGGAAAAGGACAGGGACAGAACCTTAGCGACAGTGACGTGATCATGCTTCCCAGACACGTATCGTCATATAAATGTCATTCAATCAGGCGATACTAGCTGTTATAGCGTCTATTACGTATGAAGGGAGATCCATGGATATTTCCAACGAACAATATAGCCAACATATCTCCCGCCAATTCAATCAGGAATTGGAAGGATTGAAGACGAACCTGATGGCGATGGGCGGGCTGGTCGAGAAACAGCTTGCAGATGCACTGACTGCGTTACTTGAGCGTGATGGTGCATTGGCTGAACAAGTACGTCGGCAGGACCATGACGTCAATGAAATGCAACTGAAGATCGATGACGAAAGTACTGAAATCATCGCGCGCCGCCAACCGGCGGCCTCGGATTTACGCATGGTCATTGCTGTCATACGTGCGGCTTCTGATCTTGAGCGAATAGGTGATGAGGCGGACAAGATTGCTCGTCATGCCTTGGCGCTGCTGGGAGGCAAGGAGACAGACCGTGGCATCACCGAGATTCGCCGTATTGGTACGCAGGTCAAAACCATGATGCGTAACGCGCTGACGGCATTTGCACGTTTTGATACGCAATTGGCGCTTGATGTGCGCCGTGCGGATACTGATGTAGATCAAGAGTACAAAAGCGCCTTGCGCTCATTGGCGACCTTCATGATGGAAGATTCGTCCTCTATTACCAGTGTCATTGATGTCATGTGGGTGTTACGTGCACTGGAACGAATAGGTGACCATGCCGATAACCTCGCAGAATCTGTGGTATATCTGGTCAAAGGGTTGGACCTGCGCCATTCCAATCGTCGGGATCTTGATGAAAAGGATCTGGATGATGGCGCATTAAGTAGCTACAAGTAGTCAATAATGGCTCTTGTGTTTCAAGTGTTATCAGTAGCAGGATGTCACTCGGTTTCATGCCACGTGCATTTTGATTGAATAAGGGATTCTGTTGCTTTTTTGAAGCTGAAATAGTTGATTTTGCAGGAACCAAGCCCCGATTGCTGGACTCAAATGCCGGCATCGGGGCTTTTCGTTTGGAATCCCTGTGTCAGCCCACGTTGCGGGGAGGTATGGTCAAATAAGGGATGGGCTATTGTGCCTGTAGAAGATGTTCATAACTGAGCAAGTACACAGTGAGGTTGGCTGAGTCGTCGCCAGGTTTTTTTCTGCACGGGATAATGGGCAATATCGAGTATAATCAGGGCGCGTGAGCCCGCTGACCAGAGTGTTGAGTATTGGAGGTTGGAAAAATAGATGTTGGAAGGATTCGAAGCGTTGGGTGAGGGAATAAGGCTGGTGATGCGCCCCGGACTGAGGCGTTATGTCATCATCCCGGTCATTATTATTCTTGTAGTGTATTCATTGACGCTTTACGGCCTGGTAAAGGTCTTTACACATTGGCTGGATGAATGGATTGCCTTGATCCCCCATTGGCTGGATTGGCTGGGCTGGATTCTTATCCCACTTATTACACTGACCTTGATAGTCATTGCGTTTTTCACGTTTACCTTGATGGTAAACCTTTTGGCTTCGCCGTTTTATGGCTTTCTGGTTGAACGCGTTGAACACGAGTTGGGCATGGAGGGTGCCAATGACCAGCGTAGCCTTGGACGGCAGGCATGGGATGGTTTTGTCCGTGAACTTCACAAACTTGGTTATATCCTGCCCCGAATGCTGATTTTATTCCTGTTGGGATGGGTACCTGTTGTTCATTTGATCACGCCGTTTCTATGGTTGGTGTTCTCTTTTTGGAGCGTTGCACTGGAATATCTTGATTACACCATGGATGTCCACGACGTTTCTTTCAAAAAGATGCTCAAATTATTGCGCAAGCTGCCGATAAAAACATTGGGATTCGGATTTGCGGTGAGTGTTTTGTTATGGATTCCCATTGTGAACCTGATTGTGATGCCTGCCGCTGTTGCGGCGGGGGTTATCATGTGGCGCGATAGTTATAGCAAGATAAACCGGCAGCTTGGGGATCAATCCAGAGTACATGCATTGGCGTCATCTGATCATAAACCGTCAGGCGAATAAAAGAATAAAACACGACAGTAAAGAATGCGCCCACGGGTCGTGGGCTGTATTTCAACTCGCTTGGCGTATTGAGAAATAAATAATTCTGGAATTTCAGTGTAATGATTAAATGGATAAGCGGGTTGTTGTGTCTGTTGATATTAACAGCCTGTAGTAGTAGTCAACCGATAGATCCCGGTACATCTTCCTTGTATAACAAGCCTCCCTCCTACAAAAAGGGACGTTCTGATGATTTTAGTGTGCCGGTTATTCAGGACAGATCTCCGGGGAAGATACTCTCTAAACGGGAAGGGGCTAGGTTGAAGCCCAGGCAAGGCTATTGGATAGATCGTTCCCTTCATACCCGTGGAGAGAACCAGCGTATCCACTTTTTGGTGCTGCATTACACTGCCGGTAATGACCAACAATCGATAGATGCGCTGACAAATGGCGCTGTAGGAGTGCATTACCTTGTGACCAATCAGCCGGCCAATTATCGCCAACGCCCTGTGGTGTATCAATTGGCAGATGAGCAGATGAGAACATGGCACGCAGGTATGAGTGCTTGGGGGAATAGACACAACCTGAATGATACATCCATCGGGATTGAAATCGTGAATCCGGGCTATACACGTTCACTCAGTGGTCGAGTATATGCACCTTATTCAGAGTCCCAGATTCGTTTAATCATCGCCCTGGCGCGTGATATCGTTAAACGCTACGACATCCCTCCTACGCACGTTCTGGGGCATGCCGATATTGCGCCCGGTCGCAAGACAGACCCGGGTCCTTTCTTCCCGTGGGAACAGCTATACCGTGCAGGTATTGGCGCATGGCCTGATCATCAGATGGTTTTGATGTATAAGAACCGCTTTGCCGGCGGTCATATGCCAAGTGTACGTGTATTGCAGCGTGGGCTAGCCACTTACGGTTATTCCATCGAACCGACGGGCAGAATGGATAACCAGACAAAGCAGGTATTGATCAGTTTCCAAATGCACTTTCGCCCCACCAATTATTCGGGCCACTATGATCTTGAAACCGCTGCCATTCTCTTCTCGTTGTTGAACAAGTATGACGGGGAAAAAAAGGCCCAATCGTTACTGAATGAGTCGGAATAGTCTTCAGTCCTGAACAACTCGGCTGGCGGGGAATACAAGGGTGAAACGTGCGCCGTCTCCCGGTTGTGATGCGATCCGAACCTGGCCTTCATGGTGAATCATCACGTGTTTAACAATGGCGAGACCAAGACCAGTGCCACCTGTTGAGCTGGAACGGCCTTTATCTACGCGATAAAACCGTTCGGTCAGGCGATCAAGGTGATGTTTTTCGATGCCTTCTCCGTCATCACTGACACAAAGTTGACCTGTGCTATTTTCATCAACTCGCCATGTGATGCGAATATGTGTCTTTTCACCTGAATATCTGACCGCATTCGACACCAGATTGGTGACAGCGCTACGTAGTTCTTCTTCCGCACCCAGCAAATGGTAACCCGGTGTTATATCGGTACTGATGGAGTGCAGGCCTTGTGACAATGCATTGCCATCCTGTTCGGCCTGATGAATGAGCGTAGCGATATTAACGGGGTTGTAAGGGCTGATAGGTATGCCATTTTCGAGCCGCGACAGCATCAGTAGGTCGTCTATCAAATGTCGCATCCGGTCACTTTGCTGTTGCATCTGCTCAAGTCCGCGTTGCATTCGCGGGGGCAGCAGTTCGCCCGCATAATCTGACAGGGGCTCCAGATAACCGGTAAAAACGGTAAGAGGTGTTCGTAGCTCATGGGAAACATTGGCGACAAAATCGCGGCGCATTTCCTGGAGGCGTTGTAGGCGGGTAATGTCGCGTACCACCATGAGCCGCTCGTTTCGGCTGTCACTGACAATCTGGAAGTGTAGCCAACGGGATTCATCGAGCGGTGAGCGGGTCGTCAATCCCTCTTCATACTTTCCAGATTCGAAATAGCGGATGAACTGCGGATGACGAAGCAGGTTCGTTACATATTGCCCGCGATCTGCCGGGTATTCCAGGCCTAACATCGTGCTAGCGGCCGCATTCCAGGTATCAAGCGCCCCTTTATTGTCAAGGACGATCATGCCATCTTTCATCGCCTCGGAAAGGCGGTCGAAACGTCCAATGACTTGACGTAACTGGGTTTGCCGGCGGCGCTCACGGCGTTGATAGCGGTAAAGGTGGTCGAAAATATTGCCCCAGACTCCCGGGGCGGAGGGCGGTAATGTGTCGTAGGCTTTGTGAGACCAGCGTAGAATCCGCCACATCTGCCAAAAGCTATAGGAGATATAGAGCGCTAACCCGAGCACCATTCCTGTGACAGGATGATCGGCCAATAAGCCAATAACACAGCCTATGAGGAAAAGGGCGACGAGCAGTGCTATCTCTTGAGTCCAATAACGCATGGGGTACCAACAGTGGCCTCGGGTAGTTGAACAATGCGGGAAGTTGAACTATGTGGATAGTTGAACAATGTGGACTGTCGAACAGTGCTCAAATGGCACGGGAACGCTGGTTTGAGAAACGATACCCGGTGCCTCTCACTGTTTGTACCAGATAGTCATGTTGCTTGCCCAGCGCTTTTCGTAGGCGGCGGATATGCACATCGACGGTACGTTCCTCGACATACACACTGGCGCCCCAAACCTGATCCAGCAACTGTGCGCGAGAATAGGCACGTTCCTGATGCGACATGAAGAACGCCAGCAAGCGGTATTCAGTCGGCCCCATGTCGATCGACTCACCGTTGATACTGACGCGTTTGCTATCAAGGTTGAGCGCCAATCCATCAATTTCGACAATGTTCTGGCTGGAAGGGGAAGATCGCCTTAAAACTGCACGGAGGCGAGCAACCAGCTCACGGGGAGAAAATGGTTTGGTAATGTAGTCATCGGCACCGGCTTCCAGCCCCTGCACCTTGTTATCTTCTTCACCCTTGGCTGTCAGCAGGATGATGGGCGTCTCTTTTGTGGTTTCTTCCCGCTTAAGGCGGCGGGCAAGTTCAACACCACTGACACCCGGCATCATCCAATCGAGCAAAATAAGATCAGGACGCTCATCGACAGCCAACGGCAGGGCCTGTTGAGCATTTTCAGCTTCGAGCACATTGAAGTCGGCCATTTCCAGCGCAATGGCGATCATGTCCCGGATGGAAGCTTCATCATCTACAATCAACACTGTCTGTTTCATTGCATCTCTTCTCGTCATGGTCGAGGAGCAGGCAAAACCTGCATTAAATAGCCGAACAAGAATGCCTATGCCCTAACGGGCATTTATGGCGGTTACGTGACAATTTAAACGCAATGTAGTGACAGTCTTATGACACGAGTGAATTCGTATCATTTTTGCTGTTTACAATGTCTCCCTGATTATCCTGCTGTCGGCCATAGTGCCAGAACGATGCCGGCAAAGAGGGAAATGCCAACCCAGTTATTATTCAGGAATGCCTGAAAGCAGCCTTCTCTGCTTCTATGCCGTGTCAAATACCCCTGGTAGACAAATAGGCAGACCACTCCCACGAGTCCCAACCAATAAAAACCGTCCAGATTTGCCTCTATACCGAGACCTGCCAGTAACAATAATGTGAAGACTTTTAATAGGGTCAAAATGGTAAGGTCATATTCACCGAAGAGAATGGCTGTTGATTTCACGCCAATCTTGAGGTCGTCATCACGATCCACCATGGCATAGGCTGTGTCGTACATGAGCGTCCAAACCACATTGGCCAGGAAAAGCCACCAGGCGATTGCGGGTACATCCCCCCTGATAGCCATGAACGCTGTAGGAATACCCCAGCTGAAGGCAGCCCCTAACACGACTTGAGGAAGCTGGGTATAGCGCTTTGCAAAAGGGTAGCAGGCAGCCAGAACAGCGCCACCGAGAGAAACAAGAACCGTTTTTCCACCGGTGAAGCAGACCAATATGAATGAGATCACCATGAGGGAGAAAAACAGGATGAGTGCTTCCCTGGCAGAAATCCTGCCGGTCGCCAGCGGCCGGTTTTTTGTGCGCTTGACCTTGCCATCGAAGTGCCTGTCCGCATAATCATTGATCACACAGCCCGCGGCTCGCATGCAATACACACCGATAACAAAAATGATGAGCAGCTTGCGTGGAGGTAGGCCATCCGATGCCAACCAGAGGGCAGCCAGTGTGGGCCACATCAGTAGCCATGTGCCTATGGGGCGGTCAAGGCGCATGAGTTGAAGAAAGTCGGGCAGTCGCGCCAGTCTTTGGCGGAGTGATACATTCGGGTGTGTCATGAAATTGCCGATGTTCTCAGAAAGAGTGTCGAAAAAACTGGACTGGAGGTGAAATCATACCGCCAATACATGAATGCTGGCCTTACTGTGGATAGGAAAATTGTAGCATTTTCTGGCAATGTAAGGACATGTCCGCTATGGTTGCGGCTTATACGCTTGTTTTATGTCAGATAGTGGCTCATTTTCATTAATTCATTGGATCATTTTTATGACATAAACCATGCTTGTACATGAATAGACATTCACCTATAAAGAGTGAGTCTTATTCCATATAGCGTGTGCGTTTTCATTCAAACGCACACAAAAGGTGTTCAAGCGAATGCTTGATTTCCCTGTCGGCATGACTTCGTTCATGATGATCGAAAGGGTTTGTTGCGAGAGCCACATGGTTTCTTGCAAGGACAGTCAAGTGAACCTCGTAGCAGCCTGGGTGTTTCTTATAAAGTCGCCAAAGGTCTGATGCGTGAGTTCCCCTATAAACACCGGTAAACCGGTGACCTGCCAGATAATGGCAAATTCAGGAGATTATATCTATGCGTAAACCCGAACTCGCAGCTGCTATCGCTGAAAAATCTGATCTGTCCAAGGAAAAGGCCGGTCAGGTTCTGAATGTGATTCTTGATGAAATCACTGCCAGTGTTGCCAAAGGACAAGACGTTAGCCTTGTCGGATTTGGCTCCTTCACCGTTCGTGAGCGTGCTGCTCGTACGGGTAAAAACCCGCAAACTGGCGCAGAGCTCAAGATTCCTGCCAGCAAAAATGTTGCTTTCAAAGCAGGTAAAGGCTTGAAAGACGCCGTTTCCGGTAAATAAAATCCGTTCGGCACGCTATCTCGATACCGGCCATTCGGTTTGGTCGGTATCGTTCGATTTTCGTGTGTGCAGATTATTTTCCCCGCTGTTTTCCCCTTCCTTTCGCTGTAATTTGCCTCCTTTCACTGTCTACGACTTTACTCATTCTTAATATTGGCCTTTTTCTATCTATTCGATAGTGTCAATTTCATGTTTTCCTCTGATATATCGGTATTAAGCAGGGTAGAATGAAGGTGTGATTAAATTCACGGCTACTCACTTGAAGCCCAGACCGGAGAAAGATCCACATGTATATCGCAATGAATCGTTTCAAGGTACGTCCTGATGCAACCGATGCGTTCGAGAAGCGTTGGCTGGATCGTGAAACCCACTTGGAAACCCTACCGGGATTCGTTGAATTCAATTTACTGCGTGGGCCAGAGAAAGAAGATCACGTCCTCTATGCGTCACATACTATTTGGCGGAGTAAAGAAGATTTTGTGCAATGGACAAAATCAGAGGCATTTCGTGCAGCGCATGCCAACGCAGGTCAGGCAAAACGTGAAGAGATCTATCTGGGTCCCCCTGTATTCGAAGGGTTCGAATCTCTTCAGACGGTACTTGCAGACAAGAAAAGTGATTGATTCTTCCTGTAAAATGGCGAGAAGATAAATAGCCAAGAAGCCATTTCACTTTGCCGTACAAGCCAAGCAGAATCGAATGGCTGGACGCCCCTCTATTAGCGCTTTATGCTGAAGGCAGGCATCACTGCTTGTCTTCCGGTTATGTTGATGTATCAGTATTCCATTGATAATACCGATATGTTTCCTGATCATGCATTAATAGCCCTCTGGCGGATAAGCGCTGTTATTGATGAGCATGAGATGCGAATGAGTGAATTGCTGCGTGGCAGGTCATAAAGTAGGGGGCTGATAGCGTCAAAAACCCTATATTTTTAGTGGAAAGCGATACGATAAGGATTCGTGGATGGGTTTTGGCATTGATCACCCCATGATAGCGGTGAAGGATCTCGACTCTGCCTTAAAGCAAGTGCTGGCGTTGGGGTTTGTACATAATCAGCGACAAAGTCACCCATGGGGAACGGATAACTATCTGCTACTTTTTCCCGATACCTTTATCGAAATCATTACGATTGCCCGCCCGGAACAAACCAGCTATTCGGATGCCAATGGTTTTCGATTTGCTCGCGCGATAGAGGCTCGCTTGAAATATGGTGATGGTGTTGCCATGTTGGCACTTGATTCACAGTGCATGGCACATGATCATGCACTGGTCGAAGCCAGAGGTTTCGCGCCCTGGGAGCCTATCGAGTTCAAGCGAATGTCGCACAGTCGCCAAGGCTCCGTCGAAATGAGCGTTGTTCTTGATATTCTACACGACCCCTCACAGCCATTTCTCACCCAATTTCTTTGCCATTATCCGAATCCTGGATTGCTCCGTCGTGATCCTTCTGATGAATACCATCCCAATCAGGTCTCACGGCTCAAGGCCATGTGGTATATCAGTGACAACATTCAGCGCGATTTCGAATATTATCGGCTCATCCATGGGGCGGCCAATATCTTTGCAGTAAATGGCGGATACCGTGTGGCAACCTCCAAGGGAGATATCTGGTTACTTTCCCAATGCGCCCTTGAAAAACAAATCCCTGATTTGGAAAATGTCGCAGAAGTACCTTCCCGTGCAGTGGCACTCAGTTTGGAAACCATGGATTTGAATGCAGCTATCGCCCATTGGGAAAAGAACAATGTACCCTATGTGAGGATCAGCGAGTATATAGCAGATATTCCTGCCAGCGTTTTGGGAGGCACCGTATTACGCTTTGAGCAGTGCGAAGACTGCCTTCTTTAAGAAACAAAAAGAAGAATCGAGATTTTTGAGCGTAGTCGGGAATCAGGCCGATCAGCAATAGAACCCCTTATATTGTAACGTTCAGTGTTTGTTACTTTTAATGTGACGTTCGACTTTTTAAAGGCCTGTAGACGTGCAGGATATAAAACGCCGAATATAAGCCTTACGGAAATGTCTACAGTAATATGCGTGGTGGGCTTTATAAGGTATTGGGCGTTTATTTATTGGTTAAACAGTGGCGTAACGTCCAGTTTCTTCGCCTAACCACCGGCGTATCAATGGCGCAGCGACTTCTGGATGAGCCGCCATCAATTCGCCCCCCAATCGATGGACGGGCTCGAGCAATGGGCGATCCCTCACCATATCGGCAATCTTCATTCCCAGTAGCCCTGTTTGGCGCGTTCCCAGCACTTCACCAGGGCCACGTAGCTCAAGGTCACGTTCTGCAATCCTGAAACCATCATTGGTTTCTCGCATCACAGCGAGCCGTTCACGTGAATGGTCTGATAACGGTGCAGCATACAGGAGTACACAGTAGCTGTCTGTGCTTCCACGGCCTACACGCCCTCGTAGCTGGTGCAGTTGAGCCAAGCCAAGGCGTTCAGGATTCTCGATAATCATCAGGCTGGCATTGGGAACATCCACGCCTACCTCGATCACTGTAGTGGCGACAAGAAGATCGATATCACCGTTCTTGAAGGCCTGCATTACCGTACTTTTTTCCTGTGCTTTCATTCGACCATGGACCAACCCAATGGTGAATTCAGGTAGCGCTTCCGATAACAGAGCGTAAGTATCTTCTGCGGCCTGACTTTCGAGGACCTCTGACTCTTCAATTAACGTACAGACCCAGTAGGCTTGACGCCCCTCTTCACAGGCGTTTCGAATCCGCTCAATAACTTCCTGGCGTCGATTGTTGGCAACTGCCACGGTTTTGATTGGCGTTCGTCCGGGAGGCAGTTCGTCAATGACGGAGAGATCCAGATCCGCATAGGCACTCATGGCCAACGTACGGGGAATGGGGGTCGCTGTCATGACCAACTGGTGCGGTGTAATACCGCTTCTTTCCCCTTTTTCACGAAGAGCAAGCCTCTGATGTACACCAAAGCGGTGTTGTTCATCAATAATGGCGAGCCCCAAACGATGGAAGTGAACATCCGGTTGAAACAGCGCATGCGTTCCCACAATGACGTTAGCTGTACCATTGGCAATGTTGGCTTTGGCATCCAGCCGCGCCTTGCCCTTTAATTTGCCAGCCAGCCATGCAACTTCAATCCCCAGGGGTTCAAACCAGGTCTTGAAACTATTGTAATGTTGTTCAGCCAATAGCTCTGTAGGTGCCATGATGGCCGCCTGATAGCCACTGCCCACCGCTCTGAGAGCCGCGGCCGCGGCCACAACGGTTTTTCCTGAGCCGACATCGCCCTGAACCAGCCGGAGCATGGGGGACTGGTATTCGATATCCCGATCAATTTCATTTAGTACGCGGCGTTGAGCCCCCGTCAGAGCGAAGGGTAATAACGTCAGGAATCTCGTTCTCAGGGATTCTCCTCCTGTCAGGGCGGGTGCATCATCGCTCTGAATCTGAACACGAATTTGGCGAAGGCTCAGCTGGTGAGCGAGCAGCTCCTCGAATGCCAACCGTTGTTGCGCAGGGTGTGTGCCACCAGCCAATGATTCCAAAGAGGCTTCGGGTGCAGGGTGGTGAAGTTCACGGATAGCATCGTGCAGATGAATCAAATGAAAACGGGAACGAAGTGTTTCAGGCAACCATTCCGGTAACGCATCCGGATGTTGCTGAAAGCGCTGGTAGGCCTGTTCTACCAATCCACGCAAACGTTGCTGTGTGAGTCCTTCAGTAGTGGGATAAATAGGCGTTAAATGCGCCTCATTGCTGGAATCATCATCATGACCGCCCTTGAGTAGCTGATACTCGGGATGATAGACCTCTAGCCCAGTACTCCCCGCACGTGCTTCGCCAAAAAGGCGTACCTGTACACCCGGTGTGAATTGCCGTGCTTGCGCGGGTGCGAAGTGGTAAAAGCGAAGCGATAAAATACCCGTTGTGTCTTTTAGGCGAACCAGCAGGCTGCGCCTCCGCCCCTGAATGATATTCGAGGCAGTGACTACTCCTTCTACCACCGCTTCCTGCCCCGCACGCAACTCACCTATCGGCGTAATACGTGTTCTGTCCTGATAGCGTAATGGCAGATGGAACAAGAGATCAGCAGTAGAGTGAATACCCAGCCGCGCCAGCTTCACTGCCATGGCATCTCCTACACCTACCAACTCGGTAACGGAGTGATCCAGCGGGCTCATATAGGCGTTATCTCTCACTTTTGGCTAATCAGTGTCCTCAAACGGTTGGAGACGATGCCGTTTGTTCAGTCGATTGCTGTGTTTCGGTACCCGATTTATCCAAATGCAGACTGGCTGGATTGATCGCGCTGGTTAAGGCGTCAATGGCTTTGGGTCGCGGAAAGCTGGCGCGCCATGCGATAGCAACCGAGCGGGAAGGCTGCGGCGATGTGAAAGGGCGAGAGTCTATCATCCCTTCTTCATAATAATTCAGGCCTGTCGCAGAGCGCGGGAGTACCGTGATACCCAACCCGGAGGCCACCATATGGCGAATAGTCTCCAGTGAGCCGCCTTCAGCCATTAGGCCATTATTCGGATTATTGACACGCGCATCCAACGCCGGGCAGGCTTCGAGTATCTGATCACGGAAGCAGTGGCCTTCACCCAGCAGGAGCAGACGCTCGTCTGCCAGCCACTCCTTGTTGATCTCTTTTTCAGCAAGCCAGGGGTGGCCTTTTGGCAGAATGACTTCGAAGGGTTCTTCGTAAATGACCTTGGTCAACACATCCGGTTCGGTGAAGGGCAACGCCACGATAATGACATCGAGTTCACCTGAACGAAGCTTACGACGTAGATCGCCTGTGAGTCCTTCCTCAATGTACAAAGGCATTTGGGGGGCCGTTTTGGCAAGCTCAGGTACCAAGTGGGGAAACAGATAGGGCCCAATGGTATAGATAGCGCCAATGCGCAGAGGGCTTGAAAGCTGGTCTTTTCCTTCACTGGCCAATTCCTTGATAACATTGGCCTGTTCGAGTACCCGTGTTGCCTGACCAATGATACGCTCCCCCATAGGGGTGACCTGGACTGTCGATTTGCTACGCTCGAAGAGCGCGATACCCAACTCTTCCTCGAGTTTTTTTACAGCGACAGAAAGTGTTGGCTGCGAAACGAAGCAACGTTCTGCGGCACGTCCGAAATGACGTTCTTGCGAAAGCGTCACGATGTAGCGAAGTTCTGTTAAAGTCATGGATCCCTTCCATCATGCACCACGCATGGTGCCGGGGCAGGTTCAGCGACAGTTCTTTAACGACAGTCTTTTTGAAACCGGCCACTTATGAGTGTGTTGCTAGCCATTGGTTAGAGCCAAATCGACGATAATCTATTACCCGGGAGTTTCACAGATGAATAGTTCGATCCTGATCGTAGGCTGTGGATATATAGGCACTGAGCTGGGTATCCGTCTGGTGGACCAGGGGCATCACGTGTGGGGAGCTCGTCGTTCCCCCCGAGGATTGCCCGATAGTATAGAGCCTATAGCGCTTGATATCACAGACCCAGTATCGCTCTTATCCCTACCTGATGTCGATGTCCTAGTATACGCTATCAGTTCAGATAAATTCGACGAATCTGCCTATCAAACTGCCTACGTCGATGGTCTGAATACAGTTTTATCCCATTATGAACGACGTGCCCATCCACCGCGTCATGTATTTTTTGTCTCATCAACGGCTGTGTATAGTCAATCCGAGGGGGAGATCGTGGATGAAGACAGTCCAACCGAGCCGACCTCGTTTTCAGGCATGCTGATGCTCAAGGCGGAACAGCGCTTGCTGAATAGCTCATTGCAGGGCAGTGTCCTTCGATTATCAGGTATTTATGGCCCTGGTCGAGAGCGATTGATCAATCAGGTAGAAGAGGGGCATGTTGCACCACTCGAGCCTGAAGTGCTGACTAACCGTATTCACCGAAATGATGCAGCGGGCGTATTGGCCTTTCTGATTCAGCGAGCCCTTTCCGGCGCATCACTGGCGCCTGTTTATTTGGGTACGGATTGTGATCCGGCCTCCTTGCATGAGGTAACCCAATGGTTGGCGAAACGCTTGAATGTGACACCGCAGGCAACGATGGAGAGATCAGCTCGGCGTCGTTCCAACAAACGGTGTTCCAATGCACGTTTGTTATCGGAAGGGTATACATTTCAGTTTCCCGATTTTAAGGCAGGATATGAACAGGTGTTGGGGGCGAGAGCATCTATAACACGGTGAGTTGGGGTATCGAGTATGAATATAAAAACGCTGCCAGAGGAATCGGTCTCCCAGGCAGCGTTTTTGGTCTGACGTCAAAAGCGTACTCAGTCACCAATGACCATCACACCTTCCGCTTCTACCAGACTCCCCTTGGGAAGCTCTGAAATACCCACAGCAGCGCGTGCAGGGAAGGGTTCGGAAAAGAATTCCTGCATGACCGTGTTGACCTTGCCGAAGTTGCTCAGGTCCGTCATGTAGATATTCAGTTTGACGATCTCGCTCAATGAACCGCCCGCCGCTTTACATACTTGTTCCAGATTCGTGAATACCTGACGCGCTTGTGATTCCACGTCACCATCAACCAGCTCCATCGTGGCAGGATCAAGCGGAATCTGGCCTGAAAGATAAACAGTATTACCGGCTTTTACTGCCTGAGAATAAGGCCCAATGGCTGCAGGCGCCTTTTCCGTGTGAATAACAGAACGATTACTCATGAAACACCTCTACTATTTGTCACCCTGTGACTGTCATTGTATGACGCAATGTAATGGAGCATGTGTCAATGCGTACAAAACTCGATGGTTTTCACGAAACGTGAAGGAAACCATTATCTTTTTTATGAAAGAGATTTTATACGCATGGGTAAATGTCATTATTGCTGAATAACGCGAGTGACATGCTCCAACGATTGTAAATTACGCAAGCGCTTGATAATACGGGCCAGGTGAATACGGTCCTGTACCAGCAGGATCAAGCGTATAACGACCAGCCGCTCATCATGTTCACAGCGGCGTATACTCTCGATATCGGCACCGGCATCATCGGTAAGCTCACTGATGTTGGCGATCAGATGAGGGTGTCGGCCGATGGTGATTTCCAGTTCCGAAGGAAATAATTCGTGCATGGGCATTTCCGCCCACTCTATTTCCACACATTGATTCGGTGACGTCAGCAATTGAACGGCGTTGGGACAAACTCTTCGGTGTACCCAAATACCTTCGTTCGACGTTAAGTGACCAATAACCTGATCACCGGGAAGTGGATAGCAGCAACGTGCTGCGCGGATCCCTTCTGTTTTTGGTCCGAATTCAATGGAGAGAAGATTGGGCTTCGGAAGCAGAGCCAAATCTCCCCCGGATTCAGGTTGTGCCAATTTGCGTGCAATACTATAGGTAATATTACTGCCGGAACCAATGGCATGAAAAAGATCATCAACGGTTTCCAAGTTGGCATCATGTAACACCGCTTCCATGATCCCGGGGGGAAGGTTATCCAGATGCGTATTGAAATCCGCCAATGCCTTGTTCAGTAGCTTACGGCCCAACAGTATGGAATGACTGAGTTGCTGATGCTTGAGGAAGTGACGGATGGCGGATCGCGCTTTGGCGGTGACAACAAAATTCAGCCAGTTCTGGTTCGGTGTAGCGCCGGGAGCGGTAATGATTTCGACGGTCTGACCGCTGCTTAGGGGCATGGACAAGGACGCTAGATGTCGATTGATTCGACAGGCAATACAGCTGTTTCCTATATCCGTATGGACGGCATAAGCAAAATCGACCGCGGTAGCATCACGTGGCAGTTCCATGATTTCCCCCTTCGGAGTGAATACGTAAGTATCATCCGGGAAAAGATCATTTTTGACATGCTCGAAAAACTCGAGCGAGCTGCCCGCCTGGCGCTGTATTTCCAGCAGACCCTGCACCCACTCATGAGCGCGTTCATGACTCGTGCCGCCTTCTGCGGCCTCGTCGGATTCTGCCTTGTACAGCCAATGTGCTGCAATGCCATTATTAGCTGTGGCTTCCATCGCACGCGTACGTATCTGTACCTCAATGGGATAACCATCCACACCAAAGAGAGTGGTATGCAGACTCTGGTAACCGTTTGATTTGGGGATGGCGATGTAATCCTTGAAGCGCCCGGGGACAGGCTTGTATAGGCCATGTACTGCACCAAGGATACGATAACAGTCATCCACATGATCAGTGATAATGCGGAAACCAAAGACATCCATCAAATCATTGAAGGATTTGTGTTTGTCACGCATTTTCCGATAGATGGAAAGCAGATGTTTTTGACGCCCGACGACAGTGCCGGGTAATCCGGCGTTATCCAGTGTTTCCTGTAGCGTATTCTGGATTTGTCGTATCAAGGAGCGGCGGTTACCTCGAGCACTCGCGACTGCACTTCGAATACGTTCCGAACGCATGGGGTGGATGGCTTGAAACGCAAGATCTTCCAATTCGATATGGATAGTATTGATACCCAGACGATTCGCAATACGGGCGTAAATGTCTAGCGTTTCACGTGCAATCCGACGCTTTTTGTCAGGTCGGAGCGAGCCCAGGGTTCGCATATTGTGCAGACGGTCGGCCAGTTTGACGATAATGACACGGATATCCCGTGACATGGCCAGCACCATCTTTTGAAGGTTGTCTGCTTGCGCTACAGCTTTATCTTCAAAGGCTATCTTGGCGAGCTTCGAGACACCATCGACCAAATTGGCCACTTCCCGGCCGAACTGCTCCTCCAATGCCTCACGGGTAACAGCGGTATCCTCAATGACATCATGCAGCATGGCTGCCATCAGACTTTGAGGGTCCATGTGAAGATTGGCGAGAATATTGGCGACAGCCAGGGGATGAGAGACGTACGGTTCGCCCGAGCGGCGACGCTGACCGTCATGGGCCTGTTCGGCATAGTAATAGGCACGTTTGACCTGACGGATTTCCTCTTCCTGAAGATATCCCTCTAATCGGTCGGCCAGATCATCTATTGCAAACATGAAGCAAGCAAAGCCTGAGCCCGGATGGCTCCGAGCCCATTGATATTATCAAATATCGTATTCGGGTTGCGGTTCAGGGCGAACACGCGGTGCCGGTGCTTCAACGGGCTCATCCAGTACACTGGAAGTCACCATACCTGCGGCTACTTCACGCAGAGACAGTACGGTCGCCTTGTCATTTTCCCAAGGGAGATCGGAAGTACGGGAACCGCGGGCAAGCTGGCGTGCACGGCGGCTGGCAATCAGTACGAGCTGAAAGCGGTTATCTACATTTTCAAGACAGTCTTCAACTGTTACTCGTGCCATGGATATCACCTGCTATGAGCTGAATAAATGAATAAGGGCTTTCCTTGAGCGCTATTATAGGCTGGAAAGCATGATCCAGGGTTGCATAAAACCCTACTTTAGGCGGAAGTTCGCCATAAATCAAAAGGAGGGTGAGTCTACTCTCAGGACGTAACCCGTGACAAGAGGGCATCCAACAGTTTTTGATGGCTGATACCTGCCCGTGGCATGGCTGCCCGCTCCGAGAGAACAATGGCCTCGAGTTCCTTGAGTGCCTGTTCGAAATCATCGTTGAAAATCACGTAGTCATATTCGTCATAGTGTGAGCTTTCACTGACGGCTTCCTGCATTCTGCGTGCAATGGTTTCTTCGGAATCCTGACCACGCTGGCTCAATCGGGAATGGAGAGCTTCCTGACTGGGCGGTAAAATAAAGATACTGCGTGCTTCAGCCATTTTCTCACGAACTTGCCGGGCACCTTGCCAGTCAATTTCCAGTATGACGTCTTCACCGCTGGTCAAACGGGATTCGACTTCCTGTTTTGACGAACCATACATCCGGTCAAACACATGGGCGTATTCGAAGAAAGCCTCATCTGCCACCATCTGCTGGAATTTCTCCATACTCACGAAATGATAATTCACACCGTTCACTTCCCCCGGGCGTTGATCGCGCGTAGTGTGGGAAATTGAAACAGCGATACCTGACATCTTCTTGAGTAGCGCGGTGACGAGACTGGTTTTTCCCGCCCCTGAAGGGGCTGAAACGATGAAAAGCGTGCCACGTTCGGACGCCTTGTATGAAGGTGCATGTGCCATAACTGCAGATCCGTGAAATATCAGTCTGCTAGTATGACATAAGTTGAGGGTAGATAGTGCGGTGATACAGGTTGAATTATAAGTACATGGCCGTGTTTTACACGTGCGTTGCCATGCTTTTCCATTCATAAGAGGGTACGCATGTTTCAGCGTTGTATTGCCTGTTTTGTGGATATTCGCGAGAACGAGGCCACTGCGCTGAAGTGGTCCTGGCTGTACTCTTTCTCCCTGCTGTTGTGTTATTACATTTTACGACCGATCCGCGATGATTTGGGCGTAAACGGTGGGGTTCATAACCTTCCCTGGCTTTTTACTGGTACGTTGATCACCATGATTCTATTGAATCCGGTGTTCGGTTATCTGGTGAAGCGATGGCCGCGGGAAAAGTTCGTTGCCATCGCCTATCGCTTTTTTGCGCTGAATTTGGTGATATTTTCGCTGGCACTCGTTTTTTCTACTGCCACTGAACGTGTCTGGGTGGGCAGAGTCTTCTTCATATGGGTGTCCGTTTTTAATCTCTTCGTAGTCTCGGTGTTCTGGTCATTGGTGGACGATGTATTCTCCAGTGAACAGGGTAAGCGACTCTTTGGATTTCTTGCCGCAGGTGCGACATTGGGCGGCGTAGCCGGCGCTTTGGCAACCTCCGTGGTTGTCGAATTGATTGGTCAAAGCTGGATGCTGATCCTCTCGGCTATATTATTGGAGTTTGGCATCTTCGCAGCACGCAAACTATTGCGAAATTCTCCCCGTTTTATTGATAAAGATGCTACAAGTGAGGAGATAATCAAGGGCGGGGGCATTATTTCCGGGTTGGTGAACACGTTTAAATCACCCTACCTGCTGGGCATTGCCGGTTTCATCCTGTTTTATAGTGTAACCTCGACGTTCCTCTATTTTCAGCAAGGCTCTATTGCCCAATCCGATTTTCATAACAACGGTGCGCGTACCGTTTTCTTTGCCCACATTGACCTCTGGGTCAACATCATCACGTTTATTCTACAGATGGGAATAACCGGCAGGTTGACCCGCTGGTTAGGGGTCGCACTGATTATCAGTATTTTGCCGCTGGTCTCGGTTCTGGGGTTTGGTTCGTTACTGGTCTGGCCGAGTGTGGTAGCGCTCATTCTGGTGCAGGTAGTGCGTCGTGTCAGCAATTTCGCCTTTGCACGTCCAACTCGGGAAATCCTCTTTACCGTGATTCCGCAAGAAGACCGTTATAAGGCAAAGAATTTTATTGATACGGTGGTCTACCGTAGTGGAGATCAGATTGGCAGTTGGTCCTACGTAGGGCTTACTACTATTGGATTGGGAGCGACCGGTGTAGTCGTGGTGGCCATTCCTCTATCGGTAGCATGGTTACTGTTAAGTTTGTGGTTAGGCTGGCGGCATCACAAAATAGAGCAGCTTTGCTGAATAGCATTCTACGCACTCTTCGGCGTTAACCGCCTCTAACCGTCAATGATTAATGAATACGCTTGAGTTCATTTCATGAACATAGACTGTTTCCAGTCCCCGAGAGGGTTAGGCTGCAGGCCGATATTTCATGAACCGCCCCTCGGTATCCAGTGAGTAATCGCTAGAGCGAGTTGTCGTCCCGTTTGCTCAAGCGCTGCGCAATAAAGGCACAGACCATGAGCTGCACCTGATGGAAAATCATCACCGGCAAAATAATCAACCCTATGGATGACGCGGGGAACAACACTTGCGCCATGGGAACGCCGGTCGCGAGGCTTTTCTTCGATCCGCAAAACAGGATCGTAATGCGGTCTTCCAGATTGAAGCCAAACTGCTTGCCAAAAAATGCGGTCAATCCCAATGCAATCGCCAACAGTAGCGCACAGAAAATAACCAACGCCAGTAGGGAAAGAATCGGCACCCGATGCCAAATTCCCGCAATTACCGCGCTACTGAAAGCGGTATATACCACAAGCAGGATAGAGCCCTGATCCAGATATTTGAGTACCCCCTTATTGCGCGATACCCAGCCGCTGATCCATTTACGGGCGACTTGCCCGGCAATGAAGGGCACCAATAGCTGAAG
>Ga0157360_1000044_pt1 | contig 72656 bp, 59 predicted proteins | sample AttlaeALBM1_FD_111483 | JGI IMG/M metagenome (GOLD analysis project Ga0157360, IMG submission 111483) | Fungus gardens microbial communities from leaf cutter ant in Ribeirão Preto, State of São Paulo, Brazil - Atta laevigata ALBM1 | ecosystem: Host-associated > Fungi > Mycelium > Unclassified ...
CAAACAATCATCATAAATGAGTTATCCACACCCTCAACCCACAGATTCCCTACACAATTCACCCTTACACACACTTTCCATTCACAATACAAAACTAAAAAAATCAAAAAAAACGCCAGAAAATGCATTCTGACGTCTCTTTTTCCTCAAAGTTCCTTATCTGCCCCCGAAAGCTGCCATGCCTCCTGCAATCGCAGCCTCGTTGCGGGGCCCATACGCCCCAGACCACACGCCTTTCTCATTTCTCCCAGCGCCTCTTCTTCATCCATCCCTTTGGCGTGCTGCTCATCAGCCAACGCTGTCAGCATTTTAAGAGGCAGCTGGGCTGGATCGAGGCTTTCTCCGGCAGCCGGACCACGGAACACAACAGGGGCATAAGGAGCATCCTCGGTTTCCCAAAAGAATGTCCCTGCTCTCTCCTCTGTCCGCCCCAATATCGTCGGAACTGCCGCTAGCACTCTTTCCCGGATCTGACGGCCGGCCCGGGCAAACCCGTGAAGTCTGGCAATCTGCTGGACCAGCGCTGTTTCATGAACAACGCCTGACCCTTCGACAGTCTGACGAATCAAATTTTGGAGCGTGGGCAGATAATCCTCATCTCCAAAGCGATTTCCATCAGCGACCACATGAATCTCTGCTTCCGTCTCACTCTCAGCCTTAATAACTTCGGCCGCCTGCGGAACATCCAGCGCAAAGCCCGCATAAAGAACCGATTCTTCCAGCACGCCTTCTGCCAACTGGGGCTCAGTAGCTTCGGGCAACTGACACTCTTCAATTCTTGGCGCACGTTCTGCCCTGATGGCTTCAAGCCTCTGCTTCAAGGCCTGATCCAGTCTTTCGACTTCCCTGGAAGCATTCAACCACCAGTCCGTAGACCAGACTCTCAGGATCACCCATCCCAAAGTTTCCAGAACGGCCTGCCGCAATCTGTCGCGGTCTCTCGCAGTGGCACTCCGATGATAGGTCGCGCCGTCGCATTCCACACCTGCCAGGAAGCATCCCGGCATATCCGGGTCCACGACACCGAGATCAATCCGGAATCTGGAAACACCAATCTGCGGACGAACGTCCCACCCGCGCTGCTTCAATAGGGCCGCGACTTCCAGTTCGAAACGACTATCCGCCTCTCCCACCGATCCCTGATGAAGACCCGTCAGAGCGCCTGCACCATGTTCAGCAAATGTCAGGAACTTGCGAAGATGCAGCACGCCTTCGGCAGAGCTTCTGGAGGGGTCGATCTGCTCAGCCCGAAGTGACCCGAACACGACCAGCTTTTCCCGCGCTCTCGTGACAGCCACATTCAGACGTCGTTCGCCCCCTGCCCGGTTCAGCGGCCCGAAGGACACATACGGCGCACCCTTTAGCTCAGGGGCGTATGTCAGGGAAAAGAACATGATGTCCCGCTCTTCACCCTGCACATTCTCCAGATTCCGGATCAAAACAGGCTCAGCGCACTCTTCGCTGAAGAATGGGACAAGAGACGAATCTTCTCTCTGAGCCTTTTCAAGAAGATCCGTGATGAGGGTTTGCTGCTCTCCATTGAACGTCACAACACCAATGGATTTTGCACCGTCACTTTTCAGATGCGCCACAACAGCATTTGCCACAGCGCGCGCTTCAGCCGGGTTGGTTCGGCTTCCACCACGCTGATAGTTCCCATCCTCCACAAATCGGAACGAGACGGCCTGACCCTTCGTCACGATTGACGGGAAGGTAATCAGCTCCCCGCCGTAATACTGACTGTTCGAGAATGCGATCAGGCTCTCATGCCGACTGCGGTAATGCCATTTCAGGCTGATTTCCGGCACGCCAGCGGCCCGACATTCATCGAGAATCGACTCCATGTCGCAAAGCTCGCCGTCCTCTTCCTCATTCTCACTCCGGGAGAAGAAGCTGGTCGGCGGAAGCTGCTTTGGATCACCGACAACAATGACCTGCCGCCCGCGGCCAATAGCGCCGATCGCATCCCATGTCGGGATCTGGGAGGCTTCATCGAAGATAACGAGATCAAAAGGTTCACTGTCTGGGGGCAGGTACTGCGCCACAGAAAGAGGACTCATCATGAAGCAGGGTGTCAGCGCGCGAACCGCCCGCGGCGCCACGGAGGCCAACTGACGAATGGGCATATGACGCGCTTTTTTCTGCGCCTCACGATGAATCATCACATATTGTGCATCCTGCCGCCGCGTCTCTTCGCCAGGAAGACTGCCACACAGACGCGCACGAATCAGACGTTTGGCCAGCCCCGCAGCATCTTTATCCCACGCCCTGAATTGCCCGATCTGCTCCTCGTGAGCAGCAGCAACAAAACCGCGCAGTCTTGGTTGTTCATCAACGGCTGCCGCCAGCCACCATCGGGCGTAAGCCGCTTCCAGAACGGCCTGAAGACTTTCCGCAGCCACGCGCTCTGCAAGCAACGCATCAACCAGCGGAGCTAGACCCAAATGCTCCGCCTCATGGCAGGCTTTACGCCAGGCGCACCAGTCCCGCAGACTGCGGCCCTGTTCGATCCAGCCAGAAAGCCGCTGACCCAGACGGTTCAACCAATCCGCTCCATCGGGTTCAATGGCCAGAACATCACTGCCCGCCAACTCGCTCAGCGTTTGCATGTCCGCGCCAGCCTCTGAAAAAGCCTGCTGGAACGCCGACATTTTTTGCCCAACTGGCCCACTCTCGGCCAGCAGGTCTCGCCCTTCTGTCAGAAGCTCGCGGAGATGACGCCGTACGGACAAAAGCCCCGAAACATCCGGAACACAGCTGGCCAAGGCCACCCGCATTTCCATCCCCCAAGCCAACGTTGCTTCGATCTTGGCGAAATCTGTCGAAAGCCCCTGCCACAACGAACCCACAGACTCGCGATGCAACACGGCTGTCAGAGACTGTTCCAGCGCGGAAAGCTCAACCAGGCGGTTTAGTTCGTCACCCAGGTCTTCAGGCAATGCCCCTTTTGCACTGCTCTCCAACTGTCGGCGAACCGCTTTCTGAGCACTGCGGCGGGACAAAAGCCATTTTTCTTCAGAGTCTTTCCAAGCACGCTGGAGTTCAGCCAGTGGGAGCGTTTTTGTCTGTTCCCACTGGACGGAAAGCTCTTGCACCAGGCTGCTATGTCGAACCACACGGCTCTGTTCGGCAAGAACAGCCTTTACATTTTCCGCCGCATCGTCCGCGAGTGCCCATGCGCCCACGGTAGCTTCAGGTCGGCGGATCAGCTGACACACACCCTCAAGTCGCTGCAGAAACGCCCATGAAAGAGCGTCCCCCGTGAGCCCCAGCGCCTGACAAACCTCGCCTGCGGCCTTGGAAAGACTTTCCGCCTGCAATTTCAGTTTCTGGGCCTGCTGAAGCAGTTGGTCCTGCCAACGGGACGTCCAGTCTTCCTGCTCGATCCCTGAAAGGCGCGGTGACAGCGCCTCTCTTCCAAACCGAAGATACAGACTGGAAAGAAGGCTCGTGACGCTCTTCAGGCGTTCCCAGTCTTCCTCAGTGTGAACCTCTGGGCCAGCCCATTTGAGAGCGAGCGGATAGGTTCCATTTCTGTCCGCTTCCAGCACAGCGCCAATAGCCCGATAGGGCGTCCAGTTATTGTTCCATCTGCGATGAAGATCATGCACATAAGCGTTCAGATCTCGTCGCACTGCCATGAGGCGACTTTGAGCGGATGTCCATTCAGCCGCCGAAAATTCTTCCCGCACGGATTGCACCTGCTGGAACTGTTCCAGAACGGCTCCACGCCCGGCTTGAGGCGAAAACAGATCCAGACAGAATTCGCCCAGTCCCACAGACCGCAAACGATTGCGCACGACCTCAAGCGCGGTCCGCTTTTCAGCAACAAAGAGAACCGTTTTCCCGCGTCCAAGCGCGTCCGCGATGATGTTGGCAATCGTCTGGCTTTTACCGGTTCCAGGCGGCCCGATCAGAACAAAGTTCTCACCCGCAGCCGCCCGGGCCACAGCCATCAACTGGGAAGAGTCGGCTTCAAGCGGGCACAGAAGATCTGCGTCATCCAGCACATCATCAAGCGGCAACGCCTCATCGAACATCGCTTTTGGAAAGGCAGACGCAGCATCGTCTGCTTCCGACACACCATCCAGAAGTCGGCTGGCCACCGGATTGATCCGCAATGCTTCCTGACGTTCCTGCAGATCCTTCCACATCAGGAATTTTGCGAACGACAGCGTCGTCAGGCAAACGCGCTCCTCAACTTCCCACTGCGGAAGCTGGCGGATCTTGGCCCGGAAAATATCGAAAATTCTCCCGACATCCAACCCGGCTTCATCATGAGGGAGTTCGCCTTCAAGCTCTGGAAACCGCATGGCAAAATCCCGCCGCAGAACTTCCAGAAGGCTGCCATTGACCCGGCTTTCATCCGTATGCGCCCGCAAACGGAAAGGCGCATTTACGCTGCTGCGCTCCAGAATGACCGGTACCAGAATCAATGGCGCCCGACCCTTACGGTCTTTCCCTCGTGGCTCCCACACAAGCTCTCCCAAGGTCAGGAAGAGCGTGTTCGCACCTCCCTCCTGCTCGGCAGCTTTCGCCTTGCGATAAATCTCGGTCAAGGCGAGCTGAAGTCCCGCCTCCTCACGCGCCACTAGAAGTTCGCCATGCTCAAGCGCTTCTGCCGCTATCGTGCGGTGCTGATCATCATGATGACGTTGCTGATGGATGTTCGCGCTTCTGGGGTCCGCCCCGTCCATAAGTTCTGGCCGTGCACGCAGCCTGAGAGCAGGCTTGCGCTCACCTCCCCGCATTTCTGCAAGACGATCTTCGAGTTTCCCCGGATCAGCACAGCAGATTTCGACAATCTGTTTTTCAGACTTTGGAAGATTCAGAAGCCGACTACGGCCCGAAATATCCAGAAGCCGCTTGCACCAGCGTTCCAGTCGGCTTTGAGGCGTATCCTGCTCCTCATGATCCCCCAGTTCTTCACGAAGATCCGGAGCTGCCTGTAACAGCGGGGCAGAGTTTCCTTCGATCTGATCTGCCTCTGACGCCGTCACAACCTGTGACAGCGGACGAATACGGCGCAAACGGGCACGATGAATATCAATGACGTCTTCGAATTTTGATGGCTCTTCCCCGTCCTGAAGCTGGGCTAATCCACGCTCACAGGCCTTGGAAAACGCCGGACAGGATGCAGCCGTGACCAGTGTCGTCTCGAAGACACACACATCATCGAGGGCCACACGGTTTCGCAGACCGGGTAGATCCTGCAGAACAGACGTGCCGGATTGCTCACGCGACAGCCAGAAACCTGTGAAGGCATGCCCTTTGAGCATGATCAGCAAGGGCCTCAGTCCGATCGCCTCCAGACAGGCTGCGAACAGAAGGGCCGTATCCAGACAGGTTGCCAGACGCTCATCGACAATCTGGGTTGGAAGGCGAACCCGTTGCCCATCTTCCACAAAAGACGCCGGTGGGCTGACATAAGTAATCTTCAGCGCGGCAATCGCACACCAGATAGCCTGTGCCTGTTCCCAGGCGCGTTTGCGGCCGCCCTGATATCCCTCCAGTGAGGGCGACTGACCTGCTTCCTGCAAGAGAGCTGATGCCGAACGAAGAATTTTCGCCACTGCGGGATCATTTGGAAGAACAAAAGCTGTCAAAAGGTCCGGCAGCCCCTGCAAGCCACCCCATTCGCTCCGGCAACGCACTGCCAGAGGAAGAACACGTTCCAGAAGTTCTTCTCGAGATCCGTCAGGCTGAATTTCAGAAACTTTCAGCCTGACTTCTGCCCGCGTTGCCTCGCTTAAAGACGCAAGAAAAGCGCCATCAAGTTCCACGTCCAGACGGTCTATTGCCTGAAACTGTCCAGTCCCGAGAGACTGCACACGCCAGCATGTTGAACGCAGGACACTCGGCTGGCAGTCCAACGTAATTTCGAGATCCCTGAACTCACGATCTGACAGATTACGAAGAGACAGCTCCAGCAAAACCGGAACACTATTTTCCCAGAGAGCACTGCTGACGCTCTCCCGAAGTACCACATCCAGTTCAAGACAGGGCTCGGCAGGAGGCTTCGGTGTTTCTTCTGTCTCTGCCGCAGAGGGCTCTTCCGTCACGCTTTCAACCGACTGTGCAGCGGCCGGAGCCAGACCTTCAGTCAGGATTGCAGTCTCAGAAGAAGAGTCCGTCATTACGCGCCACCATCACTCGGTAAAGTTCGGAGGAGCATACAGGAAGGTGCCAGACAAAGAAAAACCCGCCCTGTCAAAATGACGGGGCGGGTCTTTCTGTGGTTCGACAATGATGAGCTCGACTTTAGACCGAAGCGCCACCTTCAGCCGCTTCCAGCTCTGCGCGAACGCTCTGGATTTCACGGCACAGACGGTCATGCGTGTCCACATCGTTCGGCTCGATCTGTGCCCAGGTGGTCTCCAGATCACGCAGACGATCACGCGCCTCATCAGCCGACAGTTCGCTCATGAGCTGAGCGGAATCCGCGAGAATGGTGCAGTATTCTGCGCCCATGTCTGCAAAACCACCACCCACGAAGTAACGGTCGACGATCTTGTCGCCTTCGTACAGGGCCACAACGCCACCACGCAGCTGAAGCATCAGCGGTGCACGGTCCGGCATGGCTGCAATATCGCCCTCCATGCCCGGGACCACCGCCATGTCGACCTGACGGTCAACAAGGCGCTTTTCCGGGCTGACGATCTCGATGCGTAGGGGCATCAGGATCAGGCCTCCTGCTTCATCTTTTCGGCCTTGGCGATGGCCTCGTCGATGTCGCCAACCATGTAGAACGCACCTTCTGGCAGGTGATCGTACTCACCGTTCACAACAGCCTTGAAGGAGCGGATCGTGTCTTCCAGTGCAACCAGCTTGCCAGGTGCACCCGTGAAGACTTCTGCCACATGGAACGGCTGGGACAGGAAGCGCTGGATGCGACGTGCGCGGCCAACGATCTTCTTGTCTTCTTCAGACAGCTCGTCCATGCCCAGGATCGCGATGATGTCCTGCAGACCCTTATAGGTCTGAAGCGTCTGCTGAACCTTACGAGCGATGTCGTAGTGTTCCTGACCGACGATCTTCGGGTCAAGGGAGCGGGACGTGGAGTCCAGCGGGTCAACAGCCGGATAAATGCCCATTTCTGCGATCGAACGGTTCAGAACCGTCGTGGCATCAAGGTGAGCAAAGGTCGCGGCAGGTGCCGGATCGGTCAGATCGTCAGCAGGGACATACACGGCCTGAACGGACGTAATGGAACCCTTCTTGGTGGACGTAATACGCTCCTGAAGGGCACCCATTTCCGTTGCCAGCGTCGGCTGATAGCCCACGGCGGAAGGAATACGACCCAGCAGGGCGGACACTTCGGAACCAGCCTGCGTGAAGCGGAAGATGTTGTCCACGAAGAACAGAACGTCCTGACCTTCTTCGTCACGGAAGTATTCCGCAAGCGACAGACCCGTCAGGGCAACGCGGGCACGGGCTCCCGGTGGCTCGTTCATCTGGCCATAGACCAGCGCAACCTTGGAGCCTTCCGTGGAACCGTCTTCACCGATCTTGATAACGCCAGCGTCCTGCATTTCGAAATACAGGTCGTTACCTTCACGGGTACGCTCACCCACACCTGCGAACACGGACACGCCACCGTGTGCCTTCGCGATGTTGTTGATGAGCTCCTGGATGATAACCGTCTTGCCAACGCCAGCGCCGCCGAACAGACCGATCTTACCACCCTTCAGGTACGGGCAGAGAAGGTCGACGACCTTGATGCCGGTAACGAGAATTTCGGAAGCAGCAGCCTGATCCTCGAAAGCCGGGGCCTTACGATGGATCGGGAAATACTTGTCGCTGACGATCGGACCACGCTCGTCAATGGCTTCACCAATGACGTTCAGGATACGGCCGAGGGTAGCCGGGCCAACCGGAACCATGATCTGCTTGCCCGTGTCACGGACTTCGGCGCCACGGCTCAGGCCGTCCGTCGTATCCATGGCAATGCAGCGAACCTGGCGCTCACCGATTTCCTGCGCAACTTCCAGAACAAGCGTTTGATCGCCGTTCTGAACATGAAGAGCGTTCAGGATGTGCGGGAGGGTGCCTTCGAACTACACATCGACAACCGGGCCACGCACCTGCGTGACACGACCGACGACATTGTTTGCAGCCGGGGCAGAAGGGTTAAGAGTCTCAGACATCGGTTCGTCTCCTGCGTGATCTCAAACGGCTTCTGCGCCGGAGATGATCTCGATCAGTTCGTTGGTAATGTTGGCCTGGCGTGTACGGTTGTACTTCTGGGACAGACGATCGATCGCCTTGCTAGCGTTACGGCTCGCATTGTCCATGGCAGTCATCCGTGCACCCTGCTCACCCGCTGCGCTTTCCAGAAGGGCAGAGAAAATCTGCACCTGGAGGTTGCGTGGCAGGAGATTGGCCAAGAGCGTAGCCTCATCGGGCTCGAATTCGTACTGGGCTGCATCCGCGGAAGTATCCACGTTGTCATTTTCAGCAACAGACAGGGGCACCAGCGGAAGCTGGATAGCAATCTGCGACATCGCGTTGACAAAGCGGTTGTAAATCAGCGTGCAGCGATCGATTTCGCCAGCCTCAAGCATGGAGACAATTTTCTTGCCCACATACTCAGCTTTGTCGAAGCCGACATCACGCCCTTCCGTACCTGCCACGCGCTCGACAACCAGATCCGGATATTCCTTCGCAAGAATATCCGCACCCTTGCGGCCAACCGGCAGGAGACGAACAGTCCGACCTTCGTCCTGCAACGTGCGGATCAGCTGACGCGCACTCCGGACGATATTGGCGTTGAAGCCACCAGCCAGACCACGATCAGACGTCAGGATCACCAGAAGATGAACCTGATCCTTACCTGTGCCAGCCAGAAGCTTCGGCAGGCTGGACGCATCTGACCCACGGCTTGCCGCTGCCAGTTCCGCCATCATGCGGCCCATGGCCTCGGCATAGGGACGAGCCGCCTCAGCCTGGGACTGGGCGCGTCGCAGCTTTGACGCTGCGACCATTTTCATGGCGTTCGTGATCTTTCGCGTCGATTTGACGCCTGTGATCCGACCGCGCAGTTCCTTCAGCGAGGGCATGGACTATCCTCAGGCTGCAAAGCGCTTACCGAAAGCTTCCAGCAGCTCCTTGAGCTTGCCTTCCGTCTCCGGCTTGATCTGGCGATCGTTGCGGATGGCTGTCAGGATGGAAGCGCCAGCGCCGCGCATCTCTGTCAGCAGGGCAGCTTCGTAAGCCACGACCTTGTCCACAGCAACCGGATCGACATATCCACGCGTTCCGGCAAACAGAACCACAACCTGCTCTTCAACCGGCAGCGGGGACGTCTCAGGCTGCTTCAAGAGCTCAACAAGACGTGCACCACGCTCAAGCTGCTTACGGGTTGCGGCATCGAGATCGGCAGCGAACTGCGAGAACGCAGCCATTTCACGATACTGAGCCAGCTCAAGCTTGATCTTGCCAGCAACCTGCTTCATCGCCTTGATCTGGGCGGCAGAGCCAACACGCGACACAGAACCACCGACGTTCACAGCCGGGCGGATACCCTTGTAGAACAGGTCCGTCTCAAGGAAGATCTGGCCGTCCGTGATGGAAATCACGTTCGTCGGGATGTAGGCAGCCGTGTCACCAGCCTGCGTCTCAATAACTGGCAGAGCTGTCAGGGAACCGCCGCCATTGGCGTCGGACATCTTGGCAGCACGCTCAAGCAGACGGGAGTGCAGATAGAACACGTCACCCGGGAAAGCTTCACGTGCCGGCGGACGACGCAGCAGCAGCGACATCTGACGGTAAGCGACAGCCTGCTTGGACAGGTCATCGTAGCAGGCCAGAGCGTGCATGCCGTTGTCGCGGAAGTACTCACCCATGGTGCAGGCGGTGTATGGTGCGAGATACTGCATGGGGGCAGCGTCAGACGCCGTAGCAGCCACAACAATGGAGTATTCCATCGCGCCCTGTTCCGTCAGTGTACGAACCAGGTTTGCAACGGTGGAGCGTTTCTGGCCGACTGCCACATAGATGCAGTACAGGGACTTCTTCGGGTCGCCTTCGGCATTGACGGGCTTCTGGGCAACAATCGTGTCCACCAGAATTGCGGTCTTACCGGTCTGACGGTCACCGATGATCAGCTCACGCTGGCCACGCCCGATCGGAACCAGGGCGTCAATGGCCTTGATACCCGTCTGCATCGGCTCGCTGACCGACTGGCGCGGCATGATGCCCGGAGCCTTGACCTCGGCGCGACGGTATTCAACGTCCACCAGCGGGCCACGACCATCAATCGGGTTACCAAGACCATCAACAACGCGACCAAGAAGGCCCTTGCCAACCGGAACTTCGACCACAGCCTTCGTACGAAGAACCGTGTCACCTTCACGGATTTCATCGCCGTCACCGAATACCACGACACCGACATTGTCGGCTTCGAGGTTCAGAGCCATGCCCTTGAGGCCAGTTCCTTCGAACTCGACCATTTCGCCAGCCATGACATTCGTCAGGCCGTAAACACGAGCAATGCCGTCACCGATCGACAGGACCGTGCCCGTCTCGGAAACGGTCTCGACCTTGTCGAAAGACGCGATCTGCTGCTTGAGGATGTCCGAAATCTCAGCGGGACGGATATCCATCACGCGGCTCCCTTCATGGCGTTCTGCAGGCGGGTCAGGCGCCCGGCGATCGAAGTATCAAACAGTGTAGAACCGACACGTACCGTCATGCCACCAATCAGGGAAGCATCTGTACGTTCGATCATGGACACGCGGCTGTAGCCGGCTTCGGCCAGACGGGCCTGAAGCTGGCTGCGCTGCATGTCTGTAAGAGGCTGTGCAGAACGGATTTCTGCAACGGTCTCGCCTCGAAGACTGGCATCAAGAGCCAGTACGCCATCCAGGATGGCAGCGAGATCAGCAAGACGACGGTTCGCAGCGATAACACCAACAAAGCGACGGATGGCATCCCCAAAGCCGAGCTTTTCGGTCAGGGCGCCAGCAACTTCGCTGGAGCGGTGCGCATCAAGGCGGGAATCTGCAAGAAATGTCCGCAGATCAGCGCTCTGGGAAATCGCGTCGCGAAGCCCCCGAACCTGAGCCAGGACGTCAGAGAGTGCTGCCTGTTCCGAGGCATAATCATAAAGCGCCCGGGCATAGCGTTGAGCCAAGCCCCCTGTGGGTCCCATCTGCGGCACCTGTGTCACCGTCACACGCGTGTTCCGTCTCACTTTTCCGCCGCAGGATGCGGCCGGAACCGGCTTATCCGGTCCCTTGCTTCCAAATCCGTAATAGGATCAGGCACACACGACCCTGCACAGGATTCGTCTGAAACCCGGTCCTCCACTTGGCGCCGCCTCTAGCACGCGACCACGATCAAGCGCAACCGAGAGGAACCTGCAAACCGCCGCTCGAGCAGCACATGTTTGCATTTTTCAGGTTCTCCCTGCCATTTTAGATCATGCACGCACCACTGGCGGCATCAATTTTCCCTACGGTCCGGAGTATACATGTCTTTTCAAAAGCGCCTGCATTCCCTTCTGGGCGCCCTGTCACTCGGCGCACTGCCCTTTGCTGCAAACGCCGCCCCAGTCGAAGACAAACCATCTTTTCCATCCATCGCGTACTGGGACAACTGGACCGACACAGATGGCGTGACACACCTTACACACTGCAAATTTTCCGATTTCCACGAGGGCAGCCTCTCTCCCTCAGCAGACAAGGTCTTGCTAGGGCGTGCACACACTGGCTCTGCTAGTGTGACGATGCGGGTTCAACCTCCCAAGTGGAAGGGCGGCTGGAATGAGAGCCATCAGGTTCAATGGGTCGTCCCGCTGTCTGGAATCTACTTCGTCCAGGCGATGGACGGAACACGCGTGGAACTTAATCCAGGCGACATTCTGCTCAGCGAAGATCTGAATGCGACCCCCGATCGAGCCGGGCACCGGGGACATCTCTCCGGCAATGTCGGGGATGACAGCGTTGCCCTGCTTGTCACGCAATTTACGCAGGCGGCACCACTACATCAGCCCTGCCACTGGGAATAAATCAAATTTTCAGGGGAAAGACCTTTTGGAGCGGGCGAAGGGAATCGAACCCTCCTCAGAAGCTTGGAAGGCTACTGCATTACCACTATGCTACGCCCGCCCTTAGGTCGCCGGTGTCATACTCCAGTTTTCCATGCGCCCGCAAGGGGGGAATGTCGGAAATGAAAATATGATGCCATTTTCATTTCAGGCACTTGACTTTCATCTCCGAACATTATCTTTTCCGCTCCACTGTCGTTGGCGTATCATGCAAATGGTAACGCCCGATGATAGGGGCGTAGCTCAATTGGCTAGAGCGTCGGTCTCCAAAACCGAAGGTTGTGGGTTCGAGACCCTCCGCCCCTGCCACCCCGCTTTTCCGGATGGCTTTTCCGGCACCGGGACGCGGATTTTCATTTGATTCGAGGACGATGGTGTCGGTCACTACCCCGAAAGACGAGTCGCGGAAGACGGCGCCTCACAAAAACGGATCCGGCTTCAATCTGGGCACGTACCTCAAGGACGTGCGCAATGAGGCAAAGCGGGTTACCTGGCCTACACGTCGCAACACCCTCATCACGACGGGTGCAGTGCTGGCCATGGTTACTGTGACCTGCATCTTCTTCTTCATCGTGGATCAGGTTATTGGCCTGGGCGTCCGCGAACTTTTTGGCGTTGGAGGCTAGGTCCGCACCATGGCAAAACGTTGGTACGTTGTGCATGTCTATTCCGGCTTCGAGAAAAAGATCGCGAGCCACATTCAGGAGCAGGCTGCACAGAAAGGCCTGTCCGACCATTTCGAACAGATTCTCGTTCCCTCTGAAGATGTGACCGAGATGCGCCGTGGCCGTAAGGTCAATGCCGAGCGCAAGTTCTTTCCGGGCTACGTTCTCGTAAAGATGGAACTGACGGATGATGCCTGGCATCTCGTCAAGGACACTCCAAAGGTCACAGGGTTCCTTGGAACCCGTAACCGCCCGACTCCCATCACCTCCGCTGAAGCAGATCGGATCATGAAGCAGGCTCAGGAAGGTGTGGAGCGTCCGCGTTCTGCTCTTACCTTCGAGATCGGCGAACAGATCCGTGTTGCGGATGGCCCTTTCACGTCCTTTACCGGCATGATCGAGGAAGTCGACGAAGAGCGCCAGCGCCTCAAGGTCAGCGTTTCCATTTTCGGTCGTTCGACCCCGGTGGATCTGGACTTCAATCAGGTCGAGAAGCTCTAAGGCTTCCTCCCTTGCAGTTTACATTGCACAAAAAAAGGCTCCCGAAAGGGAGCCTTTTTTATTAGCTGATCTACAAAGACCTTATTTTACTGGAATGGGAAGCAACCGCACTTGCGCTGCGACCTGATCCGCCAACACGGACAGTCCCTGACTCAGGGCAGCAGTCAGCTTCACCGTGTCTTTGTCCACCGTCTCAGAAGATTTCCAGACGAAGGGCTGCGTGAGCACGGGGCCAATCATCTTTCCAGTCGGATGCACTGAAAGCATTCCCATGATCAGGGCGTGGCCTGCTGCGTCAGCTTCAAAATTCCGGATCGTTACCTCAACATACGCTGACGGCGTTGTTGTCACGGCATCATCCTGAGCGAACACCGTAGTGCCGGGTAGGCGCTGGGCCAGATCAGTCGTCAGGGTATGAGCGATCATATTGGGGAGCGCCTCGCTCCAGCTATCCCCCGATGCCAGCTTGGTCTGGTAATCCTGGTTTGCCCGGACAATCGTGTCGCGATCCAGACGCATCGCAACCACGGGCGTCCGAACCTCGACAACTGCCGGACCACCCATTTGGGAAGTTCCCGGCAATGGGGCCAGCGTATAAAGCTTAGGGTCGCTGCTACAGCCAGAAAGGCCACCCACCAGACCCAGCATGCACCCAACAAAAAGCAGACGGGTAGAAGAAGATGATGACTGTGCCATGCGTCAGTTCCTGCGGCCGGTAATAAGTGCGGAAGGATGGTGGTCCAGATAATCCGTCAGAAGACGCAGGGACCGGGCCATCTGGGTCATCTGGGTGATCATCCCCTGAAGACTGCGATGAAAGTCTGTATCGCCTCCATATGCCCCAAGAAGGGACTGGGCGTTGTTCATTGTTCCCTGAAGAGATGCCAGAAGTTCCGGCAGATGCTGGTTGGCATTCTTGGTCAGGGTATCCAGATGCTGAAGCGAATTGCGGAGTGCCACGAGAGACTGCGTCACTTCACGGCTGTTCAGGCGCCCGTCAGCATGTGCGATAAGATCGTTGACGTGCTCCCCGATCTGGGTGAGCGGCATGGCAGCGATCTTGTCCGTAATCGTTGAGACGGAGTCCATGATGCCATCAACGCCGCCAGGCTGGCTTGGCATGATCGCCACATCGCCTTCATAAGTCAGCGTCAAAGGAGGCGCGTTCTTGACAAACTGAAGTCCGATCATGGATTCACCCGTCAGGAAGCTGGCACTCTGCACGGAGGCCCGCATGCCATTAGCCACGAAGGCAGCCAGATATTCCTTGGCCTGTGCAAGCTGGCTCTCTTTCCACTCCGGCATCATGCGCTCGGGCTCGATCTGCATTTCCACACGAACCCGCGGCTTATCCTGCGGCGAAGGAATTTGCCGCTTGACGGCGGTAACTGTTCCCACCTGCAAACCAAACATGCTGACCTGACTGCCCGCTGCCAGACCCTTTACAGACGTATCAATGTAGGTGGCGACCCGCAGACGCTGATGATAGCGCGCACTATCTGCGTCTTCCTGGCTGGTATAGAGCTTGAAAACAGAATTGGCTGGTGCCACAGGCGCCTCAACCTCCCGGCGGCGATCCGGCAGTCCAAAAGCCACACCACCTGAAAACAGCGCCTGGATAGACTGCATCTGGACTTTCAGGCCACCGGCTCCAAGACCGACCTGGATGCCAGATACATTCCAGAATCGACTGTCCGTACGCAGGTAATGATCATAAGGCGTCTTGACGAACACCTGGATGACGATGGGCCCTTCCCCACCGGGCGGCATCGTATACCCCAGAACCTCACCGACCGGCACGTCACGGAAGAAGACTGGCGCACCTTGCCCTAATGACCCAAGAGCAGGGGATACCAGCCAGAATGTCGTTCCCGGCTGATCGGAACGCACTCCGGGAACAGCCTCAAGACCCCGGAATTCAGTTTGATAATGCCCATTGGGTGCGCCGGGGTCGATCGCAATGTAGGCACCGGAAATGAGGGTATCCAGACCTGTGATGCTGGCCCCGTTAATACGGGGACGCACGACCCAGAACCGTGTGTTGTCTGTCAGGATATGAGCGCTGTTGGCATTCATCTGAATCTTGACGTTCACATGGCGCATGTCTTGGCTCAGGGTAATGTCCTGAACCGTTCCCAGTGTCACGGCCTTGTTCTTTACCTGCGTTTGACCCGGCGTCAGCCCGTCAGCGGTGTCGAAGGTAATCGTGATTTCTGGACCACGCGTGGCAAAATGCTTCCAGGCGAGCCATCCGGAGATGAGAATCGCCAGCACGGGGATCAGCAGGATCAGGGAAAAGCGGGTGCGACGCACCGGAGCTTCCTCCGGCAATGCCGGCTGCTGCCCGCGATCATTTCGGGAATCGCTCACGCGCGTTCAGACTCCATGTGAGAGGTATCGGAAGAAGGGGAAGGCCCTTTGGGAATCCTGGCCTCCGGGCGAATCTGCCCGGTAACGTCGTCAGAAGCAGACTGATTCAACCCCGCTGCATCCCACATGCTACGCGGGTCGAACAGTTCGACCGCAAAAATTGTCAGGATCACCACAAGGGCAAAACAAATCATGCCGGGATCGGCTGTAACATTCGCCAGAAAGGCAAAATGTACCACAGCGCAGAGAATGGAGATCATGAACACGTCAATCATCGACCATCGACCGATGATATCCACCAGACGATACAGCTTCCCAAGGAGGGGAAGCTGCCAGCGGGATCTGAGCTTTGTGCTGATAATCATGAAACTCAGCGCCAGAATCTTCAGGACCGGCACCGTGATACTGGCGAAAAGAACCAGCAGGGAAAGCGGGATCATGCCTGCCTGCCAGAGTTCGATCACACCGCTAATGATAGTGCTCGGCGCACCATGCCCCACTTTCGTATAGGTCATGACGGGAAGCATGTTTGCCGGAATGTAAAAAATGATGCCAGCAATCAGGAAACAACTCGCGGAAGACAGATTTTGCCGCTTCCGCCGACGGAGAATCTGATCGCACCGAGGGCAGTCCCCCATATCGGCTTCCTGAGGAACCACGTGATCAAACGCTACGACCAGCCCGCAGGCATGACAGGAGAGCATGTGTTCGACAGGAGGCAGTGGATCTCGATGAGCATCCAGATGGGCTACATTCAGCACCTTGCCACGATGCCCATCCACCCTTTTGCGCAGATCCCGATTGTTCCAGATCAGATCATCATCAAAAGTGGAGTCCATTGCCGCCATGGTGAGCATCAGGCCACCAAGAAGATAAACGCCCGGCTGAAGATCCACGAGGGCAAGGTCAACCAGCTTGGTGTAGGCAACAAGAACACCCAGAACGTAAACTTCTACCATAGACCAGCCCCGGAGGCGGTCGTACCAGGTTAGAAGTCTAGGGGTCCAATCCGGCATATGAGGACGCGAAGCGCCGTAGAGAACAGCCGCCATCAAAGCGATAACGACTCCCGGCATGGCAAGTGTCGTGAGTCCGACGAGGAGACCCATGCTGTTATAACCCTGATAGCTTAACTCTATCGGGCCTGACATCAGAGCAACTGTATTCTCTCGACCATAAACATTCAGCGTCATGAGCGGGCTGATCAGCAGAGCAACATACAGTGCTGCAGACGCCAGACAGAAGGCAGCAGGTGCGCCAATGACGGACGTTTTTCGTCGACGGACGATCTGCGAACCGCAACGCTGGCATTCCGCCAGAAAACCGGGCTTCAGCTCCGGAACGCGCTGAAACAGACCGCAGACCGAACACTCATGCAATCCTTCCACAACATGGAGGGAGTCGTGAGGCCGCTGGGACGTTCGGGAGAGATTGACAGCATTCTGCCAGAGGCGCTTGTGAAAACGGTCAGTCATGACGCTCCTAACCTAGCGCATGGAGCCATCATAGGACAGTGCAGCGAGCAACATCGTGGCCTACGCATCAAAGTACGACAACCAAGCTAGGCCCATTTTGGCGACTTTGCACGAAACCGAGGGAATTTTTTTGAGAATAGTATGACCAAATTCAGCAAACACAGTTTTTCAGTACTGCTGTTTTAAACTGAATTTTGGGGAAATACCTCGATGGTGCCGGAGAAGAGATTCGAACTCCCGACCCCATCATTACGAATGACGTGCTCTACCAGCTGAGCTACACCGGCGCATCCATCGAGGTAGGCGCGTTCTAACGGACGCTTTTTTTTTGGCAAGCCCCGAAAACGGAAAATTTGCCAACATTTCACGAAAACAGTGCCGTTATGCAGTGAGCGCAGGAAAACCGACCCCGACAACCGGCGTAAACCTGAGAGTACAATGCGCTTTCAGGAGGCACTTTCATGCCACGCGGTGATAAATCGGCCTATACCGACAAGCAGAAGCGGCAAGCTCAGCATATTGAAGAAAGTTATGAAGAACGCGGCGTTCGGGAGAAAGAAGCCGAACGCCGCGCCTGAGCCACCGTCAATAAGGAAAGCGGTGGCGGTAAAAAAAGTGGTTCAGGTCGAAAGAACCAACCTAAAAAATAAAGTATTTCAAGCCGCGTCCCACGCAACACGAGCCGCATCAACGCCTGCTCCACGCGGCAGGTTAAAGCCCTCGCCCGCAAGAACGGCCTCGAATGCCGCCAGCGTGAGCAGAACCTTGTGCTTCTGCGCATTCACGCCCATGGCGCCGATACGCCAGATCTTGCCTGTCAGTGGTCCGAAGGACGAGACGATCTCAATCTCGAAATCCTTCCGCATCAACTCCCGAACGCGCGCATTGTCCACGCCGTCTGGCACCCAAACGCCCGTCACATTTGCCATGCGGGTCGTGTCATCACCATAACCCCGCAGCCCCATCGCACGCAGACCAGCCACCATGGCACGCCCCGCCCGCGTATGACGTGCCACCCGCGCGTCCACACCTTCCTCAACAACAATCCGTGCTGCCTCGCGCGAAGCGTACAGCATGGAAGTCGCTTCCGTGTGATGGTTCAACCGGGCTGGCGACCAGTAGTTCATCAGCATCGCCAGATCGAAGTAGTTCGACTGGATGACAGGCCCATCCCCCTGAGGCTGACCAGTGGCGATACCGGCTTCGTCATGACGCCTGCGCAGAATAGCTTCCACAGCGCGATCGGACAGTGTGATCGGAGCTGAGCCCGGCGGCCCACCAAGGCACTTTTGCAAACCCGCTGTTGCTACGTCGATATTCCACGCATCTGTTTTAAATTCCATCCCGCCCAGTGTTGCGGTCGCATCCACATAGAACAGCACATTATGGCGACGGCAGATGGCGCCAATTTCGGCCAGAGGCTGAGCCGTTGTCGTGGACGTATCGCCATGAACGGCGGCCACCAGCCCAGGCTTATGTTCAATGATCGCCGCTTCAACCGCAGCCGGATCGACAACCTGTCCCCATTCGACGTCAATCGTACAGGGAATACCGCCACACCGATGAACGATCTCCGTCAGCAGGAGGCCGAACCGACCAATGCGCGGAATCACAACTTTCATACCCGGCGAAACCAGTGACACCAGCGCCGCCTCAATCGCGGAACGGGCCGAACCATTCACCAGTAGCGTCCAGTGATTCTTCGTCTGGAAGACTTCCCGGTACAGCGCCATGGTTTCGTCCATATACGCGGTCATTTCCGGGTCCATCTGCCCGATTACATCCGTCGCCATGGCACGCAGGATACGCGGATGAACATTGGCTGGCCCCGCCCCCATCAGCAGGCGGGATGGCGGATCAATCTGGGAGTAAGTCGGACTCATGACTGGAATTCCTTGACGAAAGCAAGCAGGGCGCGGTGGGCGAGTTCAACATCCTCCACAAGCACCGTTTCATCCGGGTGATGGCTCAACCCACCCGGACTGCGAATAAACAGCATACCCATCGGGCAAAAACCCGCCATGGCCATGCTGTCATGACCCGCACCACTCAGAAGCTGGGGTGCAGGCTCACCCGTCACCTTCTCAATGGCATGGGCAAAACGACCGATAATTTCAGGAGAGCACGCGGACGCTGCAAGATGTTGTGGTGTCGTGAATGACACTTCGAGCCCGCGACGCTCTGCAATCTGCCGAATATCAAACCGGATTTCTTCAGCCAGACGATCCCGGATCTCGTTGGACGCGGCCCGCATGTCCAGCGAGAACCACACGTCGCCCGGAATGACATTGGACGTGTTGGGCGTGACGTCCATCTGCCCGACCGTCGCGACCTGATTGCCAGATCCAGCAGCACCGCGCTTTTCAACTGCCAGAATCATCTCGGCAGCGCCCGCCAGTGCGTCCCGGCGTAGCAGCATTGGTGTCGTGCCTGCGTGGTCGGCCTGCCCTTTGACAATCACACGCTGCCGGGTCTGCGCCGCAATGGCCGTGACAACGCCCAGCGGCCGGTCCGCTGCTTCAAGACATGGACCCTGCTCGATATGTGGCTCGATGAAGGCCAGAATATCCTCTGGCCGACGCGCAGCATCTTTGAGCCGAGCCGGATCAAGACCATAGGACACCATGGCCTCTGCAACTGTCATGCCGTTAGCATCCGTCACGCCTTGCGGCGCGGCATCAATCCGACCCGTCATGGTGCGCGAACAGATCATGGGAACAGGAAAGCGCGATCCCTCCTCATCCCCGAACCCGATGACTTCAATCGGGAAGGACAGACGCACATCGTTTTCACGTAATGCGGACACCAGTTCAATTCCGAGCATGACACCCAGATTGCCGTCAAAAGCGCCCCCGTTCCGGACAGTATCCAGATGGGAGCCAATGACGAGCACTGGAGAGGCCGGGTCCGTCCCTTCATAACGACCGATCAGATTGCCGACCGCATCCTGCCGCACGGCCATTCCCGCCTCTTCCATCCAGATCTGGACCTGGGCGAGCGTATGTCGATAGGATGTTCCGAGCCAGTAACGGAAAAGTTGACCAGCCGTCTCGCTGAAAGGGGGTTCAACAAGGGTGCGGCACCGCTGAACGGCGCGGGCTCCATGCACTGTCATTCTGTCTCCGCCAGAAGGAAATCATGTTTTGTGCGAACTGTGCGCTCATAACGGCATCAGATCAAGTTGACCGCGTGATAAAACTGCCCTCACATATTCGCATGAAAGATCAAACGCATCTTGATCCCATGCATCTGCGCTCGTTTCTGGCTGTCGCAGAAACCCTGCATTTCACCTCTGCGGCCCAGACGCTGGGGGTCAGCCAGTCTACCATCAGTCAGCATGTCAGCCGACTTGAAGAACAGCTTGGAACGCGCCTGCTCGCCCGAAGCACCAAGGCTGTAAAGCTCACGGACGACGGGGCGGCCCTTGTTTCGCTGGGCCAGAGGCTGTTGCAGGTTGAAAGCAGCCTGTTTGCCTATTTCCGGGAAGGAGTCCCGCGCGGCACCATTCGACTGGGTGTAACGGAAGATCTTCTCCTGACGCGCTTTCCTGAAATTCTGGGCACGTTCCGCGCCGCCCATCCGTCTCTTCAGATCACCATGACCGTAGGCCTCAGCGCGTCCCTGACCCGGCTGCTGGAAAATGACGAAATCGACCTGCTATGCGGCATGCGTCGGTCATCCGAAACGCATGGCCAGAAACTCTGGACGGAAGAGCTGAACTGGTTCGGACCGGAAGAGATCCTACCCGAGAAAGGGGCGTCTCTCCCACTGGTGACATTCCCTGAAGGCAGCGTTACACGGCGCCTTGCCATTGAAGCCCTCAATCGTGCAGCCCAGCCCTGGCACATCGCCTTCACCAGCAGCAATCTGAGCGCCATTCTCGCCGCGGTTCGCGCTGGCTATGGCGTCACAGCCCAGCCCAGCTTCCTGAGCGGAACCGACGGCCTCTCCGTCTGCCAGTCCGACAGTCTGCCCATCATTCCGGACGTCGATTTCATCGCGGCAACGCGCCATCAGACAGCACAGGGACCAGAAGACCTCCTGATCCGAACGCTGTGTGATCATATTTCCCGCCTTCGCCCCATCCCTCTCTCGTGACGGTACCTTCCATGCAGACACCCAATTCTCTCCGTGGGATGGTGACATCCCCTCACCATCTGGCCAGTCAGGCGGGCCTGGATGTTCTGAAAGATGGTGGCACGGCCATCGAAGCCGTGGTGGCAACGGCCGCCGCGCTGGCCGCCGTCTATCCACACATGACTGGCCTCGGCGGGGACGGGTTCTGGCTGATTTCCTATCCGAACGGGAAGACAATCGCGATTGATGCCTGTGGCAGGCTCGCCCGCAACGCAACGCTCGACCTGTATGCGCAGGCTGGTCACAGCGTCATTCCCTGGCGCGGCGGTCTGGCAGCCAATACCGTTGCAGGCACCGTCTCCGGCTGGGAGGCCGCGCTAAAGGAAAGCGCAGGCCATCAACCCAACCTGCCTCTTGATCGGCTTCTACGTGATGCCATTCATTATGCCACTACGGGACGCGTGGTTTCCGAAAGTGAAGCTGCCCTTCTCAAGGGAAAACAGGCTGAACTCTCAGGTAATCCAACCTTCCACACAACCTGCCTGCCGGATAATGTTCCTTGGGAAGAAGGCAGCATCCAGACGTCCCCTATCCTCGCGGCCACTCTTCGCAGCCTTGCGCAGAATGGATTACGGAGCTTTTACGAGGGCGATTTGGCGAAAGGAATGGCAGCCGATCTTGAAGCTGCAGGAAGCCCCCTGCGACTGGAAGATTTCCTGGCTCATCAGGCCGAAGTCAAAGCGCCTCTGGAAGTCCAGACTTCTATGGGCACGCTTTATAATATGGCGCCCCCCACACAGGGCGCTGCGTCCCTGCTGATTCTGGCACTGGAAGATCGCCTCCCTCAGAGTGAGGGACCGGAAACCTTCGAACATCTGCATGGTTTGATCGAAGCGACCAAACAGGCTTTCCGCTATCGCAATCGCGAGATTGATGGGCGCTCTACTGCTGAAGCCGACATTCGCGCCCTTTTGGCAGATCAGAACGCTTTGGATGACATGGCCGCCCGCATCTCGATGACAGAAGCCTTTCCCTGGACGGAAGAAACCCAGTGGGGCGATACAACATGGATGGGTGCGATTGACAGCAATGGTGTTGCGGTCAGCATGATCCAGAGCCTGTATTTCGAATTCGGTTCCGGCGTGATGCTCCCGCAAAGTGGTTTGTTCTGGCAGAATCGCGGCTCGTCTTTCCGCCTCAAGCCATCAGGCTGGAACTGCCTGCTTCCGGGTGCAAAGCCCTTCCACACCCTGAACCCCGCGGCTGCTCGCCTGAATGACGGACGCACAATGGTTTATGGAACGATGGGCGGCGAAGGACAGCCCCAGACACAGGCCGCAATTTTTAGTCGATATGCACGCTATGCCGTTCCGTTGCAGGAAGCCATCTGCCGTCCGCGCTGGCTTCTGGGCCGCACATGGGGGGATGAAAGTACCTCCCTGAAACTGGAACCAGGCTTTGCCCCGGACGTCGTTCAGGCCCTCCACAAGGCCGGCCATGTCATCGAAGAGCTCCCATCCCTGTCTTCAGTCATGGGGCATGCTGGCGCGATCGTCCGCCACAGCAATGGACGTTTTGAGGGCGCCACAGACCCACGGAGCGATGGGACCGTTGCAGCCTGGTAAGACAGGCAAGAGAGCCGCTTTTCTGAAACGGCTCTCTTCCTACATCAGGCCAGACGGGCTACGGCGGCACCGTCTCGCTCAAGGGACTCACCAAGAGCCAGCAGCAGGTCTTCCCGACCCGGACGCGCAATAAGCTGTGCCCCCAACGGCAGCCCTGCCGTCTTCATAGGCACTGTCAGAACCGGAAAACCAGCCAACGTGAGTGGCTGGGTATAAAGCCCGAGATTGGCGCGTGCCGACACCATCTTACCGCCAACCTCGATCAAGGGCTGATCGAAACGCGGAGCCTCACCGACAACGGCTGGGGCCAACAGGATATCAGCATCCGCAAACGCCTCATGCATGCGGGCACGGAACCAGTTCCGCAGACGATGGGCCTGAAAGATCAGGGATGCGGGCAGAAGTGCACCTGCCAACAAACGATCGCGAACGGACGGATCATAATCCTGTGCCTGCTTCCGCAACCGATGCAGATGAAGGGCCGCGCCTTCGGAGGCACTGATGACGAATGCTGAAGCCCGTGCACGAGCCACTTCTGGCAGTTCGACTGTTTGTGTTGCGCCCAAACGCGCGCCCAACGCCTCCACAGCCTCCGCCATCGGGGCAGACATGTTCTCCGCGAACCATCCGCCCAAGCGAGCCACTTTCAGTGCCCCGACATCGACAGGGGCGTTTTCGGTCTGAACCAGTGCTTCAAAACAGGCACGCAGACCGCCTGCACTGTCGGCAAACGGGCCAACAGTGTCGAGGCTGGCGACAAATGGGTAACTCCCCTCAATAGAAAGCCGGCCCTGCGTCGCACGCAGTCCCCAGATTCCGCACAGCGAGGCCGGGACACGAATGGAGCCGTTCGTGTCAGATCCCAACCCCAGCGAGAACAGACGCGCCGCCACACCAGCGGCAGACCCACCAGAAGACCCACCCGCGAGATGATCCGGCGCGTGCGGGTTACGCGTTACACCGTGATGGGCGTTGTCCGTCGCAAACCCGTAGGTGAACTCATCCATGTTCGTCAGCGCAACGGGAATGGCGCCCGCGTCAATCAGGCGCGCGACAAGGGCAGCATCCCGCGTAGCAGGCGGATCATTGGCCAGAACTTTCGATCCGGCCGTTGTCACCTGACCGGCCACATCGAACAGATCCTTGATCCCGAACGGCACACCTGCCAGAGCGCCCGGATCACGACCTTCCGCAACAGCAGCATCCACCGCAGCCGCAGCCGCCAGGGCACGATCCGTCAACGGACGCGTGACACAATTCAAGCTGTCATCGCGCTGGGTGATATCAGCGAATACAGCCTTGGTGACTTCAACCGCGGAAAGTTCCCCACCGCGAACCTTTGCGGCGATATCTAGCGTCCGGAACTGCAGACCGCTCATGGCTCGTACTCGAAAGCTGGCTCAAGCCGGTCGGAAAGATCCATGCCTTCAATCAGCGTCGCATAAGACCGGAGAAGGTCGAGGTTCATGCGCACGCCTTCATGAAATTCAGCAGGAATCACAAGCCTGTTGGCGGCTGCGAGGATCTTGATTTCGGTGTCTTCTGACAGGCTCATGACGTCACTTTCACTCCTTCAGGGGGGACATTCAGACAGAGGCAAATTCAGGATATGTCTGCCATCAGGGAAACATGCGCGGCGAGAATCTTCCAGCCATTCTCCGTGCGAAACCATGTCTGGCTCTGACGGCCGATTTTCGTACCGCCCTTCCGCTGGAACTCCAGGTCCACGACAGCTGCATCCTGACCGATCGTTGTAATCACACGCCGCAGAACGTCCCGTGGAGGCGAACCGCCCGGCCGCTTCTTCCGGAACTCGCGAATTTCCTCGATGCCGTACAGATTTTCGCCAACACCGTAACGAACCGTCTCCGGTCCAGCGTAAAAGAGATCATCCAGCGTGTGGAGATCGTTTTCTCCCAGTGCCTTCTCATAAAGATCAGCCAAAGGCTCGACTTCCGCTACGATACGCGGATCATTCAGTGTCATCGCTGTTTCCTTCTACATGCCCGGCGAGAACAAGTTTGTGCCCGCGTTCCCGCAAAGCCTGAACCTGCCCCGGGTCCAGTTCCGCATCCGTAAAGACGCAGGACACCTGGTCCAGATGTCCCACCTTATAAGTGGACCGACGCCCGAATTTCATACTGTCTACGAGAAGGAAGCACTCTTCCGTACGCCGCATCATGGCGGCATTCAGGCTCGCTTCCTCACCATCCGGGGTCGAAATCGTATCGTCAGGCTGTACGGCACTGGCACCCAGAAACACCTGATCGAACCAGAGGTTTTCGATGGCCTGCTCAGCTAGAATCCCCACAAGACTGCGGTTGGCATGACGCAGACGACCACCCAGAAGGATCATCTCAACGCCTTCAACCCCGCTCAGGGCTTCTGATACGGTGATGTTATTGGAAAAAACCGTCAGGGGCATCGGATCAATGCGCAGACGCCGGGCGAGCTGCAACACAGTCGTTCCAGCATCGAAAAAGACAGCAGAGCCGCGCTTCAGACAGGAGAACGCCTCATCCGCAATGGCACGTTTATGATCCAGAGCCTGATTTTCGCGGGTTTCAAACGCCACTTCACGATCAACGGACTCGGCGAGGGACGCCCCACCATGCGTCCGGATGACGATACCCTGCTCTTCCAGTCGCTGGAGATCGCGCCTGATCGTTGCAAGCGATGCATCGACCTGCTCAGCCAGTTCGTGAACGCCAGTCATGCCGTTCAGGTAAAGATAATGACGGATCTGCGTCAGACGGTCGGAAGCCAAGGTCGCTCTCCCCTGTGGGCCATGACGCAGCCACTCTAGTCACGCTCAGGCTTTTTGGGAAGCACGCATGAAATGATCGAAATTGGAACGTTTCGATCACAAAGATGACTTGACATGACCGCGTTGCGACCGGTCATATCGGAACAGGATCAAATGGCCGCAGAAAGTTTTGCCGTGACTGAACCCTGTATCGCAGCGATTGACGGTGGCGGCAGCAAGACCCTTCTTGTGGTGCTCAGATCCGACGGCACAATCGCCGACATTCAGCAGACCGGCGGGACAAACCCATTCGACCAACCGCTCTGGCGCGAACGTTTAACGGGCCTGCTCACGACACTTCCCGCCTCGACACAGGCCGTTGGACTGGGACTGGCTGGCTACGGTGAAAGCGCGACACTCTGCGCACGTCAGGAAGACGCTGTTTCGGAGAGCCTCGGCCACATCCCTTACTCCCTGACGAACGATGTGGATATGGCCTGTTCCGCCGCTTTTGGTGGCGAACCCGGTGTGCTCGTCCTGTCAGGAACTGGTTCCATGGCCTGGGCCTCGGATGGGCAAGGTCAGCATTGTCGGGTTGGTGGATGGGGAAGCCTGTTTGGCGATGAAGGCAGCGCGTACCAGATCGGTCGCGATGCCCTCACACTCCTGACCCATATTCTGGACGGACGGAACACGCAGGACGTCGCTTTTCTGGAACCGTTTAGCCAAGCCATGAGTCTGCCTTCTGATCCAGAGCTCTGCACGCCTGCTCTTCTTGAATGGTACGGCAACTTGGAACACCCGCGCTCCGCTGTTGCCGCTCTGGCGCGCCATGTTTCGACATTGGCCGAAAACGGCTGCATCCCCGCTGCCACCCTTCTTGAGGCCGCGGCCACTGAGCTGGCTCGACACATCCAAGCCGCGCGCAAGAAAATGCCAAACGTAGAACTCCCTTGGAGTTATGCGGGCGGCACGCTTCAAAGTCCATTCCTGCGCAACGCCATTGCGGCGCAGTGCGGTAAACCCGTTTCTCCTCTTCTGCCCCCCATCGGTGGCGGCCTCATGACTGCGGCGCGCCAAGCTGGCTGGGCACCTGACACGTCCTGGATCACATCTCTTTCCCGCACGCTTGGCGCTGCGGGATTTGGCTCCTGAAAGGCTCTCTCATGAACGCTACCGAACGCGGTATCCGCGAACAGTTTCCCCTCTGGAACAAGGTGGACATGCAGGATATCCACCCGGACCCGGAGACCGTTACGGTCGTCGTCGGCTGTGGCACATCCGTTCATATCGCGGACTCCATTGCCGCCAGCCTGAACGCCAATGGTGTGTTCTCCCGTGCTGTCGCGGGTAATGAATGGACCCGTCGCCCGCACGACTATGTGCCCTCAAACATCCGCCCGAATATTCTAGCCCTGTCCCGCAGCGGCGAATCTACCGAGACCGTCGCCGCTGCTATCGAGAGCCGCAAGAACGGACTGCACGTCACGGCGTTCACCTGCGCGGTAAACACGAGCCTCGAAAAAAATGCGGACTAGACCATTCTGGCCGAAACCCATTCGGAAGAAGGCATTGTAATGACGGCTTCGGCCAGTCTGATGCTGCTGATGGGTCTGCGTTATGCAGGTATTGCCGTTACGCCAGAGACGACGAAGGCTGCCGAGGACCTCCTTAACGACGCAGACCCGCAGCTTAAGGCTTTGATCGAAGGCCGTTCCCATTTCGTGTTCCTGGGCGCGGGTGCGCTTTATGGTGTTGCCCGCGAAGGCTCCCTGAAGCTTCAGGAAATGAGCCTGAGCCAGACGGAAGCGCATCATCCATTGGAATACCGTCACGGCCCGATCAGCCTGATTGATGACAGCTCCCTCGTCGTGTTCCTGTACCACCCGGACACGCTGGAAGAAGAAAGCATTTTGGCCAAGGATCTGATGGCCAAGGGCGCACGCGTTCTGGGCCTCGGTGGCCCTGGCACAGTCTCTCTCTGCGTCAAGGAAGGCGCGGATGTGCGCCCATTGGTCGTTCTGCCCGTGCTTCAGCTTTTCGGTGAATATGTCGCCCGTTCCAAGGGGCTTGATACTCTGGCACCGCGTCATCTCACCAAAGTCGTGACGATCGCCTGATCATGAGCATTTCCCCCTTTCTGAACCTCGTCAAACAGGCCCATGATCCAGCTGTTCCCGCGGCAAAGCGTAAGGGCCTGGCCTCCGTCTGCTCCGCGCATCCGCTAGTGCTGGAAGCAGCATTGCAGCGCGCGACCAGCACTGCTCGGCCTGTCCTGATCGAGGCGACTTGCAATCAGGTCAATCAGGATGGGGGTTATACTGGTATGACCCCGGCAGATTTCCGGGATCTTGTGCTTGGAATTGCCGCTAAGGTCGGCTGCCCGGCGCATCTTGTTCTACTCGGCGGCGATCATCTTGGCCCTAATCCATGGAAATCCCTGCCTCCGCAGAAGGCCATGGACAAGGCCCTGACCATGATCGAAGCCTTTGCAAAAGCGGGCTTCGTAAAGCTGCACCTCGATGCCAGCATGGGCTGCGCAGGCGAACCGGTTGCGCTTTCCGATGAAACCGTTGCTGAACGCGCCTGCGCGCTTGCGCAGCGTGCTGAAAGCGCGGCTCCCGGTCAGGCCGTCTATATCATCGGAACAGAAGTGCCTGTTCCAGGCGGTGCGGCCGAGGCTTTGGATCATCTGGAGCCAACCTCTCCGAACGCTGCCACCGCCACACTTCAGGTTCACGAAACACTGTTCCGCAGCACGCTGGGAGATGACGTCTGGAGCCGTGTGATCGGGCTTGTCGTTCAGCCGGGCGTGGAGTTCGGTGTGGAAGATGTCGTGATCTATGACCGTCCACGTGCGCAGTCTCTTTCGGCAACACTAAATCGGATGCCGGGCCAGATCTTCGAGGCCCATTCGACCGACTATCAGCCCCTCCCCGCCCTGCGCGCGCTTGTGGAAGACGGCTTCCTGCTTCTGAAAGTCGGTCCCGGCCTGACTTTTGCCCTGCGTGAGGCCCTGTATGGGCTGGACAGCATCCGATCCGTCCTTCTGCCGCAGCAGGAAAGCCTGCGGGCGGTCATGGAACGGATCATGACGCAACAACCCGCGCAGTGGCGTGGCCATTACGAAGGCACGGAGAGCAAGCTCGCCATTCTCCGTCACTATGCGTACAGCGACCGTATCCGCTATTACTGGCCACAACCGGATGCGGAAGCGGCTGTTGAAATGCTTCTGCGCCAGCTTGAGGAAACAGGACTGCCAGATCCCCTTCTGAGCCAGTTCCTGCCTGTGCAGTACGAAAAAATCCGCGACGGACTGCTTCCACGGCATCCGCGCGCTATAATTCTTTCCGCAATCGACACAGTTCTTGGCCTGTACGATCAGGCCTGTGGAGCAGAAGTGACATGAACCGTTCCCCGGACAGCCTGACTGGCTCATACGGCCTTGGTCCACTTGGTGTTGCCGCCGCCATCTTCTTCATGATGGGTTTTGTGACCTGGCTGAACGGGCCGCTGATCTCGTTTGTCCGGGTTGCGTTCTCACTAGGAGACGTCAGCGCCTTTCTGGTGCCTCTGGTCTTCTACCTGTCGTATTTCCTGTTTTCCATTCCCGCATCATTTGTCGCCCGCTCACTGGGTTTGCGCCGTGGTTTGTCCGGGGCGCTGGTTTTGTGCGCAGCGGGCGTGGCTCTGTTCGGGCAATTCGTCTCCATGCGCATTTATGGCGGCGCACTAGCCGGGCTTCTGGTGCTGGGTTCTGGCCTTGCGCTGATGCAGGTCGTCATCAACCCATTGGTCAGCCTGCTTGGTCCGTCTGAAAGGGCCGCTCAACGCATCGCCATCATGGGTGTCTGCAATAAATTCGCCGGCATTCTGGCGCCTATCGTACTGGCCACAGTCGTCATGGGCGATATCGGAAATGTCGCGGAGAGGGCGCAGCTTGCGGTAACGCCAGAAGCACGAGACGCCATTCTGAACAGCTTCGTCCATGCGATTTATGCGCCTTATATGAGCATGGCTATTGTTCTGCTTGTGGCTGCGGTGGGCGTGGTTTTCTTCCCCCTGCCGGAACTTCAGGCTCCGCCACTTCCCAGCGTGAGCGGAAGCAGTGAGAAGATCTTCCGGCCGCATCTCGTCTTCGGCATTGCGGCCATGTTCATCTATGTCGGCATCGAAGTCATGGCGGGCGACGCCATCGGGACATACGGACAAGGCTTTGGCCTTCCGCTGAGCCAGACCAAGTTCTTCACGTCCCTGACCCTCGCCGGAATGCTAGCGGGCTATGTGGCCGGGTTCGTTGTTGTTCCACGCATCATCACGCAGGAGCGCTTTCTTGAGTTCTCCTGTATTGGCGGCTGCATCCTGACCATTGCGGCCTTCCTGACGCATGGTTACGCTTCGGTGCTCTGCGTTGCTCTGCTGGGTGCCACAAACGCCATGATCATGCCGACGATCTTCCCGATTGCCATTCGGGGCGCCGGACCATGGACGCCACTGGCTTCGGCCCTGATTGTCATGGCGTATAGCGGCGGTGCGATCATTCCGCAGATCTATGTTCTGCTGAAGCCCTATGTCGGCTTTCAGGCGATGTTTGCACTCCTCGTTCTTCCATCCTATCTCGCAGTTCTTTTCTATGCCCGCCGCTACGGACAGACGGGCCTCCTACCACTGGACCAGAAAAAATGACCTCTCATCTCGATGGTAACCTCGTCCTCCGTGATCGCATTGTCCCGGGACGTGTCACCTTCGACAGCCATATCCGTGATCTTGAACCTCGGAAAAACGCCGGGAAGCGATATATTCTTCCCGGCTTCATTGATGGGCATGTCCATGGCGGTGGTGGCGCTGACACCATGGATGGTGTTGAGGCCATTGAGACTCTGGCCCGCTTTCATATGGCGCACGGCACAACGACCATCCTACCGACAACCATCACCGCACCGTGGAACGACGTTATGAACGCTCTGCGGGCCGTGGCGGAGGTCTGTAAACGCGGCGGCGAGAATGGCCCGCGTATTCATGGTGCACATCTGGAAGGGCCATTCGTCAGCCCGCACAAACTCGGTGCACAACCTCCATTTGCAATTCCCCCGGCCCCCGACAAAGTTCAGGACGCGATTGCAACGGGATGTGTTCGTGTCGTCACTCTCGCGCCCGAGCTTGACCATGCCGAAACCGCAATGCGCAGTTTCGCTCAGGCTGATGTGCGCGTCAGTCTCGGTCATACGACAACAGACCATGATGGGGCCGAGCGCGCCATCTGTCTGGTCTGCGGTGCTGGGGGCACGATTGGCGCGACGCATCTCTTCAACGCCATGTCTCCCATTGAAGGGCGGAAACCCGGTCCTGTCACGGCACTGATGTGCAGCGATACGGCATATGCCGAAATGATTTTCGATACACATCATGTTCATCCAGCCAGTTTCCGTCTGACGTCACGCGTGATGGGAGATCGCCTTCTGTTCGTGACGGACGCCATGCGAGGCACAGGCGAGCCCGAGGGACCAAGCAGTCTGGGGGGGCAGGATGTGCTGATCCAGGATGGCGTTGTCCGCCTCCCGGGCGGCTCTCTGGCGGGCAGTGTGCTCACACTCGATCAGGCTTTGCGCAATGCCGTCCAGGCCGGGAAATCCCTCCCGGAAGCCGCAAAACTCGTCAGCACCAATGCCGCAGCTTATCTGGGATTGCATGATCGCGGCGCGATTTCTCCCGATCTTCTGGCAGATTTCACGATTCTGGACGAAAATCTGTGCGTTACCGAAGTCTGGGTAGGCGGCAAGAAAATCCTCTAAAGCCGCCTCGCATTATTCTTCAATCAACAACATGACGGGATGAGCGCAACAAAATCATAAAAAAGAACGAATCTGATCGTTTTTGATTGACAACAATTTTGTACAATTCATACGCTGCTGATGTTCCGCAACCGTTACGGGATCGCGGTCGCCCTCAGATTTCATGAGCAGCCGATGAACAAAACCAGCTTCCGCATCGCCCTTCTGTGTTCAACTGTCGTGATTGGGGCCATCAGCGAATACGCAGAAGCCCGTACGCCCCATACACAGCGGGCCTCTGCCCTTTCCAAGCCATCGGCGTCTCAGACGAAAGCTAAAGCGCCTCGACCACACTCTGCGCCATCCGCACTTGAGGCCCATAGCGACGAAAGTGTACATGTTACAGGCGCGGCCTATGGTGACGGCGTCAGCAATATGACGCCCGGCGGTGGCCTGATGCCTGTACAGACTGCGCCCCGCTCACAAAGCGGCATTACCCGTGACTTCATTGCGAAGATGAGCCCAACGGGGAACGTCCAGTCGATGATAGGCAACCTTCCTGGCGTTGTGACCTATAGCCAGGACCCGCTCGGTGTAACCGGAGATTCCCTGAACATCCGCGGCATGAACGAGGAACAGATCGGATATCTCTTTGAAGGTATTCCGATTGCAGATCCCATCCGGTATGCGCCCTATACGGGCACAATCGTCGACACTGAAAACCTTGGCTCCGTAACGGTTTCGCAAGGATCTCCAGACGTCGATGCCCCGCTCTACAATGCGGTGGGCGGCCAGATCACAATGTCCGAAATCAACCCCAGCCATAAAGCTGGTGGCTATCTTTCCCTGACTGGCGGAACACACAGCACAAACAAGTAATTCCTACGCCTCGAAACCTGCGAGATCGGCCATACCGGTATTCGCGGCTTCGTCTCCTATTCCCATATGTCCTGGAACAACTGGCGCGGCCCGGGCGGTGGCACACGCCATCACACCGATGCAAAATTCATCAAGGAGTGGGGAGACGGGAACTCTGTTTCCGCCGTGTTTGGCTATAACGCGACCAAATATACGGGGTATCTGAACCCCACGCTCGCCGCATGGAACAAATACGGCCGCAGCTACAATTATGATGGAAATTATACGCTAGGTGATGCCAATTATTACGGCCTGAACCAAACCATCAACAATGCCATGACAATCATGGCGCCCTCCCATTTCACGCTAAGCAATCATCTTAAGCTCAATGTGGCTCCTTATTACGTTCACATGTTCGGGCCGTCCGTCTGGGGTCAGAACGTCAGCAGCGCCAACAGCTATTTCGGGACAGGCGCCGCGGGCAACCTGAACCTTTCCAATCTCACGTCCGATGGAATGGCGACAACACAGGCTGTTGACCCGTGGAACCAGAAATCGTCAGGTCTCAACACGTCGCTAGTCTGGTCCACGAAGCACAATACGCTGACATTCGGCTACTGGTATGCTTACACCCAGCATGAAGAACTGGCGAATTACATCCAGACCGACGCTCAGGGCAATTCTATATCGGGGTTCAACAATGACCCTATCCGTGTCGCGGATGGTCGAATCCTGACGCCGTGGGATCTGAACTTCAAGCAGCAGTCCAACACTCTGTATCTCGCCGACACCGTTCACCTTCTAAACGACAGACTGCAGATTACCGGCGGCTTTAAAGCAACGATGCTCTCCCGTCAGGGAACAAACCTCGTTCCTGGTGCAGACCCTTACAAGAATGCCAAGAACTACTACGAGCCCATGCCCGAGTTCTATGCATCCTACAAACTTACGGACCACGACCAGATTTATATCAATGGAACAACGGCGTTCCGTGCTCCCGGATCTGTAGAGGTCTATTCCCAGCTCTTCGATCCATCTTCCAACACAGCCGTTGAACAGCCTGGCAACCTGAAGCCGGAATACTCAATCGGAGAAGAAATCGGCTATCGCCATCATGGTTTCTACAATGCCTCAATTTCCTTCTTCAATTATAACATCACCAATCATCAGGTGACGTCATACGGCTATATCCCGGGGACAAACAGCCTCGTGTCTGAGCCGCTGAACGTTGGTGGCGAAACGGCACGTGGCGTGCAAGCGGAACTCGCTCTCGGTAACTGGCATCATTTCGGCCCATACCTGTCCGGACAGTACCTCCACGCAACCATTGACAACAATTATAACGCTGGCATCGACTATCTGCCGACCGCAGGCAAGAAGGCTCCGAGCTCTCCGAAGTTCACAGGCTCCATCGGGCTGCGCTATGATGACGGTACGTTTTTCGGAAACTTCTCACTGCGGTATGTAGACACACAGTACACGACGTTCATGAACGATGAGTCCCTGCATTCTTACGTCACGTCTAATATGACTCTTGGATACCGGATGCAAAAGCTGGGTCCGGCAAAACACCCCACCATTCAGCTCAACCTGATGAACCTCGGGGATAACAACTATCTGTCGGGCGCTTCCAGCACGAGCGGAAATGCCAAGGCCACCAAGGGCGTCTATGGCAACACGGTCGCGGGAAGCAGCCCTGTCTATATCGTGGGTGGTGGCTTTGCTGCCCTGGTGTCAGTCTCTACGGGATTCTGAACCTTCTCCTGCTCTCTGGCGTCATGTCTGTCAGAGAGCAGTTTCTATCTGACAGACAGGAAAACAGCAGGTCTCATGCAGGTTATTGTCACTCCGGATCCGGGCGCAGCTTTTCAGCAGGCAGCGTCCATCATTGCCGGAGAAATCCGCAGCAATCCCTCCCCGGTTCTGGGGCTCGCCACAGGCCGGACCATGGAAGGGATCTACAGCCTTCTGGTTCAGGACCACCTTCATAATGGTCTGGATTTCTCTACCACCGCCTCCTTTAACCTGGATGAATATGTCGGCCTGCCTGCTTCAAGTCCGCAGTCTTACCGCCATTACATGAACGATCACCTGTTCGCTCATGTGAACATGCGTGCGGACCACGTTCATGTCCCTGATGGACTGGCCGAAGACCTGAACGCCGAATGCCAGGCCTACGAACAGGCTATCCACGACGCCGGTGGCATAGGGCTCCAGCTGCTGGGAATTGGTGAAACCGGACATATCGGGTTCAACGAGCCGCCTTCTCCTTTTGACAGTAGAACCCGACAGGTTACCCTTCATCCCGTCACCCGCCGCCAGAATGCAGGCATGTTTGGTGGGGACGCTAACAAAGTGCCGGAAAAGGCACTGACAATGGGTGTGGGCACCATTCTGGATGCCCGGCACCTGCTGCTGGTCGCCTGTGGACGAAGCAAGGCAGATATTATTGCCCGTGCGCTTCTGGACACCGTCACACCTGACGTCAGTGCCTCGGCCCTCCGGCTACACCCGCACTGCACCGTTATTCTGGATACGGCTGCGGCCAGGGTGTGGCAGGAAAGATCAGCGCTGGTTTCATAACCAGCCCCTTTCCGGTCAGATATCTGCCGGCGGTGCCAACCGATAAATGCCAGCCTGCCAGGGCTTCAGATTTGGCAGGACATTTTCGACCGATGCAGACATATTATCCAACAGCACTTCTGCAATCTTCAACCCATGAGGCAGGATGTAATGCTCGGTCTCACCGCACATATTGATCAGAATCAGAAACTGATCATCTCCTAATGTTCGGGTAAAGGCGATGACAGCAGGATGGTCAGGGTCAACGTCTTCAAAGTCCCCGTAAATCAGAGTCTTTTGGCTTGCACGCAGCTGAATGAGTGTCCGGTAATAATTCAAAATCGAATTAGGATCAGCGTCCTGCTGCGCGACATTGATATCAACATGATTGGGATTAACGCGGAACCACGGCAGGCCTGTTGTAAATCCCGCATGGTTTGAAGCGTCCCACTGCATAGGTGTACGGGCGTTATCGCGGGTAACTCTTTGCAAGCTGTGAAGGACCTCTTCCGCCGACATTTTTCCAATGCCAACCGTATTATTCCAGATCCCTTTTGCGTTGATGTCCTGGAAATCTTCTATTCCGTCGAAATGAATATTGGTCATTCCGATTTCTTCGCCCTGATAGATATAGGGCGTTCCCCGCCGCATGACCAGCAGCGTGGCCAATGCCTTGGCAGACGGCCCGTGTCCCTTCGGGGATGGATCTCCAAACCAGGAGACGGAACGCGGGTTGTCATGATTTTCCAGAAAGGACGTTAGCCACCCATCTGGGCCTGACGAGGTATCTTCTCCCCGCAGAACTGCCTTCAGATCCTTGATTGTCCAGTCCTGCACCTGCCAGTCATGTCGCCCGATGCGGACGATTTCAAAATGGAACACCATCGTCAGTTCATTGCGCGCTTCCGAGACAAAAGCAGGGGTATCCTCGAAAGACACGCCAAACGCTTCGCCGACCGTCAGCAGATCACGCTCTACCAGAACTTCGTGATGCATGTCCTGAAGGTAATCATGAATTTTTGGACCCGTGACATACACATGCTCGAGACTTTCCATCACAGCCAATGTCAGATCCCGCAACCCCGGAAGTTTCGAAATGAAGCAGATGGAATCCATCCGGAATCCTGACACTCCCTTGTCGAGCCAGAAGCGCATCATGTTGTAGACTTCCTGCCTCACCTTGGGATTTTCCCAGTTCAGGTCAGGCTGCTCCTTGGCAAAATAATGCAGATAGTACTGTCCGCTGGCTTCGTCTTTTTCCCAGGCAGACCCGCCGAAAATCGACAGGTAGTTATTGGGTGGCCCATCGTCACGTCCATCGCGCCAGATATAGAAGTCCCGGTAAGGATTGGCCGGGCCTGACCGGCTCTGGCGAAACCATTCATGCTGATCGCTGGTATGATTGATGACCAGATCCACGATCAGTTTCATGCCCCGCTCATGCAGCCCTGCAACCAGCCGGTCGAAATCAGCCATTGTTCCCTGAAGAGGATCAATGGCTCTGTAGTCCCGGATGTCGTAGCCATTATCAACATTTGGCGTGTCATAATGCGGGGCTAGCCAGATGACCTGCACCCCGAGGGATTTCAGATAATCCAACCGACCTATCAAACCCGGAAGATCGCCTATGCCGTCACCGTTACTGTCACTAAAAGATCGTGTGTAAACCTGATAAACGACGGCTTCTTTCCACCATTTCGCCTTCTGGGGCGTGTCAGCTTCACTCGCCCATAGGGCAGTCATGGAATTGACGGGAGGATTTTCGGAAAGATGTTGCGACATCAAAGGCCATCTCCTGGCGGATAGACCCGTTCAACGTCCTGCATGGAACAACTGTTCCAATCTTGAACGCAAAAGGGACGCGATCGTCCAGGAGAGGCTTTGCTTGACAGATGCGCTCTGAAACCGTCTGTCTCTCATCCTGAGGGGGCCTGAAAAAAGCTTCCACACATTCTTTTGACCAGACCTGCGGAGTTTCCATTCCTGATGTCCACGTTCCAGACATCCGACCTGCTGAACAGTCTTCCAGCCTCCGAGCGGGACTATCTTCAGGATTATCTCCGCCAGTCTGCCGAGACCATGGTTGCTTTCTCCCAGCATGAAGCCTGCGCTGACATGATGGCGGGAATTGCCCTGACAATCACTTCAGCACTGGAAAAAGACGGAAAACTTCTGGTGGCTGGCAACGGTGGCAGTGCAGCCGATGCCCAGCATATTGCTGGCGAATTTACAGCCCGCCTGATGTATGACCGCCGTCCACTGGCTGCCATCGCACTGACCACGGATACATCCGGCTTGACGGCCATCGGCAATGATTACGGGTTCGATCATGTCTTCTCCCGGCAGGTTCTTGCGCTGGGCCGGAAAGGCGACGTCTTTCTTGGCATCACGACCTCAGGCCGCTCCCCCAATATCGTACAGGCTCTTAAAGCCGCCCGCGCCCAGAACATCACGACAGTCGTCTTCACAGGCGAAAACTGCGTTGAACTGCCGGATGCCGATTTCGTCCTGCGTGTCCCGTCCGCATGGACGCCACTGATCCAGCAAATGCATATTGCAGCCGCGCATATTGTCTGTGCCCTCGTTGAACGCGCCCTGTGTCCTCAAATACCCAACGTATGATCACTGGCGTTCCGCATTGCGTCCTGCTTCTTCCCAACCCTAAAAATGCACTGCGCGCTTATGAGGGACAGTCGTTTCTCTTACGCGTTCTCAGGGAGTATCAGCGCTTTGGCATAACCAATGTAATGCTTCTCACAACAGGGGAGGCAGCAGACTTTCTGCCCCCCCTCCGGGAGCAGCTTCCCCTTCAAGGCGTTCTGAAAACGCACGCTCTTTCGGCCTTCACGGTCGCATCACTGCAACAGCTTGCCCCCACACTGCCGGAGACATTTTTTCTGGCACGCGGGGACTGTCTCTGTGACGGCGCTGTCTTTCCGCTGCTCCCCCTCATGAACGGGCATCTGGAGACGCTCCTAACTATCGTGGACACACACGACACAGCCGCCGTGACACTTCTGAACAGACAGATGCTGGAGTCTCTTCCCTCTACAGAACCGCTGACGGACCTGTTCCGCGAACACGGTCAGAAGATCTCTGTAGACGCACCCGTTCTGACCCCGGACACCCTGCCCTTGTCCTCCTATCCACTGCACCGCCCTGCCGTCTTTCTGGATCGGGACGGAGTGCTGAACGACGATCACGGTTATATCGGGACGCAGGAGCGGTTCGACTGGATTACGGGCACCTTCGCTGCCCTGCGCCGCATTGCCAACAGCGGACGGCATATCTTCATCGTAACTAACCAGTCTGGCGTTGCACGAGGATATTACAGCGAAGAGGACGTCAAAAGCCTGATGGACTGGGCCATTGCTACCATCCGGTCAGAGGGAGCAACCGTGGATGACTGGCGCTACTGCCCCTTTCACCCCACAGCAACGCTTGAGCCATACCGCCAGAACAGCGAATGGCGAAAACCAGCGCCAGGCATGATTCAGGATCTGCTGACCAAATGGGACGTTCGCCCCACCGACTGCTTTCTGATCGGCGACCAGAAAACCGATCTTCAGGCTGCCGAAGCCGCTGGCATGGCGGCCTATCAAGTTACACCTGAAAGAACCCTGCTCGACTGGACGATGGAGCTATTGCCCTGATCCCGCTTCAGGACCGGATACGCCAGCGCCAGTCATTCAGCACTTCCTCAAGCGTGTTGTTCCACGAGATTTGAGGCTTCCATCCAAGAAGCTGTTCCGCTTCACGCGGATCACCCTGCATGTTTTCTAGACCTGAAGGTGCAAAATGCGTCGGATCAAGCCGGATTTCCGCCTTCACATCTGCCAGCGCCATCAAGTCGTTCAGGATGGCGCTCGCTGTCCGTGTCTGGCCACTACAGATATTCAGAACTGTGCCATCGGGGGGGGCCTGCGAAAGGGTCAGAGCATCAATATAAGCGTCGCAGGCGTCCCGGACATTCATGATGTCGTAACCGGCATCAGGGTGGCCAAGGGTAATTTCAGACTGCTGGTGTGCTTCAACCCGTGCGACCTGAGCGGCTAGAAACGGAAGAATGGCGTTCGCATCCTGCCCGCTCCCAGCCTGCGTAAAGGGCCGCATCCGTACAGCATGCAGCCCTTCCTTTGCCAGCATTCCTACCGCCATGTCAGCTGCCGCCTTGCTGGCCGCATAGGAGTTCAGAGGCGCGACAGTCGCTGTCTCGTCCAGAGGTTTGTCTTCCGAAAAAGACGCTCCATAGATTTCAGCGGAAGACACAAAAACAAAGCGAATATGCCGCGCATGGCGCTGGAATGTTTCTGCCAGATTCATCGTACCATCCAGATTGACCTGCCAGGCATGGCGCGTGTCCTGACTGGCTTCCAGAACGGATGAAACGGCAGCCAGATGAATGCAGGCATTTGGTCGGGTATCCTGAACTACACGCTCTACAGCCTCACGATCCAGAATATCCATTTGCCCCTCGATCAACACATGATCTGGAAGGCGCTCTTTCAGCCGTGTTTTCAGATGTGTTCCGACAAACCCATGCCCACCTGTGAGAAGAATACGCATGGTCATGCTCATCCCCTCCCAGAGAGAAAACTGAGCACGCTACAGGAAAGCAGAGAGGGGGTCTTTGGAACGGACGGCATGGGTCATTCTCCTCTGCGGGCGACCAGGAGACAGCAAACAGGGGCACGGCCGTTCCGCCATGCCCCTGTTTTCGACCACATTCCGTAAATGGGCAAGAGATGTGCTCCTGCCCAAAGAGAGGTCTCAGTTCCCCATTGTACGATCAACTGAGCGTCCAGCTCGCTCGATCGGGCCTTTCGGCGGATCCACAGTATCACGCACCTTCTCACCAAATGTGCGGTGATGCTCACAGGCCGTCAGCGTGACACAGGACACGGACAGGGCGAGAAGAAGCAGAATTGATTTACGCACGTAGACAGTCCTCCGAAGAGCGGATTGAAGCCTGAGAAACGGACCGTAAGGCTCTCGGTTCCCTTCCCGTAACAGATTCAGAAGATTTCGATATGACTTTTGAAACCCATCATAACCGCATCGCGCAGATTCACCTGACCGTTAGGGTTATGATAATACTGGATATCTGGCTCGAACGTCACTGCACGCCCTAACGCGAAGGTATAGTTCAGCTCCGCGACTTCCTGATGCGTCTGCAAACCTGTTGCCCGATATGGCAGCGTCTTTCCCGCCGCCAACAGAATCCTCTCGGTCCTCTGAACACCTTTGGCGATATGAACGTATGAGACGGCGAGCCCAATTGTATCCGATGGCCGGGCAGCCCAGAACCCCTTCCAAGTGGCACCCAGGTAAATCTGACGATCCCTCAGGGCGGTCCGAGGTTCATTGAGAACGACGCCGCCCATAAGCGTCACACCACCCTGAGGGTTGATCCTTGAGCCCTTGATGCGTTGGTCCATCATCAGCCATGTGGACCATGACCCACTATGCCGCGCTGCGGAATACCCACTATCCGCGTAAGGATTTCCAAGCGTATCGAGAAAGTTCTCGGATCGTGCCATCGTCTCGACGGCCACGCCCAGTTTATAATGCCCCGGGTAAGCCAATTCCCCTGAAGGACGCCGAAACGTAGGCTGCCAGCCAATTTCTACGGGGAAAATCTGTCCTACAATATTTGCACCATTCAGCCGAAATCCTGTCCGGTGCTGCGCCGTGGCATAGATGCCCTCTTCGGCAAAATAGACGCCGGCTTCCACATACACATCCCGCCGCCACGGCCGCCCACGCACGCGCAATGCCCAGACGGAAGCCGGATAAGAACTGTAATACGCACTGTCTGATGCGCCCTTTGGGCGGCCGCAGAAGCTGTTGTTAACGAAGGTGCAGAAGACGGAGCCTGATGCGAAATCCGAGAGTTGGGACATACGCCCCGCAGCAATGGCTAGTCGGTTCTGAAACAGATGCTGCTCGCCATAGGCCATGACGAGATGGACGACCACGTTTCCACCACCGCCATAAGTCTCCTGACTATGAGCCAGCCAATCACCAAACATCCGGTTGGCTGTCGTGCCATAGCGACCAATGAAAACGACATGCGTTGCAAAGCCTTGCAAATGAGCCAGGCGGTTCCAGTCCGTCACGATATTGACGGCGTACTGGCCTGCATTGGAGGCGCCCTGTTTGTAGCCATGGCCCGGTGTGGGCGCTGTTACAGCCCCCATCATTTCGTTCATGTTGTCGAACTGCATGATGGTGCCATGACGTCTCAGCCAGCCATGAGAATCGTTCAGGAGTGGGAAAAGGGACGGAGGCGCAGACAGGTTTCCTGCCAGATCTTCGTAAGCCGAAGCTTTGGGAAGCAGTTCAGCGGCACCAGCAGAAAGCGGAGCTGGATCGGTTTCTCCTGTTGTCTGGTCCGAAGCCGTTTGTCCTTCCGAAGCGGGAGGGTCTGACGGCGTGTTGGCAAAAGCAGACTGGCCCAGCAATAAGAAAACGGCAGCCGAAAGCACCCCCCATATCCACCTCCCATTCATAGATCGGCAGATTTTTCCATAACGACGTTTCACATACTTACAGACCGATTTCTCATCACTCAAAAACAGATTTCTCCAATTCGGACCACGGACAGTACTGTTTTATGCATACCAACAAACACCTTGCCATCCCGGAATGTGCCTTACCGCCTGAAGGCAGGAATGAGTTGACAGGAAATACAAATATGTCTGCTTCCAAAAACCTGAGAAACTCCCGTGTTCGGGAGTAAATTCCGCTGGAGTTAACCCGTTTTTTACGAAGCATGTGTTTGGATATTCCTGTTCAGAAGAGGCGGAATCATCCCACACATGTTGCTTTCATTTCGTAATGCTGTGCGCTGCCTTGGGCTGATGAGCCTGCTCCCCGCGCTTTCTGCCTGCAACTCGCTGGCCCAACTTTCAGAAGTAGGCCGCCCTCCCAGAATGACGTCCATCAGTGACCCTACCCTCGCGGCAAACTACCGCCCTGTTACGATGCCGATGCCGCCATCGCGCGCTCCCCCACCAGAAGCGTCCAGCCTGTGGCGCAGCGGCAGTCGTGCCTTCTTCAAGGATCAAAGAGCCTCGCAAGTCGGGGATCTGGTGACAATCATTGTGGACATCACCGATAATGCCGCCTTCAACAATGGCACTACGGCAGATCGCGCTGCTGATGAAAAGTTTGGAATCCCGAATCTGTTCGGAATCAAGGGGAAGATCATCAGTGCTGTGACAGGAGCAGACAGCCTGAACACAGCCAGCAGTAGCGATAGCAGTGCGACAGGGAAAATTACCCGAAATGAAACGGTCACCCTTCGCCTCGCAGGGACCATCACGCAGGTTCTGCCAAACGGAAACTTCGTTGTGATGGGGACGCAGGAAGTTCGGGTCAACAGCGAACTGCGGGAACTCGGTGTGAGCGGTATCGTCAGGCCACAGGATATAACGGCAGACAATACAGTGACGCATGACCGCATGGCGGAAGCCCGGATCTCTTACGGTGGGCGCGGCACCATTACCCAGCTCCAGACGCCCCGGTACGGTCAGCAGGTCATGGACGCCATTCTACCTTTCTAAACAAAAAAACGCCGGGGCTGACCCCGGCGTTTTCCTGAAGAACTGACCTCTTTGCGGCTGTCAATGTGCAGCAGGGCGAGACAGTAAAAGCGCCCAAAGCTCTGCAACATCCTTGGCCGGACCGTTGCTGGAAACAGCCTCAAAAGTCTTGATGGCTTCGGCCTTTTGTCCAGCATCCATCTGCGCCATGCCGTATTCGACCTGAGCCAGATCCGGGTAGCGGGGGTTCTTGCCAAGACCAGTCTTCATCAGGGCAAGACCCTGCGCTGCCTGGCCGTTGAGAACAAGGTTGTAACCAGTCGTCAAAGCCGGACCCGCGGTAGGAGCACTCGGTGCAGCAGCAGCAGCCTGTGCAAGCTGCGCACGGTCAGCAGCAGCCCGTTGCGCAACGAAAGCATGGAATTTAGCGTCTGCTGCAGCAGACGGGCCATTTCCAAGAGACTTGTTGGCGTAACCCTGAATCAGCAGATTGAGCGCCAGCTGGGACAGACCCATCTGAACAGCGCGTTCACCCATATCCTGATAATCTGAAGGATCCTTCAGAACGCCAGTCGCCAGACGCAGACGTTCGACATAGAACACTAGCGGCGGTGAAAGATTGGGGTTCGCAACCAGATCGTGGATCAGAACTGCCCAATAATCCGGCTTGGAGTAGTACTTGGCCAGAAGAACATACGCATGCGACTTTGCATCCGTATCCTTCAGGTTCGTATAAGCCGTGGCAAGCATCTGAAGCTGATTCTCAGCAGGGACCTTCCCTGCCTTGATCGTCGCATCCACCTGCTCCTGAGCAGCCTTGGCTGTACCCTTCCAATCCCCCTGGAGATAATAACACTGGATGAGCATGGTCTGCATGCGCGGATCAGGCCCGTGCTCGCTCAGATAACGCTCTGTGGGCGGGATGGCGGCGGCGTATTTTTTTGCGCTGTAGGCCATCGTAGCCTGTGCCATCAGCATCTGGCCTTTGGCTGCCTTCGGGGTGCGGGCACTATTGATGAGAACATCATAGGCTTTCGTCGCAGCATCCACGTTACCGGACTGGGCTGCAACGGCCGCACGCATCTGGGCAATCGTGTAGGACTCGTAATCCGTCTTGCCCTTGACCGCATCTGCGGCATCGACCGCAGCCATGGCCTTATCATAGCTCTTCGAGGCAAGAGCAGTCTGCGCCTGCTGAAGATCCTTGCCGACAGCTTGACCCAGCACATCATCTGCATGGGCAACAGGCCCGGCAACGAGAGCGGTACCAATAGCGCCAGCCAGCAGAAGGGAGCGGGCGCTCAGACGGCGGTTAAGGGACAAAAACACGAATTACTGTCCTTCCATGAACTGATCCAGACCAACGATACCCAGCTTGGTCACGCCGAGACGCTGCGCGTCAGCCATGACATGGGCAACCGTTTTGTAATCTGAAAGACGGTCTGGATGAATATGGACTTCAGGCTGGTCACCTTCTGCGGCTGCGGCTTCAAAATGAGCCTGCAACGCTGCTTCGGATGTGACCGGCTCGCTGTTCCAGGAAATGCTGTTATCGTAGCCGATGCTGACTGTAACCAGCTTGGGCTGCTCGGTTGATGGCGGAGGATTGCCCTGAGGCAGATCGATTGCCACCGAGTGAGTCTGCAGCGGGATGGTGATGATCAGCATGATCAGCAGCACCAGCATCACGTCGATCAGCGGCGTGGTGTTGATATCGACGATACCTTCGTCTTCGTGCGTGCTGTCCGATCCGACGCTCATGCCCATGACGGCGGTTCTCCAAAAGGGTGACGTAAAAGAGGGAGCCGGACCGTCTCTAAACGGTCCGGCAAGACCTCAGTTCGAGTGAGGCTGCTCGGTGATGAAGTCCACATGGGCGATACCAGCTTCCTGAGCAGTAGCGACCACCTGGCCAACTGCCAGATATTTGGCAGCGCCGTCACCGCGGATCTGCACCTGCGGCTGTGGCTTCTGCTTGGCCACCTCGACAAGGCGGTTGAGCAGTTCTTCATGTGTCTTGACCGGCGTCGTGTTCCAGAAAACTTGGCCATTTGCGGTCACAGCCAGAACAACGTTTCCTGGCTTGGTCTGTGTCGGTTGATTGGCATCAACCGGCAGCTTGACCTTAACGGTATGTGTGGCAACCGGGATGGTGATCAAAAAGATGATCAGCAGCACCAGCATGACGTCGACGAGGGGAGTGGTGTTGATTGCCGACACCACTTCGTCGTCACCGCCGCCTCCTCCGACGTTCATTCCCATAGTATCAGACCCGCTGGCTGGTGGTGATGGTGGTCGGCGTGTGATCTTCCGGAGCAACACCGTGACGGAAGCCACCGATCAGGACGGACTGGACGTCAGCAGCAAAGTTGCGGACGCGGTCCATGGCACCCTTGTTACGACGAACGAGCAGGTTGTAACCCAGCACGGCCGGAACAGCTGTTGCAAGACCGATAGCCGTCATGATGAGAGACTCACCGACCGGGCCGGCAACCTTGTCGATGGAAGCCTGACCGGCAATACCGATGGCTGTCAGGGCGTGATAAATACCCCAAACCGTACCGAACAGACCGACGAACGGAGACGTGGAACCAACCGTACCGAGGAAGGCGAGGCCGCCCTGCAGACGCGTGTTGATAGTATCGACTGAACGACCGATGGACATTTCAGTCCAGGAGTGCAGGTCAATTGCATCGCGCATGGAGCCTTCATGGTGCTCCGCGGCAACGATACCGGTCTCCGCAATGTAGCGGAACGGAGAAGATGCCTTAAGGGACGCAGCACCCTGTTGAACGGACGGCTTGGTCCAGAATTCCTTGGCAGCTTCCTTGGAGGCAGCAAACACGCGGCCCTGTTCCAGGAACTTCATGACCATGATGATCCAGGTACCAGCGGACATGATCACCATGATGATGAGAACGCCACGTGCGATCACGTCACCATTGGCCCAGAGGGCACCAAGACCATAAGGGTTGCCCTGCGGAGCAGGAGCTTCCGGAGCAGCGGAGGCGCTTTCACCCGGCGTAGCAGCAGCAGCAGGCGTCTGGTCTGCAGGAGCAGCAGGTGCCGGAGCAGCCTGATCGCCTGGAGCAGCAGCCGGAGCGCCAGCATCGTTCGGTGCAGAAGCAGCCGGTGCAGCAGACGGGTCGGAGGACGGAGCCGGCGGCACAGCCGACGGGTCAGCCGGGGCGCTCTGATCAGCCGGTGCAGGCTGAGCGAAAGCAATAGCCGGAGCGATCGCACCCGAGGCCAGGGCCAGCGTCAGGGCCATGGCGGTGGCCCGGACGGCGCGCGCCTTCGTCGGAACGGCAAGAGCAGGAAGGCGGAACAGTCTGGTCATGAACTCCATATCCTCGTTAGAGATGCCCGTTTTCGGAGCTGTCTGGGGTGCCGGCCATATGGGGACCGGCCCTTTCCTGAGCCCCTCCGGATATTAAGAACCGGAGGGGCAATCTTATTTTAGACTACTGGCTGACGGATCAGTCGTCGCCCATCGTAAAGTCGACGTGCAGAATGTGGTGATGCTCGGTTACCGGAGCGCCGTTAACAACGGCGGGCTGGTACCGGGCCCGACGAAGGAAGTCGAGCGCACTTTCCACAAACTCGTGACCACCCGTTGAGCTGACGATCGAGCAGTTCGCCGTGTGACCATTCGGAAGAATGTCACAGGATGCCGTAACTTTACCTTCACGGTTCTCTTCCTGTGCTTCTTCCGGATACTGCGGCTTTGCACCGTTGATCGGCGACGCACCAGCCGTGTGATCTGGAACTGCCGGAGCTGGCGGACCCTGCGGAGGAGCCGGTACGGGCTCAGGTGCAGGCGTCGGGCTCGGCGGAACCGGATGCGGCGGCTTGGCATGCGTGACCCGCTGGATCGCCTTTGGTGGCGGCGGAACACTGATCTTCGGCGGCGGAATATACGGCGGCGGCGGCTGCTCCATCTGCGGCGGTGGCGGCGGCGGAGGTGGCGGTGGCGGCTTAGGCTGCTCCTTGATCACTTCCGTCTTGATGGGCGGCTTCTCGTGGACGAGTTTGCCCACAGCACCGCTCATGAGCGCATAGATTACCGCGCCCATAGCCAGCACGGCCACGACGATCGCGACAATATAGTCCGTCGGCTTGCGCTGCTGTGCGGCGTAGCTCTTCATGTCGTAACCTTCTTACCCCTCACTGACACCGACAATCGATCCACACCTTGAGGGTGCGGAATCTCGATCTTGTGTTTGCATCGAGTTCCCTCACCTCACGGACGTGTGATTCGTCGCATGTCGTGAGAACATACCCGATATGCTGATTGGGCAGCCTTAGGGCCATGGTGTCAAGCTGATTATTGCCTTTCCCGAAACGAAAAACTCTCATCTTTCGATCGTTTGGCATCAATAAGTGCGCGGGAAGGTGCGAAAAAGTACACTTTTTCGCTTCTTTTCTGCCCTGAAAAAATCAAAATTCTCAAAGCTTGTAACAGAATTATAACAAAAAGGCTGGAGCAGCGTATTAATTACGCCACGTCAGCCTTTCGGTTTCGTTTTAATGCGTATGCGCCGGCTTACTGGGCTGACGCACTCGCTTCGGAACGCGTCGCACCCACTCTCTGCGCAAGAGATGCCGACATGAAGTCATCCAGGGCGCCATCGAGAACAGCATCCGGGCTGCCCTTTTCCACGCCTGTCCGCAGATCCTTGACCAGCTGATACGGCGCAAGGACATAGGAGCGGATCTGATGCCCCCAGCCAATATCCGTTTTAGCGGCTTCTGTCTGGGCAGCAGCGGCTTCACGCTTCTGAAGCTCGGCCTCGTACATCCGGGCTTTCAGCATCTCCATCGCCTTGGCGCGGTTACGATGCTGGGAACGATCCGTCTGACAGGCGACCACAATACCGGTTGGAATATGGGTAATACGGATAGCCGAGTCGGTCTTGTTCACGTGCTGACCGCCTGCGCCGGCGGCACGGAAGGTATCGACACGCAGGTCCGAATCGTTGATCTCCACTTCAATAGAGTCATCGACTACCGGATAGACCCAAACGGAAGCGAACGACGTCTGACGACGCGCGGCTGCGTCGAATGGTGAGATACGCACCAGTCGATGCACACCAGCTTCCGTCTTCATCCAGCCATAGGCGTTGTGGCCGCTGATCTGGATGGTGGCGGATTTGATGCCGGCCTGCTCACCTTCACTGCTTTCAATAAAGGTGACCTTGTAGCCATGCTGTTCCGCCCAGCGGGTGTACATGCGCAGAATCATTTCCGCCCAGTCCTGGGCTTCCGTGCCGCCTGCGCCTGCGTTCACTTCAACATAGCAGTCGTTAGAATCTGCTTCGCCGGAGAGAAGGCTTTCAATTTCGCGCTTCTGCACTTCTGCGGCCAACCCCCGCAGGGTCGTGATGGCTTCCTGCACCAGATCCGTGTCGTTCTCCATCTCGGCGAGCTCGACAAGTTCAAGGGTGCCTTCGACGTCCTGTTCAATCTGCTGGACACCCTCGATCTGATTGGCAAGCGTCGTCCGCTCCCGCATCAGTTTCTGGGCGGCATCAGAGTCATTCCAGAGGTCTGGGTCTTCCGCGCGGTGGTTCAGTTCCGCGAGGCGTGTTGTGGCGACATCCCAGTTAAAGATGCCTCCTCAGCAGTGCCACCGACTGCTTGATTTGTTCGGAGAGCGCTTCGGTCTCGGCCGACATATTAATTCCTCCATTCTATCGAGGTGATTTGGCTGCACTCAGTACAGCCCACCTACACCAATGTCACCATCAGATGGCGCAGTTTTCTGAGCCTGTGCCTTGGGATTAGCTGTCTGGCCAGGGGTCTGCGGACCAGCGTCGCCCATATCGCTCTCGGAATCGGAAATCGCGGCATCTGCGCCCGTATCGGCCGCCGTAAGGGCCTCCGTACCGGCACCAAAGCCATGAAGAGCCACCGAGGCGCCTGGAATCTGATCTGCCTTGAACCCGTCCGTCGCATTAATGCGGCCCGTGTCATAGGACGCCAGAGTAATGTCTGCTGGCACCCGGAAGTCGAGCCTGGGTCGATTGGCCAGCGCGACTTTCATGATCTTGTTCCAGATCGGGCCAGCAATACGGCCACCATCCGCGTTTTTGCCCAGCGTCTGAGGCGTATCGAAGCCAACCCACACCACCGTCACGATATCCGGCGAAAAGCCCGCGAACCAGGCGTCATGAAAGTCCTGACTGGTACCGGTCTTGCCGGCAATTGGCCGATCAATGCCCACGCCCGCCATACGCCCGGTACCACGGGCAATCACGTCCTGAAGCATGGCCGTGATCTGATAGGTACTGGCTTCGCTTGCCAGAACAGGGCGCGTATCAGTCAGCGTGGGAACAGAGACACTGCCCGGAACAGGCTGTGCGGACTGGGCCGGGGTTGGTGGGACTGATGCGGACTGAGCATCCGGCGCCGCTGGCGTAATCGTGGGGGATGCGGGATCAACCGGCGGCGCAGGGGGAGCCTGCAAGGTCGTTCCCAACGTCAGACCCGGAGCGCGCCAGACAACATTACCGAGACGATCCTGAATATCGTCAACCAGCGTAGGGGTAACGACATGGCCGCCATTGGCGATGCTGGCATAGGCTGCCGCTTCCTTGAGCACCGTCGTTTCGACCGCACCCAGAGCAGCGGGAAGCACATGCGGCATCTGATCCACAAGCCCAGCCTTGATGGCCGTATCCGCAACAGCCTTCATGCCCAGATGAGCCGCAACGCGGATCGTCACGAGGTTACGGCTCTCCCGCAGAGCGTCATGAAGGGTCGTTGGACCCCAGTTGTCATGCTCGTAGTTCTTGGGGTGCCAGTCTCCATAAGAAACGGGGGAGTCATCGAACTTCTCGGAAGGGGAAATCCCCTGCTCCATGGCTGTCAGATAGACGAAGGGCTTGAAAGACGACCCCGGCTGACGCAGCGCCTGTGTCGCGCGGTTGAACTGGCTTTCATGGAAGGACCAGCCTCCCACCAGCGCCAGAACGCGCCCGGTGCGGACGTCCATTGTCACGACTGCGCCTTCAACTTGTGGGATCTGACGCAGGGCGGCGGAACCACTTTCCTGCGGTTCGATCATAATGACGTCTCCAGCGCGCAGCGGATGCATCCGTCTGGCCCAGGACAGATCCGTGCCCAAAAGCGGACCGGTCTTCGAGACGCCCTCCTCAATCCAGCCAACTTTGGAGCCCCCGGGCAAGACAACACCCAAGCGCCATTCACGGAGCATTCCGGCCGGTGGGGAAAGCCTGTTCAGGCTGTCTTCCCATCCTTCCGCGTCAATTCCATCCAGATGACGAACCGGGCCGCGCCAGCCACCGCGGCTCCTGTCGTAATTCATCAGACCTTCATGCAGCAGCTTCGTGGCCGATACCTGAAGGGGCTGATCCAGACTTTTATGAACTTCGAGGCCGCCTTGAAGGGCCTTGTCCTCGCCATACTGGCCAATCAGCTGACGGCGGACTTCCGCACCGAACCATTCGGAATCCTGGAGTGGCCCAAATCGCTGCTTCTGCTGAGGAACCAGTGGCTCTTTCTTGTCCTGCTCCGCCTGCTCGCGGCTGATGACGCCATTGTCGGTCATCAGATCCAGAACAATGTTTCGACGCATCAGGGCTGTCTGCGGGTGCAGGAACGGATTGTAATTCGTCGGGGACTTTGGAAGGGCGGCGAGAGACGCGGCTTCGGCATCATCAAGCTGATCAAGTGGCTTGTTGAAATAGGTCTGGGCAGCTGCGGCTACGCCAAAGGCGCCATTGCCCAGATAAATGCCATTCAGATAGATTTCGAGAATCTTGTCCTTGGACAGGACCTGCTCCATCTTCATGGCCAGCAGGGCTTCCTTGATCTTGCGATCAATGGTCAGGACATTGCTGTTGAGCAGCATGACCTTGGCGACCTGCTGGGTAATGGTGGAGGCACCAAGCGGACGACGTCCATGACGGGCGAACACGTCCGTCATGCCGGCACGTGCAATCGCCATCACGTCCACACCGCCATGGGTGTAGAAATTGTGATCTTCCGTGGAGAGGAAGGCGCGCTTGACCTTGTCAGGAATGGCGTCAATCGGAACGAAAATCCGCCGCTCGTTGGCAAGCTGGGCCATAAGCCGCTCGTCAGACGCATAGATGCGGCTGACTGTTGGCGGCTGGTAAGCCCGCAGACTGTCCACGCTCGGCAGATCAGCCACGAGTTTGGCGTATGTGGTCCAGCCGAGCACACCCACACCCGCAATGCCAACCAGGCCAACGCCGGCAACAATCGCAAGAGACTGGCGGAAACGACGGAAACGTGGCCCACGGGGCATACTGGCCCTGGGGTCCTGCGGATTACGGGAGCGAATGGAACGGCGCGTCATGAAGTCTGCATAGCACTGAAACGAGCCGTTCGTCGCCCCCGCTGAAAAGGGTCATTTTGTGACGGTTTTCAGCGGCTCGTGATCATTCTGGTCACGCTGCGGATTTTTGCCAGACGTCCTGGCCTTGCCGATCCAGCGTAGCGAACTCTTCGTCATTGAGTTTCAGGGAAGCCGCCCGGACATTGGATTCCAGATGTGCCCTACTGCTGGTCCCTGGAATAGGCAGAATGACCGGCGAGCGTTTGAGCAGCCATGCAAGGGCAATCTGGCCCGCATCCGCACGATGCCGATGGGCGATTTTGTCCATGTCGGTGCCGGGTTTGGCGAGTTCTCCGGCAGCCAGAGGTGCCCATTGGATGAACCCTATGTTTTCCTTGGTGCAGAAATCCAGCACGTCTTCGGACTTGCGGTCCACAAGGTTGAAGCGGTTCTGCACGGTGGAGACCGGGAAGTATTTTTGCGCGAGCTTGATGTCCTTCACGCTCACTTCAGACAAGCCAACGTGCCGGATCAGGCCTTCTTCGCGGAACTTGGCGATTGCCTCGAACTGCTTTTCAGCCGGACAATCCGGCCCAATGCGATGAAGCTGCCAGAGATCTATGCGCTCCACGCCCAGTCGTCGCATGGACATAAGGACACATTGCCTCAGATAGTCCGGATTACCGACTGGCTTCCATATATCCGGGCCGTGCCGGGTCAGGCCACCTTTCGTGGCGATGACCATCTTCTTATAGGGATACAGCACTTCGCGGATCAGGTTTTCTGAAACGAACGGACCGTATGAATCCGCCGTGTCGATGAAATCCACGCCGAATTTTGGAAGACTTTCGAGGGTCTGAACCACTTCCTCGTGGTCTGGTGGTTCATCCCAGATACCCTTGCCGGTGATGCGCATGGCACCAAATCCGAGGCGATGGACTTTGAGGTCACCGCCAATGAGGAACGTACCGGACTTCTTTGCGTCAATCGTAGCCATGGACTCTTTCCTTTCCGATGGACGCGGGATTCAACAGCGCAACGACGAAAGGGTTGCAGTCACTATCCCAGCAGACGCCCAACCATCCGGGCCGTGTAATCCACGACGGGCACAATCCGCCCGTAATTCAGACGTGTCGGCCCGATGACGCCGATGGCACCCACGATTTTCTGGGCTTCGTTCCGGGCGGGGGCCACAATCATGGACACGCCGGACATGCCAAACATGCCGCTCTCGCTGCCGATATAGATCCGCACCCCCTCCGACGCGTCTGCGAGTTGCAGGAGCTGGAGCATGGTTTCCTGTGTTTCTAGATGATCAAACAGCATCCGGATGGTTGTCAGGCGTTCGATCTCGGTGATGTCTGCCAAAAGCTTGCCCTGACCACGCACAAACAGCGTTCCACCGTCGGCATCCCATGTGGCGAGACCGCTTTCGATCACGCTGGCCGTCAGAGCATCAAGTTCATGGCGGTTGGCATCCATTTCCTTGCTGACCCGCTCTCTGAGCGTTCCAAGGGTCAGGTCTCCAAGATGGGCGTTCAGATAGTTCCCCGCTTCAACGAGGGCTGAATGAGGAAGGCCGGGCGGTGTTTCGATGATCCGGTTTTCCACCTGACCGTCAGAACTCACGAGCACGACGAGCACACGTCCCGGACCGAGGGCAACGAACTCAATATGCTTGAGTGTGGCATCAGACTTGGGGGCCAGAACAAGACCAGCAGCGGAGGACAGCCCGGACAGCATGGAGGACGCTTCCGCCAATGTGTCCTGATACGAGCGACCGTGAATTTCCAGCCGGCTATCGATGCTGGCGCGGTCTTCTTCGGTCAGGGCACCAAATTGAAGCAGCCCTTCCACGAAGAGTTTGACGCCCTTCTCGGTCGGCAGACGGCCTGCGGATACGTGGGGACTGAAGAGCAGTCCTGCCCGGGCAAGGTCTGCCATAACGTTGCGGATCGTTGCGGGAGATAGGGCCAGATTAAGACGCTGTGCCAGAGTCCGGCTTCCAATCGGTTCTCCCGTCTCGACATATTCCTCGACGATTTCCCGCAGGATCGCAGCTTCCCTATCCCCAAGCCCGGACGGAAAGGAGTTCGACATGCGGAAGAAGGAAGGGTCAGATCTCATCATGGTAAAACTGTATGTCGGGGCTGGAAGCGTTCTCGTCAAACGCGGTAGAGGCAGGACTCGCTTCTAAGAGAGGATTTTTTCGCATGACAAAGCGTCCGTCTGGCCGCGCCAGCGACGAAGGTCGCCCCGTATCCATCGAGCCAGGCTTTGCCCGCCATGCGGAAGGGTCTGCGCTGATCCGGGTTGGTGGAACGGAAGTGCTTTGCACGGCGTCGATCGAGAACAAGGTGCCGCCTTTCCTGCGCAACAAGGGACAGGGGTGGATCAATGCCGAGTATGGCATGCTGCCCCGCGCCACGCATCAGCGTGGGCATCGGGAGGCCTCCAAGGGCAAGCAGTCAGGCCGCACGCAGGAAATCCAGCGGCTGATCGCCCGTTCCCTACGCCCCTGCGTCAATCTGAAGAAACTGGGCGAACGGACCATCACACTGGACTGCGACGTGCTGAACGCCGATGGCGGAACACGCTGCGCGTCCATTACCGGTGCGTGGGTGGCGCTTTCCCTGGCACTGCGAAAAGCCAAACTGTCTTCCGTCATCACATCACAGGTGGCTGCTGTTTCCTGTGGACTGACAGACGCCGGAGCCGTGCTGGATCTGGATTACATTGAAGATAGCGCCGCACAGGCCGACACGAATTTTGTTCTGACGGCCGAGGGTGGCATCGTGGAAATTCAGGGAACGGCGGAGACGTCACCCTTTCAGGACCATGATTTTTTTGAATTACTGCGTCTTGCCCGTCTTGGCACAGCCAAACTGTTCGAAGCCCAGAATGCTGCACTGGAGACCCTGTAATGCGTCGTCTGTCCCGTGGATCGAAAATCGTTCTTGCCAGCCACAATGCCGGGAAGCTGCGTGAATTCTCTACCCTTCTGGCGGAGAGCGACATCACGGTTGTGTCCGCAGGCGAACTGAACCTGCCTGAACCAGAGGAAACAGCCGATACGTTTGTCGGAAACTCTGAGATCAAGGCTCTGGCTACTGCCCGTGCATCGGGCCTGCCGGCACTGGCCGATGATTCCGGCTTCTGCGTTTCAGCGTTGGACGGCCAGCCTGGTGTCTATTCAGCGCGCTGGGGCGGCCCGACCAAAGACATGACCGTCGCCATGGAGCGGGTTCATCGGGAAATGGGTGATACGATCGACCATGGCGCATCCTTTGTCGCTGCACTGTGTCTCGCCTGGCCTGACGGAGAAACACACTCCGTCGTAGGTGAATGCCATGGCCAGACCGTTTGGCCTCCGCGTGGGGAACACGGCCATGGTTATGATCCCATGTTCCGCCCCGAAGGCGAAACCCGCACATTTGCCGAGATGGATGAAAGCGAGAAAAACGCCATGAGCCATCGCGGCCGCGCTTTTGCACTTTTCCTGAAGGAATGTGTGGAGAACTGAAATGCCTCTTATCCCTTAGGAGGCTGTGAAGCCTCATGAGGACACAGACGATAGGGGCCAGTTGAACACACTTCCATGGACATCATGACGGCCGTGCTACTGGGGGGGCAATCGAACTCCAACAGGGCGCGTCCATTGGTCCATCTTGATAAAGGCCCTCCCTGAGGGCCCCACCCTTCTGCAGGCGAGGAGGTCAGATGGGTGGTGAGACGATGTGCACCAAATCCATCATAAAAGGTAATGTCCCCTATCAACACCCCGCGTTCCTCAAAGCGGTTAAAGCCGTTGTTCAGGCGGGACAGGATCCAGAGACGGGGTGGAACCTCCGGAAGCATGAACAGGGCATGCTGCCCCTGCCAGCGAGCGGGACGAATAATGGCTCCATCCTCCAGAACAAGGTGGAGGTCAGAGTCAGACGTAAGGTGATCGATAGAGGACATGCGCTTTTCCCAGCCATATGACACACGGCTTTTTCTTGCGGTCGAGTGCGCAATTCTCAGACCGCTGACAGTTCTGTTGCAGGCGATGAGCAATATCGTTCGAATAGAAGGCCATAAGTTTCAGCCGGTTCTCGTTTCTTGCCCATGCCGTAAGAAATACGCCTCTCCCGCGGCGGGAGCAGACGCGGCAGATATAGGACAGAACATCGCTATCGGGAAAGACGACTTTATAACGATACTTATTGAAAATTCATGATTTTTTCTATCTGATCGTGATTTCTGATAACATCCGGCAGATCAACCTGCGCTTCAGGTTCACGACTTCATCGAACTAACCGACTAGTTATTTGAGCGGTGTACAGGCCCCCGACTCACCAGAACCCCACGCTGCCAGACCTGATCCACCTGATCGATATCTGCGATGGTCTGATCTGGCGCCCCTCGGACAATCAGCAAATCGGCCCGCCGACCGGGCTGTATGACACCACGATCATCCAGCTCCAGAAGTTCTGCGGCATTCCCTGTTGCCAGATGAATGGCTTCAAGTGGCGTCAGACCGGCTTCTACGGTCAGGGCCAGTTCACGATGTTCAGCAAAGCCCGGCAGACGCGTGGGAGCTGCCCCTGAATCTGTGCCGAAACCGATTTTCACGCCAGCCCGGTAAAGGGTGAGCAGGTTCTTCTGGTTTATGGCGACAGCCTTGTGAGAGGCTTCAGTCAGAGGATTGGCCAACGTTTTCTGACGCCATTCAGCATTGGAAAGCTGAGCCATAAGAACAGGATCAATCGCAGCGGCAACGAAGGGGATATTGAGCAGATCCGGATGTTCGGCGAAAAGATAGTTCGCTTCATCCAGATCCAGTGTCGCGATGTACCAGACGCCACGCGCTTTAATGGCCGTTATAAGCGCCTGATCGACAGGTTGATCCCGCACGCCATGCGCAAGGATATTAGCGCCTGCATCAACAACTTCCTTGGCAATATCAAGATCGTGGATATGGACCGCCACGCGGGTATTGTGCTCATGGGCTTCGTCAATGACCGCGCGATAGATATCAGGCGACATTTTGGGAAGGGTCTTGCCGTTCGGAACGCCGTTCCGGAAATCATCCACCCACAGCTTCACCAGGTCCGTATGTTCCGCAACCATGCGGTCCACGTCCTGACGAGCCTCCTGCGGGGTTGAAGGACGGTAAACCTGATCAGGACCAAGACCTTTCACCATCGCCGCCGGAGGTGCGCCATTTGGCACGCCAATTCCCTGATCCACGCCGAACAGATCGGCTCCCGGATTTTTACCCGCATGCTGCTCTTTGCGCAGATCGTCGAAAAGCGGAGAGCGGTTCAGACCGAGGGACGTCACGGTCAGAACACCGTAGTCGCTGTATTTTTTCAGGGCTGCGAGAATGTTCTCACGGGTATAGTTGTCGCTCCCGCCGGATGTTCCCTTGATGATGCCGACATGACTGTGATCGCTGATGAGGGCTGGCAAAAGCGTTTTGCCACTCAGATCGACATGCTGTGCTTCCGCCGGAGCAGGGCTTCCAACGGACACGATGCGCCCATCGTTAATGACAACCGTGACGTTCTCGCGAACCGGGTCGCCCGTTCCGTCAATAAGGCGGGCATGATCGAACGCCACGGGTTCGGCCTGTGCCGGAAGTGCCAGAAATGTGGCGGGCGTGGCCAGAAGCAGTCCGGCAAAGGCGGAACGAAGTGTCATGATGTGTTTCCCTCAGCAGCAGTCAGGCTGAGGGGAAACGTTCTGTCATGCAAGAAAGACGCTCACACTCTCGCAGATGTGAGGGCGTAAACGGGAGCGGAACTTCAGCCTTCGAGCGACTGAAGCTCGAACAGGCGGCGATAAATGCCCCCGTCTTTTGCCACGAGTTCGGCATGAGTCCCGTCTTCTTTCAGTTCGCCACGGCTGAACACCAGGATCCGGTCCAGTTCCATGACGGTTGAAAGACGATGCGCCACGACGATGACGGTCCGGTTCTTCATGAGGCGGCGCATGGCCTCCTGCACGAGGGATTCTGATTCCGAATCAAGACTGGACGTTGCCTCATTGAAAATCAGGATCGGCGCATCCGCAAGGAACGCACGGGCGATGGCGACACGCTGACGCTCGCCGCCAGACAGCTTCACGCCGCGCTCACCGACCATCGTATTGTAACCTTCCGGCAGACGTTCAATGAAAGCCGCCGCATTGGCCTGACGGGCTGCTTCCTTGATTTCCTCCAGAGACGCGCCGGGCCGGGCATAGGCAATATTTTCTGCGAGCGTTCGGTGAAACAGGACAGGCTCCTGCGGCACGATGGCGATGTGAGACCGCAGGGAAGACTGCGTGACCTGTGCAATATCCTGACCATCCACCGTGATGCGCCCGCTGTTCACGTCATACAGGCGCTGAAGGAGTTTGGTCAGAGTGGTCTTGCCTGATCCGCTGGGTCCGACGAGAGCGACGCGTGAGCCAGGCGCAATATCAATGTTGAGATCCTGATAAAGCGGCTTTTCCTGCCCCGGATACTGAAACATGACGTGTTCGAAGTGGATTTCACCCTGCGTGAACCGGGCTTCTTCCGCATTGGGCACATCCTGAATGGCGGAATCACGACGGAAAATAGCGATGAGTTCTTCCATCTCGTTGACGGACCGCTGCACCTGACTGACCTGCTGCCCCAGATCACGCAGATAGCCCTGCACCAAAAACATCATGGTCAGCACATAGGCCACATCCCCCGGGCCAGCCTTGCCCTGCCACCAGAGCATGACGGCCAGACCGATCATGAGCATCCGCATCACGAGAGAGGCCAGCGCCTGAATGTTGGCACTGTTGGTTCCCCGCAGCCATGTGCGGAGCGTGCGCTCCCGCCAGCCCTGAACGATGGTATCCAGCCGCTTCTCTTCGCGCAGTTCCGCCCCGAAAGCTTTGACGACCGGATTACAGGTCACGGAATCTGCAATGGAGGCCCCCATCTTGGTGTCCCACTCGTTCGAGGCACGGGCGCTGGGCGCAACGTAACGGAGCGTCAGGGTAATCGAGAGCCATGCGAACAGAACGACCGACACCGCCAGAACGGAGCCCATAAGCGGAGACCGGAACATGAGAACGGCGGTTGTGCCGCCGAGAACCATGACTTCCGGGCCGATCATCAGCAGAAGCGTGTCGTCCAGCGTATCAATCGCCCACATGCCACGGGTCAGCCGGCGGACGGTTGAACCAGCGAACGTATTGGCGTGCCAGTCCGTCGAGAACCGCTGCACCCGCTCGAAGGCCTGATTGAGCACCTTGTGCATGATCGCCAGTGTGAGATGCGAAATACCGACGAAAGACGAGCGACGCCCATACAGGCCGATCAGGCCCAGCGCGATCAGACCACCAACCATCAGGAAGGCATCGTTGCGCAGGCTCAGAAGCTCATCGGTTTTTGGGATGGTCGGCCCGGCAGCGTGTTTGGAAATATCCGAGACGAGACGACCAGCCAGAATCGGGGTGACGACATCCGCCAGTGTGGCAAGCGCCACACCGGACAATGTCCAGGCAAGAAGAGCGGGATGCGCCAGCCAGCGGCGGCAGACAAAGGACAGGACTTCTGTAAAGGAAACGTCGATTTTCCGGCTTTCCTGTTTCTGGCCGGTAAGGTGCGTAGAAGTATCGGACACGAAGAGCTCCGCCGTCTTGTCCCTCAAGGACAACGGCCTGATGGCATGAAATTTTCAGATGTTTGGCGTATCTTGCCGGACAGTCCGGATCAGACGCAACAGCCCGCGCGGAGTTTCAGCCATGACAGACGCCCCCAGACCCATGAGCAAGGCCGCGGCCAAGGCTTTCATTACCGCTCTGGCCGAAGCCAACCCGGATGCGGAAAGTGAGCTGATCTTCCGCAATACATTCGAGCTTCTGGTGAGTGTGGTTCTCTCGGCTCAGGCGACGGACAAGTCCGTCAACAAGGCGACCAAGGGGCTGTTTGAACACGCGCCCGATCCGAAAAGCATGGCGGAGCTAGGGGAAGCCGGGATCGCGGAATACATCAAGACGATCGGCTTATGGCGCGCGAAGGCGCATAATGTGGCCCTGCTGTGCGAGCAGCTTCTGAAGCGACATGACGGGGAAGTTCCTGCCGATCGCAAGTCTCTTGAGGCGCTGGCGGGTGTCGGGCGGAAGACGGCCAACGTGGTGATGAATGTTGCATTTGGCGCCGATACCATGGCTGTCGATACGCATATCTTTCGTATCGGGAACCGGACCGGGCTGGCTCCAGGGAAAACAACCCGGCAGGTTGAGGATGGTCTGGTGGCGCGTATCCCAAAGGATATGCTGCGCCCAGCCCATCACTGGCTGATCCTGCATGGGCGTTATATCTGCAAGGCCCGTGCGCCTGAATGCTGGCGCTGCCCGGCGACTCAGTGGTGCCTGTATCCGGACAAGCGCCTCACGCCACCCCGGACCAAAGAAGCGGCCTGATCCGCGTTTATTCTGCCTGAGCCAACGGTAAGTTGGGCATTCCATGCGAGCCAATGGCTGGCACCCATGGACGGCCTCCCCGCCAGCCTCGATCAGAAATCAGGACAGGTGCGCCGTGACGGAGAGACACGGCATATGCGCCATTCCTCCAGACGGAGAAACGGTCGATAAACGGAATACCCGGGCAGGCATTTCGGGCGGGCGACGCACTGATGAACAGAATCACACCCTGACAGTCCTGCGCAGAAGGCGGAATTGCTCCGTCTGACGTATCCTTGGCCCGCAGAAGAACCGTCTGGCCTTTGACGGTCAGGCGGCAGAGGCCGTTCAGACAGCCTGATGACAAGATCCCGGTCGGAAGCGCCAATGCCTGCTGCCAGTCCTGAAGGGTCAGACGTTCCAGACTACTGTGAGGGCCGACTTGCAGGATGCCTTCTGCCCGAACAGCAATAAGGCCCCCATCAGGTGAGACCAGAATATCAGGGCGTGGAACCAGCCAGATCGAAAACAGTCCCACCATGAGTGGCATAAGCCCGGCAAGGCGCGCGCGTCCTTTCCACAGGCAGAGCAGGCACAGCCCCAAAAGAACGGTGAGCAGACCCCATCCTGGCATGTGAGGCACGGGCTTATGAGCCAGCGGAAACGCTGCGACGGTTCTGGCGATGACCTGAACGATCCGGATACCCCACCCCATGACGGTCAGCGGAACAGCGGACGCATGAATCGGCATGAGCAGCAGGGATATCAGCCCGGCAGGCATGATCCAGACGGCCGCCAGAGGAACCGCAAGTAGATTTGCCAGAACGAACCACGGCTGGAATGCCCCAAAATGGGCCATGCTGACGGGCAGGGTTGCCAGCCCGGCGAGTAGGCTGGTCAGGGACAGAGCCGTCAGATGCGACAGGATGACACGCCCCATGCCCCCTTCGTCCCTCAGTCTTGTGAGGGGTTCGCGAAGGACTTCATATCCTGCGATCAGGCCCATTACGGCAGCGAAGGACATCTGGAAGGAGACATCCAGCACCGATACCGGCGAGACCAGAAGAATGGCGAGCGCGATGATAGCCAGAGACCGCATGGACAGAACGCGCCGCCCGGTCAGCAGGGCCAGCGTTACCAGAACCGCCATCCCCAACGCCCGAACACTGGGAAGATGTGCCCCTGTCAGCAGGACATACCCAATGCCCACTGCCAGCCCTACCAGAGCCGCGATTTCACGGCAGGGCCAGTAGAGAGCAAGGCGCTCGGATGCCCGGACGGAAACGGCAACGGCCGCCATGACCAGCCCCAGATGCAACCCGGCCACGGCAAGAAGATGAGCCAGCCCCGAGGCGGAAAAATCCTGCCGGGTCATAGCATCAACGCGTCCGGTTTCTCCGGCGAGCAGAGTGGCGGCGATGGCTCCCGTCTGGCCGGGAAGCGTGGTTTCAATACGGGCTGCAATGTGTTCCCGCAAAGCTTCCAGGCGGGACGAAGACTGGCTGTTCAGAATGGTCAGCTTTCCGAGTGCATAACCACTCCCTGCCGTTCCGGCAAACCATGCTTCCCGCTGAAGGTCACGCCCTCCCGGAAATGAGGGAGGTGACGGAGCACGAAGCATGCTCCTGATCTGAACAAGACTACCCGGTTGGGGTGAAGCAGGATCATCGTCTCGCAGTTTCAGCCGAAGTGTTCGCCTCAACGGCGCCATTCCGGCATCGACTGGTGTTTCAAATGTCGCCTGCGTCAGCACGATCCGGCGTCCGCTTTCGTCTTCACCGGAACGAGGCGGGAGTGTTTCAACAGCGAGAACGCGCGCGGTCACGACTGTGGCTCGCGTCGGAAGAGCAGGCATCGGCGCTTGCCGGGCCGTTTGCCAGGCTGCATCCAGATATCCACCGGTGAGCGCAATCATGAGGAACGCCTGAAAGCATACAGAAGGCCGGCTCCGGAAAATCCACGCAGCTGCTCCCGCCCCCAGCAGGCCAATGAGTGCAGGCCAAATTGACGGATTGAAACTTGGCGCGAGAAACACGAGTGCGCCCAGGGCCATTGCGACCGGGAGCCAGCCGAACAGCCGACGCCCCTGCTCAGTCATGATCCGTTCAAGCGCGGATACAGATGGCTGACTGCCCTCCGGCACGGGAAAAAACGTGTTTTCCTCAGGTAGGAAGGGATCGTCAGGGTGAATAGGACTGGGCACGGCGCGACCGTAACGGATTTTCGTCCGTCAGGCGCGCGTGTTTTCAACGTCTATTAATGGTGAATGTGCAGTGCACTCCGAAGGCCTTCGGCATCACGTTCCAGTTCGAAGCCCGTGCTGCCCGGCTGGAACAGTTTCGCTGTGGCCAGCCCACCTGTCACAACTGGATCGAGGCCAGCGGCATAAACAAGGTCCTTGACCTGTAACACAGCCGCGGTGTCATCCCCTGCGATGGGAACAGCCAGTTTCGGGTCTGGTCGGTGTGCTTCGGCACGCAGCGAGACCATGTCGATGGAGTTGAAAGCACGAACAATATGCGCTGACGGAAAGTAGCGTTGCGTTGTAACGCCTGCCCCGTCTCGCAAAGCCACATCCGCAATCCATCCATCACGCGCGATGTAAGGATTGGCCACGTCGATTACGACCTTGTCCGTCAGCGTTCTGTTCAGATCGCGCCCCAGAGCCGGAATGGCTCCATAGGGAACAGCCAGAACAACGATTGATCCGAAAGCCGCCGCCTGCGCGGGTGTCCCTGCGGAGGCCAGTGACCCCAGTGAAACGGCCAATGTCGTTGCATCCGCCAGTGTGCGGGCAGAGACCATGACCTGATAGCCAGCCTGCACCCAGAGTGTTGCCAATGTCCGCCCTACCTGACCGGCGCCAATAATGCCGATTTTCGGTAATGGCCGAGGCGAATCGGCCATAGCTGATCCGCTGACTGCGGCCAGTCCTGCAACAGCGGCGAGGAAGGGGCGTCTTCGGAGAGGAAAGCTTCTCATGAAGGGTGCCACTCGCGTGAGAGTGCGCCGCTTTTACCCTGCACGGGGTCTGTCATCGGGAATGGCAGGGACTGGATACGCGCAAGCTGCTCCGGTGTGGGCGCAGCACGCAGGATGTCAAAGTCCTGCTCAGGGGGATACGCACCGATCACAGTAAAATCAGCATCGGAGCCTAGATTGCAGTGACCTGTCCCAGCCGGAAGAAGTGCAATGTCCCCTCCCCGCACCTCCACCGTCCTGCCCGAGGGGCCGCCTAGCATGAGTCGGGCTGACCCATTGGAAAAGCCGAGAACTTCGTGGCCAAGGCTATGATAATGATGGAAGGCGTAGACGCCGTTCCGCCAACGGGAAGGCCAGCCATTCCGGTTGAACAGATCCTCGTACACGCCCTCTCGCCCCGCCCCGGCTTCCAGAGCGTTACGATATACGATGACAGGCAGACGGGGATTGTTGGGCACCCAGTCATTGCCGTGAAGCGTGAAGGCTTCAACACGCGCTGTGCTGGCGGACGCCTTGCGGATGCGGCCATGTCCCATCGTCAGGCCCATGCCGGCCAGCATCACATTGAAATCGCGCCTGTCCATGCTCAGCCCCCGTGAAAATCCTGCCCTCAGGATAGGGACCCGACGAACGGTGCAGGAAATCACACACGCTTGAAAATCAGGGATTTTTTGAATGTAACAGCCTTGTGACCCTCGATTGCACAGCCCAGAAAAACAACGACACAAATCATGCCGGGATGATGCGGATAGCCCCTCCCGCGCGAGCATGATATGAGAGCCGCATGACGATCCGTACGCGCTTTGCACCCTCGCCCACGGGCCTGCTGCATGTCGGCAACGCCCGCGCTGCCCTGTTCAATTTCCTCTTCGCCCGCCACCATGGCGGTGAGTTCCTCCTGCGGATCGAGGACACCGACAAGGAACGCTCCACGCAACGCGCGGTGGACGTGATCTTTGATGGTCTCGCCTGGATGGGGATCACAGCGGATGAGGAGCCTGTTTTCCAGTCCGCCCGACAGGATCGCCATACGGAAGTGGCACTGGAACTGCTGGCCAAGGGTCAGGCATACAAGTGCTACTGTACGCCGGAAGAACTGACCGCCATGCGCGAGAAGGCCATGGCCGAGAAGCGTCCGCCCCGTTACGACGGCACATGGCGTGACCGCGATCCGTCCGAAGCGCCGGAAGGTGCGCCTTACGTTGTGCGCCTGAAGGCGCCGCGTGAGGGCGAGACGGTCATCAAGGATCTGGTGCAGGGCGAAGTTCGTGTCGCCAACGTGGAAATGGATGATCTGATCATCCTGCGCTCCGACGGCACGCCAACCTATCTGCACGCTGTGGTCTGTGACGACTATGACATGAACATCACCCACGTCATGCGCGGTGACGACCATCTGACGAACACCTTCCGTCAGGCCATGATCTATCGCGCGATGGGCTGGGATCTGCCGCAGTTCGCTCATCTGCCGCTGATTCATGGCCCGGATGGCGCGAAGCTTTCCAAGCGTCACGGCGCGCAGTCCGTCGTGGACTTCCGCGAGGAAGGGTATCTGCCAGAAGCCCTGTGCAACTACCTGCTGCGTCTGGGCTGGGGTCATGGGGACGCGGAAATCCTGTCTCGCGAAGAGCAGATCAAGCTGTTCGATCTGGATGGCGTCGGTCGCTCCCCGTCCCGTATGGACTATGTGAAGCTGGCACATCTCAATGGTGTCTGGATGCGTCAGGCGGACGATGAACGCCTGACCAACGATGTCATGGAGCGTCTGCAGGGTCGTGAAGGCGTTGTCGCGGATGACCGCACGCGTGCCCGTGTTCTGGCCATGATGTCCGGCCTCAAGGAACGCGCCAAGACGCTGGTGGAGCTGACGGATAATGCCGCTTTCGCAGGCTTTACCCTGCCCCTGACCTTCACGCCCAAGGCCGAGAAACTGCTGGACGAGAACGGCCGCAAGGTTCTTGAAGGTGTTGGGCATGACTTGGCCGCGCTCCCAGACTTCACGGCGGAAGCGATCGACGGCGCTCTTCGCGCCTACGCCGAGAAGAACGAGCTGAAGCTAGGCTCCGTTGCCCAGCCTCTGCGCGCTGCCATGACAGGATCCACCACGTCTCCAGGCATTGACCTGACACTGGCCGCTCTGGGCCGTGACGAGGTTCTGGCCCGTATTGCGAGTGTGCTCAGTGCCTGAGCGGCCATCCGTCCCCCGGCATCTGCTGGGAATCGAGGGGCTGACCCCGGGGCAAATTACCCCGTTCCTCGATCTGGCGGAGAGCTATGCGCTCCTGAGCCGTTCCCGTTCCGCACCGCGTGAAGCGCTGCGGGGCCGGACGGTCATCAATCTGTTTTTCGAAGACAGCACCCGAACCCGCACCAGTTTTGAACTGGCAGGCAAGCGCCTTGGGGCGGACGTCATCAACATGACGGTCGCCACCAGCTCGGTGAACAAGGGCGAGACGCTGCTGGATACGGCATCCACCCTGAATGCTATGCGCTGCGATCTTCTGGTCGTGCGTCATGGCCAGTCCGGTGCTCCGGCCCTGCTGTCCCAAAAAGTCGAAGCCAGCGTTGTGAATGCTGGCGATGGTACACACGAGCATCCTACGCAGGCCCTGCTGGATGCCCTGACCATCCGCCGTCATTTCGGGCGTCTGGAAGGTCTGACAATCGCTATCTGCGGCGACGTTGGTCACAGCCGCGTAGCACGTTCCAACATCCACCTTCTGACTGCGCTGGGAAACTCGGTGCGTCTGGTTGGACCACCGACGCTGCTGCCATCCGCTATGGCAGAGCTTGGCAATGTCACACTGTATTCAGACATGGATGAGGCCCTGAAGGGCGCGGATGTCGTAATGTCCCTCCGTCTTCAGAAAGAACGTATGGGCGCTGGCCTTGTCCCAAGTTCCCGCGAATATTTCCGCTTCTTCGGTCTGGATCGACGCCGTCTGGCACTGGCGAATCCCGGTGCGCTGGTCATGCATCCCGGCCCCATGAACCGTGGCGTCGAGATTGCGTCCGATGTTGCGGATTCAGATCAGAGCGTGATTGCAGAACAGGTGGAAATGGGCGTGGCCGTACGCATGGCCGTTCTTGATCGCCTGTCCCGGGCACGGATGCCGTCATGACGATTACTGTTTTTGAAAATGTCCGCCTCATTGATCCAGCCTCCGGCCGGGATGGCATCGGGCGTCTGACCGTTGAAAACGGCCGCATCGGCGCTATCGACAGCCCCGAAACGCCAGAAGGCGCGCGCGTGATTGATGGTCAGGGTGCAGTTCTGTGCCCTGGGCTTGTGGATATGCGTGTGGCTCTGGGCGAACCGGGCTTCGAGTACCGTGAAAGTGTGAAGTCAGGCGCGCGGGCTGCCGTAGCGGGTGGAATCACCACCATCGCCGTTCTACCCAACACGTCTCCGGCAATCGACAATCCTGCTCTGGTACACCTTCAGAAGGTGCGCGGCGAAGAGACTGGCATGGTCTCCATCCATCCTTACGGCGCGCTGACGCGTGGTTGCGAGGGCGGAGACATGGCGGAGCTGGGTCTGTTGCAGGACGCCGGTGCCGTAGCCTTCACGGATGGCACGCGCGCCATCGCGGATGCCAAGCAGATGCGCAATCTGCTGTCCTATTCCCGCTTTCTCGACGCGCTGGTTGTGCAACATCCGGAAGAGCCTTCGCTCGCCAAGGGTGCCTGTGCGACCGCCAGTGCGCTGGCGGTTCGTCTGGGACTGCCACAGGTTCCGGCCGCCGCTGAGGCGATCATGATTGCCCGTGATCTGCGTCTGGCGGAAATGACCGGTGCCCGTCTGCATTTTGCTCATGTGTCGACGGCTGAAGGGCTGGACCTGATCCGGGGCGCCAAGGCACGAGGCATCAAGGTGACGTGCGACACGGCACCGCCCTATTTCGCCATGACTGAAGAGGACATTGGGGATTTTCGTACCTACGCAAAATTCTCACCGCCTCTTCGTTCCGAGTCGGATCGGGCTGCCGTGCGCGCAGCATTGGCGGATGGAACGATTGATGCGGTGGCGTCCGACCATGCCCCTGCCGATGCGGATGACAAGCGCCTCCCCTTTGCGCAGGCTCGCGCGGGCGGAACAGGGCTGGTTACGCTTCTTGGCGTCACCCTTGGTGCCGGTCTGCCTTTGATAGAGGCTCTGCGTCTTGTGACCTGTGCTCCGGCCTCCCTGCTGCGGATTTCAGCCGGCACGCTGGCCGTTGGTCAGGATGCGGATCTCTGTCTGTTGGATCCGGAAGCAGTTTGGGAAGTTCGTGCTGGCGAACTGCCGGGACGCGCCCAGAATACGCCTTTTGATGGCCAAAAGCTGAAGGGCCGCGTGCTGCGCACGTTCCGTCGCGGCACGGAGGTTTTCACGGCTGAGGGGCTGGCATGACGCTGTCTCATCCAAGCCTGCTCCTGATCGCTGCGATTGCCTATGGCCTTGGCAGCATCCCCTTCGGGCTGATCCTCACGGCGGCCACTGGCGGTGGAGACATTCGCCAGATTGGGTCCGGCAATATCGGGGCCACGAATGTTCTGCGGACCGGCCGCAAGGGTCTGGCTGCTGCAACGCTGCTGCTGGATGCTCTCAAAGGTGCACTAGCCGTGTTCCTGGCTCTGCGACTCGGTGGTGACCAGCCCTCGCTGGCGATGGCCGTGGCAGCAGTCGCTGTCGTGGTTGGGCACTGCTTCCCGGTCTGGCTTGGGTTCCGGGGCGGCAAAGGCGTGGCGACTGGTCTTGGGGCGATCTGGGTTCTGAGCTGGCCTGTCGGGGTCGCGTGCTGCGTGGTCTGGCTGGTTGTGGCGCGTCTGAGCCGGATTTCCTCAGCTGGAGCGTTGTCCGCCTTTCTTGTGGCTCCCATCCTGATGGTGGTCACGAAGGGTCAGGGCATAAATGCCCCGATTCCGGTTGCAACAGCTCTCATCGCTTTGCTGATCTGGGTTCGGCATTACAGCAATATCGTTCGTTTGCTGTCGGGCAATGAACCGCGCGTAAACGCAAAAACGAAATCTTCCTGACCTTAAGCGGTCGTTAAGGATTATTGGATAGGAGCGAAAACATGACGACGTTTTCCGCTCCTCCATTCCGGATATCTGATCAGGGCCGACTCGACGCGATGCGGCTTGCCCGGACGCCCGGCGTTGGTCCGATCAATTTTTCCCGGCTGCTTTGTCAGTATGGAAGTCCGACAGCAGCCGTTGAGGCCCTTCCAGAGCGGATGCGTCAGGCTGGACGGCTCGATCTTCCAGTTATTCCTTCTGCTACCCAGATGGCGTCTGAAGTCGAAGCCCTGCACCGCATGGGCGGAGACGTTCTGATTCGGGGCGATGCCGCCTACCCTTTGATGCTGTCCTTCATCAAGGATGCCCCGCCCGTTCTGTTCGTTCAGGGTAACCCCGCGAAGCTATCCCTTCGTTCGGTTGGAATCGTAGGCGCAAGAAATGCCTCTGCGGCGGGGATTCGTATGGCGGAAAGCCTGTCTGCTGAACTGGCGGACTCGGGCATCTGCGTTGTTTCCGGCTTGGCACGCGGCATCGATTCGGCGGCTCATGAGGCGGCGCTTTATCCGGGCCTGACGACGGCTGCCGTCGCCGGAGGGTTGGATCACGTCTATCCTCCGGAAAATGCGAAGCTTCAGGCCAGCATTGCGGAACGCGGATGTCTCGTAACGGAAGCGCCGCTGGGGACCATCCCTCAGGCCAGACATTTTCCACGCCGGAACCGGCTGATTGCGGGGATTTCTTTGGGGTGCGTCGTGGTGGAAGCCGCCCTGCATTCCGGCACGCTAATTACGGCCAGTCTAGCTGTCTCGTACGATCGTGAACTCTATGCTGTCCCAGGCTCTCCTCTCGATCCGCGCTCTCGAGGAGGAAATGACTTATTACGCAAGGGAGCGACGCTCACGGAAAATGTGCAGGATATTCTTTCCTGCCTGCCTTTAGAGCTTCCCGACCCCCTTCTTCCACCGTGGATGCAAAGCCAGCACACTACCGCTCTTTTCCAAGGTTTTTCAGAGCCTTGCACATCATGGGGCATGGACACATCAGAGCCATGGGAAGACCCTGATCTGGTCCTTGAAAAAGTGCTCCCGCTGCTTTCCGTGATACCGGTAACAGTTGACGAGGTGGTGCGCCGCTGCCAGTTCTCCGTTTCGGCAGTACTGTCGGTGCTTACCGAGCTTGAGCTTGGAGGCGTCGTTGAGTTCGTGCCCGGCGGGCGCGTGGCGTTACAGCCGAACAGGAAGTGACGCGGAAAACCGGAGTGGCAATGACAGACGTTGTGGTAGTCGAGAGCCCGGCAAAGGCTAAGACGATCAACAAGTATCTGGGAAGCGGGTTTACCGTTCTGGCTTCCTTCGGTCACGTGCGGGACCTGCCCCCAAAGGATGGCAGCGTCCGCCCGGACGAGAACTTTGCCATGAGCTGGCAGACGGACGACCGTGGCTCCAAACAGATCGCGGCGATCGCCAAGGCGCTCAAAGGGGCCAAGAACCTCTATCTGGCCACTGACCCGGATCGCGAAGGTGAAGCCATTTCCTGGCATGTCCGCAGCGTTCTGGAAGAAAAGAAGCTTCTGAAGGGAATCGACGTCCATCGCGTCACCTTCAACGAAATCACGAAAGCTGCTGTCACAGCCGCCATGGCTGGTCCCCGTGAGCTAGACCAGCCGCTGATTGACGCCTATCTGGCTCGCCGCGCGCTGGACTATCTGGTGGGCTTCACGCTGTCTCCGGTTCTGTGGCGTAAGCTGCCGGGCAGCAAGAGCGCTGGCCGTGTCCAGTCCGTGGCGTTGCGGCTGATTTGTGAGCGTGAAGCGGAGATCGAGGTCTTCCGTCCCAAGGAATACTGGACCGTCACAGGCGGCTTCAACACGCCCGCCAAAGCGGCCTTTCAGGCACGCCTGACGCATCTCAAGGGTAACAAGCTCGACCAGTTCGATCTCAATAACGAGACACTGGCGTTTGAAGCCCGCGACATTGTACAGGCCGGTCAGTTCGCGGTCCGGTCCGTTGAGCGCAAGCGGACGAAGCGAAACCCGCCCCCGCCATTCACGACGTCCACATTGCAGCAGGAAGCCTCCCGCAAGTTGGGCATGAGCGCCCAGACAACGATGCGTACGGCCCAGCAGCTCTATGAAGGTGTAGATCTGGGCGGTGAGACGATCGGTCTCATCACCTATATGCGAACCGATGGTGTCACGATGGCCAAGGAAGCCATCGGGGCAATCCGTGGGCATATCGGCAAGGCTTTCGGTGACGAGTACGTTCCTGACTATCCTCGCGCCTACTCCACCAAAGCCAAGAACGCTCAGGAAGCGCATGAAGCCGTGCGCCCGACAGATGTTTTCCGGACGCCTGCCCAGGTTGCTCATGCCCTGTCTCCTGAGCAGAAGCGGCTTTATGAACTGGTCTGTAAGCGCGCTGTGGCCTCCCAGATGCAGTCTGCGGAGCTGGATCAGGTTGCAGTGACGCTGGCAGATGCGAGTGGCCAGACGCTACTGCGCGCTACCGGCTCGACAATTGCATTTGATGGCTTTCTGAAGCTCTACATCGAAGGCCGGGACGATACGAAGTCCGAAGACGAAGACGGCAAGCTTCTTCCGCAGATGAAGGAAGGGGATCGCGTTGCCACCACGGGTGTGGATGCCGAGCAGCACTTCACGCAGCCACCCCCGCGTTATTCCGAAGCGTCTCTCGTCAAAAAGATGGAAGAGATCGGGATTGGTCGTCCGTCCACCTATGCATCTGTTCTGGGGGTTCTGCGGGATCGCAATTACGTCCGCATGGACGCCAAGCGTTTCATGCCGGAAGATCGTGGACGGCTGGTGACAGCGTTCCTGACGTCCTTCTTCGAACGGTACGTCGATACGGGCTTCACGGCCTCTCTCGAAGAGCAGCTGGATGATATTTCCGGTGGCCGGGCAGACTGGCACGATGTCATGGCCGCGTTCTGGCAGGATTTCTCGGCAGCCGTTGCTCAGACCAAGGACCTCAAAATCTCGGACGTCATTGACGCTCTGGACGAAGATCTTGGCGCCCATTTCTTCCCACCCAAGGAAGACGGGTCCGATCCGCGTGTTTGCACATCGTGTGGTACGGGCCGTCTGGGGCTGCGTCTTGGCAAGTTTGGCGCCTTTATTGGCTGTTCCAACTACCCGACCTGCCAGTTCACACGCCGTCTGATTGCGGACGATGGAGACGCTGAAGGTCTCAGCGATGGTCCGAAAATTCTGGGGCAGGACCCGGAAAGCGGCGAAGATATCTCTGTCCGCCGTGGTCCGTGGGGCCTTTATATCCAGAAGGGTGAACCCAATCCGGAAGACAAGAAAGCCAAGCCTAAGCGGACGACAATTCCTAAGGGGCTGGATGGCAATACCATCACCCTGGAACAGGCTCTGGGACTGCTCTCTCTTCCCCGGTTTGTCGGCCTTCATCCGGAGACCGGCGAGAAGATTGAGGCGGGTCTGGGCCGGTTTGGGCCTTATGTGAAGATGGGTGCGATCTACGGCACACTGGACAAGGATGATGATGTCCTGACCGTTGGCCTAAACCGCGCTGTCGACAGTCTGGCGAAGAAGCTGGCGTCCATTCGCAATCTGGGTGCACATCCGAAGGATGGCGAGCCTGTCATGATCCGGAAGGGACGGTTTGGCCCCTATGCCCAGCATGGGCAATTGATTGCCAACCTGCCCAAGGATCAGGGTATGGACGATATTACCTTGGATGAAGCCGTGGCGCTTCTCGCAGAGAAAGGGAAACCGCTGAAGGGTGGTGCCAAGAAAAGCACTGCAAAGAAAGCGGCGACCAAAACGGTTAAAAGCAAAAAAACTGCATCCGCCGATGCAACTTCTGGCGAGGACGCTCCCAAGAAGACAACCAAGCGCGCCACAACAAAAACTTCCAAGGCGGGCAAATCAACCGCTTCTGCAACAAAGAAGCGGAAAACGGCAGCAGACCCGTCCTCAGAGGCCTGAGGCAGGATCAAAAGGGGGGTGTGACCCGGCTGCACTCCCCTCAACAATGTCTTCTGTATGTCTTTACCGGGGCTGAAGTTTGTGGCGTGGTCACAATATGGAAGGGCTGAAAAGCGCTTTTTGCTGACCCGCCTTCGAGGACCCCGTTCTTGCGCCACGCCGCACGCCCTATGTCTCTGTTTCTGTCGCAGTTCTGCACAACGGCGTGCCGTCCAGTCTTTGTCCTAGGTCTGGCAGTACTGGCGGTGGGAATTCCACTTCATGATGTCTTGGCGCAGGACAACGCGGGCCAGCCACAGACCGTAGCGCCTGCTGCTCCAACGTTCTCCGCGGGCATGACCCGGGATGTTCTTTTTGCCGCATTGGGCTTTCTCGGTCCCCGGACTCTTGAAGCTCATTCTCCGCGTGAGTTCTGTATCTGGGGTCTGGATGGTTTAACTGCCATCGACCCGACCATTGCCGTGACAGACAATCCGGCGGAAGATCACGACAAGCAGCACATCCCCGAAACACTGAGCATTACCCAAGGCCAGACGCTGCTTTTCAAGCGCGTTTTCCCCGCTGATGGAAACCGCTCGGCCTGGGCGGATCTTGTAACCGCTGCCATGCAGTCGGCCTGGGAACATTCATCGACAATTCGGGAAGCAGGCGCCGATGCGCTCCTTCAGGGATTTTTCGATGAGCTGTTCAATCACATGGATCCGTATTCTCGGTATCTTGGCCCCACACCGGCCATTGCTGACCGAACCAAACGGACCGGCCAAAGCGGGACCGTTGGCCTGACACTCGGCGCAAAAGGTCATGCGATCATCGTGACGGCTGTCAATGCGAACGGACCCGCATGGGAAGCCGGTGTGGATACAGGGCAGCGGCTGATTGCCGTCAATGGACGCTCCACCCGTGGTCAGGCTCCGGAGATTGTTCAAAGCTGGCTCGACGGCGAGGACCGGACTTCGATTTCGCTGGCACTGGCCTCACGTGGGCAGCGTCCATCCACTCTGAAACTACGCCGTGCACAGGTTCCGCCTGAAACGGTTTTTGCTTCGGCGGACGGTCCTTATACTCTCCTGAGAATCACATCCTTTTCGACCCAGACCGCCGAGGAAATCAGCCAGTATCTCGATCAGGTCGTTGAAGACGAGACTCCTGATGGACAGCCTGCTTCCGGGGCAAAAGCCTCACCAAAGCGACCTGCTGGAATTATCATTGATCTTCGTGGAGACCGGGGCGGCGTGCTTCAGCAGGCTGTGACTGCTGCTGCCCTCTTCCTTGATCATGGGGTGGCCGTAACCACTCATGGACGAGACCCTCAGGCCAATCATATCTGGGCGGTTCAGGGCGGCGACATGACGAGCGGTGCCCCGATTGTCATCCTGGTCGATGGACGGACGGCCAGCGCAGCTGAAATCCTTGCTGCAGCGCTTTCGGATCACCGGCGGGCCGTTGTGATCGGGAGCGAGACGTTAGGCAAAGGACTGGTCCAGGTGATTGGCCAGATGCCGAACGGTGGCGAGTTGTTCGTCACCTGGAGCCGCAATCAGGCTCCGCTCGGCTGGCCTATCCAGGGACTCGGTATCATGCCTCAGGTCTGCACCTCGCGGGGGGCGGACGATCTGCACGGACAGCTTTCTGCACTTAAGGATGGAACGGCGCCTCAGGCCGCTGCGGTACAACTGGCAAGAGCAGCGCGTTACCCGGTTCCGGTTTCCCGGATTCTAG